>Ga0268262_10006596_pt1 | contig 11092 bp, 11 predicted proteins | sample TergutNc150P3_FD_190354 | JGI IMG/M metagenome (GOLD analysis project Ga0268262, IMG submission 190354) | Nasutitermes corniger P3 segment gut microbial community from laboratory colony in Florida, USA - Nc150 P3 (SPAdes) (version 2) | ecosystem: Host-associated > Arthropoda: Insects >...
AATGAATGATGATATTTCCGACACCCTAGCCTGCGAAACAGTGGGCTGAAAACAGCCAAAGTGATGGGCGTGAGGGTCTTGCGTATCCATTTGCTTTAGCAAATGGATGCCAAGAAATGAATGATGATATTTCCGAAACTCTTGCCAGCGGAACGGTGAGCTGAAAATAGCCAAAATGGTTGGCGTGAGGGTCTTGCGTATCCATTTGCTTTAGCAAATGGATGCCAAGAAGAGTTCCTTGTCGCGTATTGCTCGTAGGCTGGCTTTGCAGCGGATACGGCATCGCAAGCGTTCCAAGGCCACCGTTAAGCGAGCAATAAAAGCGCAAATTGCTATAATGAAGGCGGGTGAAAATCATTATCGCCGTCCAAGTTATTTGAAGTAGAAAGCAACGCCCTGCCAAACTTTCAGGCGGACGCCGTCCTTTGTGGTCGCCGGCTCGAACACTAAGTGCTTTGCCGCCTCTAGGCAGGCTTCGTGTGCTCTTTTCACCCATTCCGTCTCGTCACCTGGCAACCGTTGAATCAAGCGCACATCAATTGTTTCGCCTAGCTCGTCTATAAGGCAATTCACGACGACCGCCCCCGACGCTTTTTTGACCGAGGGAGTCATCCGCCTTAAATTTAGGCACCTTGCCGGAATGACGTCGGGCCCGATGTGCGCCAACGAACCCTCCCTGATTTTTGTCGCGTCGTCTAAGCTGGCCTGAAGAAATCGTATTTCTCTTTCGAGCGATTCCACTTTATCGTTGCTGTCCATCAGGTCTTCTTTGGCCTGGCGAAACTCTCTCAACAGGGAATCGCCACCGGACTGGTTTTCTTTTAGAGTGGCCTCAAGCCGCTCCACTTTGGTCAAGGCATCATCCCTTTGGGCAGTGATCTCGTCTATCTGGCGAAACAACTCCGCCTGCTCCTGCCGCAGTATCAGCGGGATGTTGTCCAATTTCTGTTGTTGTGCTTCCCGCTCCTCGGTGAGTTCTTTCACCTGCTTTTTCAGCGACGCGATTTCGGCGTTGGCCTTAGAGAGCTGGGCGGCCAACTGCTGCTGCTTTGGCTGCTGCGCTTTCTGCTGTGCCATCATAGGCATCATTGCTGCGAAGGCCAATGCGAAATGGGCGAGGCGAATGCTGTTCATGGCTGGCTCCAAAAAATCATAAGCAGCTGGGCCTCCGTACACTGCCCAACTAAATAAAATTTTACGCTTTTGGGGCATTATTCCCAAGCAGCCATTCCTCGATCGCAGTATTCAGCAGTTCTGGACTGTGGCGCGCCAATTCGGACTCTGTGTCCAGCAGGGGCTTTTGAAACACCGAAACACCATAGTCCACCTTTGCGTCCGCGAACAACTGCTCTCCGCCTCCTTTGGCGTATTTTGCCAACACCGATGGTTTCATCGGCGTTTCATTTGCCAAAACGGCCGAAAGGCTGATCCTACCAAAGCGGTGGATGGCGTCAATGTGATCCGCCAAGCTGAGTCCATTGCTTTCTCCAGGTTCTGCCACAAGATTCGCCACATATAGCAGGGGAGCTCCGGACTGACTTATCGCGGTACGAATTTCGGGAAACAAAAGATTTGGGATTGTGCTTGTGTAAAGGCTTCCAGGGGCAAGTATTATGGCATCTGCGTGGAGGATGGCCAATATCGCCTCTGGAACCACCTCCACGTCTTGCGGCTCCAGCCACAGCTTTTTTAGTGGGGGGCTGCAGTGGTTGATGCTGGATTCCCCTTTGTATTTTTTCCCCCTGGCATCTTCGGCCAGAAGCGTCATTTGGGCAAGAGTGGCTGGATAGAGCCTTCCAACCGTTACAAGCACTTTCGAGAGCTGCCTGATGGCGGCGACCCAGCTCCCACAGATGTCAGCCATGGCAGACAACATAAGGTTGCCCAAACTGTGGCCGCCAAGCGGGCCGCCGCTGCTGAACCGATAATCCAGCAAGTCACCAAGGACTGACTCTTCCGGCCCCAAGGCAGAAAGGCAATTCCGCAAATCCCCAGGAGGTATCACGCCAAGTTCTTCGCGCAGTCGTCCTGATGAGCCGCCATCATCAGACACAGCGACAATCCCTGTCAGGCGCCATGGCCGATTTTCCCTTACGGTGTTTGGCTTCAACGCCCTAAGCAACGCGGCTAGCCCCGTGCCGCCACCTATTGCGGCTATCCGCAGGGGGGCATCAATGTTTGTGGCCGATGTGGTAATTGCAAAACCCCGCTTACGTCTGTGCGCTCCGCCACCGTCGGCTCCCCAGCCGAGTCTGGCTATATGTTGTGACGCAGCCCGTCAGCGGATGCAACAAAAAGCCTTTTGGCGGCACCGTTTGCGCCACAATTAATTTCGATGAAGCAGCAAAACTGTCGTTTTGCAACTGGCTTCGATGGCTAGGCAAGTTCAAAATCTGCGAATAGTGGGGATCTGCGGCATACCTTAAAATCAGGTTCGAGCCTATAGATGTTGAGCAGTGCCGGATCCATTTCTATGGCCTGTTTCAGGCTTTGGGCGGATAGGTCAAATTGATGGGCACTGGCATGCACAAGCGCTTTCAAATAGTACGCATGGGCACTGGCATTTTTTGCCTTGACCATTGTTTCGATCTTCTCAAGGGTAGCTTCCGGCTTCTTGGCGTTCAGCAAAAAAACAGTCTCCTGGATTGGGTCGGCTTTTGGCGGAACCGCTTCAAGGTTATGCTTATGGACAAGGTAGCATCTGGCGACTTTTGCCAAGCCAAAATTGCCCTTCTCCGACGCTTCCTTGGAGATTGCCTCAAATAACTGATACGCTTCATTTGCCTTTCCCATGTCCACCATTTCAATGGCGTGGCTAAGCTGTTTCTCCAGCGCACCAGTCTCCTCGACCGTTTTGGCTGTCTTGGTAGTCTGGGTGTCCTTGGCTGTTTTGGCTGCCTTGGTATCCTTGGCCTCTGTCTTGGCTGGCTGGGCTGTTTTGGCTTTTGTTGGCATCAACACCTCGCTGCTAAAGTTGAACTGGGGAATCCATCTGACTGATGAATGCGGCAAAAAGATTGTCAAGTATTTTTGAAAAGTGCTGATTCCCTATTGAGGAATTTTGTTGAGAGCAAAGTCAACAGTGCCGCAAGGCCCACTGTCATCCAAAAGGCTATCAGGTATTCAAATGCGCTAGCCTGCTGTACAAATAATTTGCGGATAGCCAAGCTTACATTGAGAATTGGCACATACGACAAAAAGGGCATTTTTTCTATGCCAGGCATCATAGAAAAGATGGCAAGAAAGATTATCGGCAAGAATATAGGCATCATCCAAGTCCCCGCCTCTTGGGAGTTCTTTGCCTGTATGCCGACAAAAATTATCAAGTTGGAAAATGTCAGGCCCAGCGGAATCATCAACAACAGCGTCAAAACAATCACGGCAGGGTCGGCAACCGCAGCTAGGCCGGCCAGCGGTGGGGCCATGCCCACACCATTGACTGCGGCTGCCTCTGCGGCGGTTTCACTGATCTGTCCAACCATGGAACCCATCGAAAATGCCATGGCAGCTACGTTTATCGCTGAGTTAACAATACCCATAAAAAAGATGTAGCACAATTTTCCCCAAACTATCTCGTGGCGCGGGAGTCCCGTTGCCAGCAAGGTTATCAGCGTCCCGCGCTCTCTCTCGCCCGCTGTCACATATATCCCCAACTGCATGGAGCCGGCGAAAAGCATGAGCATCAACATGTATGGCAGCATAGTCCCAAGCTGCTTCGCCAGCATCATTTCTTGGCCGCCGACCTGCCGAGACTGGATTTCGGTCGGCGAGGCCAGTTGGGCAGAGGCACCCAGCTTCTTCAGCCTATCCTGAATTATTGTTTTGTCCATTTCTTGAATGGCTTCTTCTAGCCTTTGCATCCCAATGCGCCCTGATTTCTCCACTCGGTTATAGAGTACGTCAATAGCAATGGTCTTATGTTCTACAATGTCCTGGGCGGCACTAGGTTCGACGGTGACGAGCATCTCCAGCCTTTCATCCTTAATCGCCTGCTTGGCATCGTCCTCGGGGGGCGGTACCATCTCGAAATCAAGGGGTTTGGATTTAATCAACTGCTCAATGGCCCCTGAAGGGTCTATCAGAGCAATCCGCGTTTGGGAAGAACGCGCCTGCTGCTCTTCCCTTTTCACCATTTTGCCAATGAAGCCAAAGAGCATGGGATAGAGAACAATCGGCAATAACAATGTGACAAACAGAGTTTTGCGATCTTTGGTAAGTTCCAAAACCTCTTTTTTGAATACCAGCCAAACGCCCCTCATACATTGCCTCCGCCCGCAGCCAGCTTGAAGAACACCTCATCCAGTGTGCCAACGCCGAATTGCGCCAATATTTCCTTTGGGGAGGCGTCCCCATGAAGTTTTCCGTCAAAGATTATCCCAATTCTGTCGCACATTTGTTCGGCCATGGGCATGACATGGGTGCTGACTATCACTGCGCGATCCTCGCCCTTCATGATTTTTATTAGGTCAAGGACAGTTTTTGCGGTCAGCACGTCCAGCCCGGTTGTGGGTTCGTCAAAAAGTATAGCCTTCGGGTCGTGCAGCAGGGCCCTGGCTATGGACACTTTCTGCTTCTGCCCCGACGAAAAGGATTCCATCTTCACGTCAACAAAATCATTTAGGCCAAGCATTTCGAGCAAATAGACGCCTCGCCTCTCCGCCACTTGCGGCTCTACGCCTTGGAATTCGCCAAATATCTTCAACAGCTCGCGAGGCGAAAAACGCCCATAGACTCCTAAGTCGGTTGACAAAAAACCTATGTTCTTGCGTACTTTTTCGGATGACTTTTTTGTGTCAAAGCCGAAAACTTCGATCGAGCCTTGCTGAGGCTCCATGAGGCCCGCTATCATCCTCAGCGTCGTCGATTTTCCGGCCCCGTTGGGGCCCAGCAAACCATATATTTCGCCAGGCTTCACATGAAAAGTGATCCCCTTGACAGCATCAACCGTCTTTTTCTTGTGTGTCTTTTTGTCCTTGACCACAAAGGTCTTGTGGACATCCACAACATGTATCACGGTGACTCCCGACAACAGTGCATGGCAATTTTTTCTGGGTTGGCATGGACAAAGGCTTCTTAGAGCTTTTTAAAACATCTTTGCGGGAAAACCCCAATAGAACGCAATGATTGCGGCACCCACGACAAAACAGTATATCACAAATCCTCCCAAGCGTGGTTTCACCGTAAAGCGGTCCAGCAAGCCCAGTGCAAAGTACCCTGAAACTCCCGCAGCGCAGACTCCAATTATGCACAAAAGAATTGGATTCGACGACGTCGAATGAAACCAATCTACATGTTGGATGCCGCCATCATTTTGAAGCAGGGCTTTGGCCAGCTCCCTGCCTTCGACAACTGAGGCAGCGATTATGGTCGGGATACCCAAAAGGAAGCTGAACCTTGTGGACTCAGACAAATTGATGCCTCTAAAAACGCCGACTGAAATAGTGGAGCCGCTTCTGGACAGGCCGAAGCCGCCGCCCAGCCCCTGGATCGCCCCGATGCAGAGCGCGTCCAATTTGTTCATTTCGGCCATTGCCCTTCCCTGCCTACGCTTTGCCAGGTAATTTGCCCCCCAAAGCATCGCGGCTGTTACAAGGAGGAATACTCCGTACAGCCAGACATGGCCTTTTGCAGCTTCCTTGAATGGTTTTGTTGACATCGCCAGTATGCCGGTGGGGATCATAGCTAAAAACAGCAACCAAGCCAGCCTTGCCCCCTCCTGATCCCTGCCAATCAATCCGCGCGCGACCTTGGCAAGCTCGTGCCTGTAGTACACCACCAGTGCCGCAAGCGTCCCAGTGTGCATGAGCACGTCAAATGCCAAGGGCAGGCTTTCGCCCAAAAGAATGTTTTCCGCAATCGTGAGATGGGCTGTGCTGGAAATAGGAAGAAACTCTGTAAGGCCCTGTATTATGCCCAGCAGCGCGGCCACAATCAAATCCACTGTCATTCCCCCACAAAAAAATCACACCTGTGCTTTGTGCCGATCGAACCCATTGAGTCTGTTGCAAGACTCGGTTTGGCTGTAGCTTGCTTGGCCCTAGCTGTCCTAGTTGTTCACTGTCCTGTTTGGACAATGCCTTGCTGGTAGTCCAACTGGCTGCCGCGCAGGCTGTGCGGAACCAAATAAATGAAAATGGCAAGCAGAGACGCAGCAACTATGGCAGTGCGCCTGGTCTTGGGATGCAACGCCAACAGACAAGCGGCAAGCCACCCTAGAAACATCAGCAGAGTCTTGTTGTCGGTTAGGTCCGAGCCAAACGGCCACCCCGTCCAATACGCCCCGAATGCCGCCTTTTGCACGAAGGGACCCAAGACCAATCCACCAACGGCAATCATCGCCAGCGCCACCCAAGGGAGCAATTTTTCGTCCTTCCCAAATGCGGCCCCGATGCCAGCCCTTGTACCCACAAGCATGCCAGCAAACATTGCCAAAATGTGCGACAGCAACAGTGGTGCGGACACTGGCCCCTTGAACCTCAAAACCACCGTTTCTCCATCATCTGGGATTGTCTGGCTGGCAATTTCTATCCTGTATTCCACTTTTCCGGCGGCGTCGTGGGGTGGAATTTCGGCGGTCAATACATTTTTGCCACCCTCGACTTCAGGGGTGAAAAACACAACCGTGAAAGGCTCTTCCACTGGGTACCGCCTCCATAGTAGCCTTGCCTGAATGCCTGGATCGGGTATCGTGACCTTGGCAGGGCGCGTGTTTTCTGCGCTGCGGGGCAAGCGAAAGTCTATCAGTTCGCCGCCGAAGTCGGCTTTGCACCTTAATGGATGGGTAGGACCCACTCGGCGTTGATATACGGACGCTGTCAACATGACTAGCACGGCAAGCAACCAAAACCAGATGCCAGGCGTAGATTTTGTGCTGGATTTTTTTGCGGTTTCGGTCAAGTGTCACCCAGAAAAAACGCGCACCTAGAGAGCCATCAGCGCCTCGGCTGGGTCATGGCTTCGGGGCTCAATATTTCTTCGATTTGGGCTTCCGCCAGCCAGCCCTTATCGCGCAATATTTCGCGCACTGGCTTGCCAGTTTCCAAGGAAATTTTCGCAGCCTCGGTCGCTTTCTTATAGCCAATGGCCGGCAGCGTAGCGGTGACGATTCCGATGCTGCGCTCAACCATTTCCTTGCAATGCTCTGCATTTGCGGTTATACCAACAATACACCTGCCCGTAAGCGTGTTCACTGCGGCGGCCAGCATTCGGAGGCTTTCCATCAGGCTGAGGGCCATGATTGGCTCCATGACGTTTAGCTGCAATTGTCCAGCTTCGGCGGCGAAAGTGAGGGCCAAATCGTTGCCAATGACCCTGAAGGCCACTTGATTGACAACCTCTGGAATGACTGGGTTCACTTTGCCTGGCATGATGCTGCTACCAGGCTGGCGGGGCGGCAGGTTTATCTCCCGCAGTCCGCATCGCGGTCCGCTGGACAGCAAGCGCAAATCATTGCACAACTTGCTCAGCTTCACGGCCGCACGCTTCAAAGCGCATGAAAACATCACAAAGTCGCCCGTGTCGCACGTAGCCTCTATCAAATTTTCGGCCGGTTGCACATCTAAGCCAGTAATATGGCGCATTTCTTCAATGCAGAGTCCAGAATAACGCGGGTCTGCGCAAATGCCGGTGCCAATGGCGGTGCCGCCCATGTTTACCGAAAGAAGCAATCGCGCAGATTCCCGCAACCTGTCGATATCTTCGCGCGTGGCGACGGCAAATGCTTCAAATTCTTGGCCCAGCGTCATCGGGACTGCGTCTTGAAGCTGGGTGCGGCCCATTTTGATGATCGATTTGAACTCTTTGCTTTTTTCTAGCAGTGCCGCCTTGAGTCTTTCCAGCGCTTCGAGTAGTCCGCCCAGCATAAGGACTGTTGCTATCTTTATCGCGGTTGGGTACACATCGTTCGTGCTCTGCCCCATGTTCACATGGTCGTTGGGGTGGCAATGCACGTAGTCGCCGCGTTTCTTGCCCAAAATTTCCAGTGCCCTGTTTGCAATCACTTCGTTTGCGTTCATGTTGGTCGAGGTCCCGGCCCCGCCCTGGACCATGTCGATGGGAAAGTGGTCATGCCAGTGGCCATCAATGACTTCGGCGCAAGCCTGGTCAATCGCCTTGGCAATGTTTGCATCCAGCAGCCCAAGCTTGGAATTCGCCCTGGCCGATGCCTGCTTTACCATAGCTAAGGAACGCACGAATGCGGGGAAATGGGAGAGCAATATCCCGGATATCGGGAAATTGTCTATCGCCCTAAGCGTCTGGACTCCATACATGGCTGCATCGGGAACATCAAGCGGGCCTATGAGGTCGGACTCGACGCGTGTGGGACCCGAATCGTGCGACTGGCAAGCCCCTGGGCGCCTGGACAAAAATTGGGTGGCCAGCATTTGCGAGATATGCATCAACACGTTAACAGCAGCAGTGCCGTTTTTTGCAAGGGCCGCGTGGAGCTGCTCCCGCTCAATTTCGATTATCGACGATGGCTCCGCTACGTGGGCGGAGGCCGTGTGCGAACCCGTGCGGATCAATGACGCCTCGCCTGTATAACCACCCTTGTGGAGGATCAGCAGCCTCTCGACCCCTTCGCCGACGTCCCTGGTAACCTCGACTGTGCCCTCTGCAACGATGAAGCAGGAGCGGCGCGGTTCGCCCTGCCTGAACAACCAACTCCCAGACGGGACTGCCTTTTCTTTGGCTGCACCGGCCACAACGCCCAAATCAGCATCGGAAAGGCCAACGAATACTCTGCACCCACGAAGCAGCTCAATTATTGATGCCATTCTTCACCCCACTATTTTTTTGGCCGAGGCCAATCGACAGTAAATTAGTCACAGCGTTTCTGCGCCCATGCGCAAGACAATCGGATACATATGGGCAATGTGCCATAGCTGGCTAGCCTTGGTCAACCGTTTTGTTTGAATCGCTCGGCTGCACTGCCCCGCCCGTCACCACCCAAGTGAGCGCCTCATCGAGAGACATGGTTAAGTGCTGTATGTCGGACTCATGCAGCATGATCACAAAGCCAGATGTGGGGTTGGGCGTGGAAGGGACATATACGGCCACGCGTTGGCTGTCTTCAGGTGCGGCCCAGGGGCATCCCCTGTGCGAAACAAACCCGATGGCCTTGGAACCCAAGTGCGGCCAAGGCACCAGAACGACTTCTTTGAAGCTCCCGCCCTTTCCGCTCTGCAAGGCGTTCATCACCTGTTTTGTGGCACCATAGATTGACTTGACGCCAGGGACGTTCATCATCAAAGCATCTAGCCAGCCCAGAAGCCGCCGCCCCAGAAAATGCTGGATCAATGACCCGATCGCGAACAGCAGTATGCCCATCGCCACAATGGAAAATAGCGCCTGCTGCCAATAATTGGGGTCCTGCATATGAAGGACCTTTGCGGCCCAAAATAGCGGCCCTCTAAATATCCCGATGAGGATCTGAAAAATTATCTTCAGGAACCAAATTGTGATGCCTAGCGGCAGGATTGAAACAAACCCCGCGATAAGCCTTTTGCGAATCAGTGCTCTAGTTCCCATTATTGTCCACTCCTGTCAGCCGCCCGTCGCCGTTCATGAGCTTCGTGCCCAGCCTTCTCCAAAAAAACCCGAAATAGCTCACCGCGCTCCACACAGTTAGAATCATAGCTAACCACATGAGGATCAGGCCCATCCCGGCAAAAAATCCCCAAGTGGGCGGCCCCCCCGAGAGAGTTCCGCTGAAAAACTGCCCAACGCTCCACTTGTTAAAAATGCCGAATTTGGTGAGCAGAAAAATCCACCTATCCAAAACCGGGCCAAACAGCAGGCACGATATGGCAGCAATCTGGACCCCAAGTTTCCACTTGCCCAAGCGGTCGGCAGCAATGGTGATGCCCTCTTCGCTAGCGATGCCCCTCAGTCCAGTTATCGCTATCTCCCTCGCCAGGATGATGAACGCCATCCAAGCTGGCGTGAGATTGAGTTCCACGAGGCTGAGCAGGGCACCAGATACCAGCAGCTTGTCCGCCAACGGATCCAGCAGCTTCCCCAAGATCGTTACTTGGCGCAGCTTTCTGGCAAAGTAGCCATCATAGAAATCGGTGATGCAAGCGACCCAGAACACGATGGAACCAATGATTTCATGAAATGGCACCCGCGTCATCAGGACGACCACGAGGGCCGGCACCATTAATATTCTGATTGCAGTTAAGGTATTAGGAATATTCATCGCAACCACTATTCTACATCAAAACTTGGTTGCGTTCCCCTTGAGCAACAATGTCTGCCATTCCGAATCCTCCATGACCTCAAACCCAGCCGTTTCATCTGGATAGAACATCCGGCACTCCCTGGAAACCCGAACAGGTACGCCACCAGAAGCCAAATCACGCAACGCCTTTGCCCCGGCAGGGTCGCGGAGGAGCTTACCCCCCTCGAAGGCTATTCCCACCCATGGGATCTGTTTGTCGGCCCGCCTAAGTATTTCCAGCAGCAGCCTGCGACCCATATTTGGGTCTCCCGCCCCTATTGAGCCACTCAGGATCAATACAGGCTGTGTTCTAGCCGGCTTGTAGTCCGCTGGAATGATTTGCGCTGGCGGCAGCAGCTTTGGCTTGTTTATCCCTTTCACGTCAATGGTCACAAGCTGGCCTGACGAACTCAATTCCAGTGCCCGCCCATGCTTATCTAACAATTTGATTACATTGTGCTTATGCATTTCATCGTCTAGCATGATGCACAGCGCGCTCGTCGGGTTGGCGTCCATGGCGCGCTGGACCTCCTGGAGTGCCTGTGAAACCGTCAGATCAAACAACTCAATTGTCACGATATCCATGAGTTCCGCTCCACATTTCCAATCATATCCATAGAACACGTCCTCTCGGGGAATTGGCGGGGCTTCTCTCGAAACGCGCCGCCCGCAAAAGGTCGCTTCTTGTCAATTGTAGCAAGTGGCGCCGAATCGTCCAATGAATACCTCACATGCACGGTAGGCAGTACCCCAACAACTTGGCTCGTCTATAGCAGTTCAACTTTTCGTAGTTGAACTGCTATGCCAGGATTTGCTTGCAAATCATGGCCGCTTATTGTCCGTAGGCGGGCTTTGCCCGCCGTTAAGCGG
>Ga0268262_10006597_pt1 | contig 11091 bp, 8 predicted proteins | sample TergutNc150P3_FD_190354 | JGI IMG/M metagenome (GOLD analysis project Ga0268262, IMG submission 190354) | Nasutitermes corniger P3 segment gut microbial community from laboratory colony in Florida, USA - Nc150 P3 (SPAdes) (version 2) | ecosystem: Host-associated > Arthropoda: Insects > Digestive...
GTCCCAAAACGCCGACCGCCGAAGATTTCAATATTAGTAATCTGAACCAATTATCGAACAATATTTCTCCTGTAATAATAACGCCGAAACATGGTAAATCTACAGGAGAAATCACAATTTTCTATAATGATTCAACAACGCTTCCATCGACGGTTGGAACTTATGCTGTAACTTTTAATGTGGACGAGGCAGACGGTTGGAATGCGGCAAGCGGACTTTCAGCCGGAACGTTGACTATAAGCGCAGGAGGATCTACAGATGTCGGCGGAACTGGAATAAATTATATAAGCGGATCCGACGCGCTTAGTTGGGGAGTTTCCTCAAGCGCCAGCGTGTTAACACTGGGTATGACTCCGGGGAATGATACAACTCAGGTCAACCTTAACTGGTATTCATCAGGCTCTGCAGCAGGCAAGATCGCAAAAGTCAGGTTTGTTAAAGGAACTTTCACTGCCGGAACTAAATTAATTGAGGTAACAGGTCCAATTGTAACATCAGCGTCATCCGGCAATGCCCAGCATAAAGCTACGGTAAAAGGTCTGGAGCCGGGTTCAAGTTACCAGTACGCAGTTTCCAGCAACGGGACTGACTGGAGCAAAGAATACAATTTCAAGGTTCCCGCCGCTTCAGGCGCTTTTAAATTTGCCGTAATAACTGACCCTCAGCTTAACGTTAATGTTGACTCTATCAGCAGGTATACCCCAAGCCCGGGTACTACCGCTCAGGGCTGGAAAGAAACAATGGATAAAGTTACAGCCGCAGGCGTAAGCTTTATCGCAAGCTGCGGGGATCAGGTTGATACCAGTACCACTGAATTACAATATACCAATTTCTTTGCGCCGGATGGAATTAAGAACCTTCCTTTTGCACCTGTAATCGGTAACCACGATCCTGCCGCTAATTTCTTTTATCACTTTAACATACCCAATGAACAGGGAACAGCCAATAGCACGGGTGAAGGCGCAAACTATTATTACCGTTACAACAATATTCTTTTTGTAGTTCTGAATACATCAGCTTATCCCGGCAATACAGCCGCAGCCGCGCCGTACATTACACGGTTTAAAACTACAATCCAGAACGCAAAAGCCGCTCACGCCGAATACGATTGGCTCATTGTTCAGCATCATAAATCTACCGCCAGCGTTGCCAGCCATTGCGCAGACACGGATATTCAGTACTATGTTGAAGCAGGTTTTGAAACGCTTATGTCAGAACAAAAAGTTGATTTTGTTCTTGCCGGACACGACCATGTATACGCCCGCAGTTATCCGCTGAAAGGCATGGATGGCGGAAAAGTTTCCGTACCGAATAAAACGAACAATAGCAACACTTTTAATAATCCCGGCGATCCTATCTATTTAACCTTTAACACAGCCAGCGGATTGAAATACTATCTGGTAAGCGCTGATAAAAGCACCACATTTAGCAGTTCCGGCGTAGCTAATAACGCAAAGTATCCGTATCTGGGCGCTAGCGCGGATGGTACATCTACTAAATACGGCAGCACAAACTATATTGCCGGTAACTTGCCTGTTTCCAACTTGGCTTATTCTCAAGCGCTTATACCTAGTTACACCATTGTTGAAGTCAACGGCAGAAGTATAACATTCAAAACCTACCCAATCGCATCCAAGAGCGGCGGTTCCGGTGCTAGCGCCTATAGTTTTGACGCTAACACTCCGTATGATTGGGTTACGGTAACAAAATAGGGAAGAGTTTAGTTAATTTATATTAAGGAGGATTTTATGAAGAAACAAATTAAACAAATGGGAATTATGGCGCTTGTTATGATTATGGTTTTGATGGCGGCTTGTGAGATTGAGATGCTTGGAATGATAGAAAAACCTGATCCTAACAGTCAAACAACCGGTGTTGTTAGTGCGCCTAAAGAGAAATCCGGTAACGGTGAAGAACCCGGCAATGGCGAAGAACTCGGCAACGGCGAAGAACCCGGTAACGGCGAAGAGTCTGGTAACGGCGAGGAACCCGGCAACGGCGAGGAACCCGTCACTTTCAGCGATAACGCCAATATCAGGGCGGTTTCCGGTACAGGAGCTGCCGCGTTGTACGGTTTGTATGTCGGCGGTATGCCCGGAATCGACAATGGTACGCCGAGATCGACCGCGGAAGGGTTTACAAGTACAACTATTACATTAAGCGGAAACAACCCGACCGCTAATCCCAGCAGGAACGTAGTGGTCATTGTTGATGATAAAAAAGTATCCAAAGTCGAATTTGGAATAAACAATGGTGACGAGGGAACATCGTTAAAAGATAACAGCGTCCCTTCTACATGGTACCCTCTTACCAAGAATAATGAATATACCACACTGGATACCGTTGACAAAAGATGGATTGGTCCGTTAAACGTCGCAGCGCCATCCAAAAGCTCTACCCGGGCGGTTTATGTACGGATAACCGCGGAGGACGACGAAACTGTACAGGTTTACCGTTATGTGCAATATATTTCCACCACCATCTCTAATAACGTAACACGCGGCGAGCTTAGCGCGCTGAGCATTGGCGGCGTGGCTGTTATCACCGGCGGCACTGTGCAAGGGAGCTTCTCTAAAGGTCTCGCGCAAGGCTGGTGGAACAAAACAACGGCTCCTGATTTTACGCCGGGAGAAGTAACCATAACAACGGCACAGGCGGCAAGCTGTTCCGTATCCGCAACGGTTAATAACAGCGCATCCGGTGTCAACATCTCCATTGCCAAAATTTCCGCAAATCAATGGCCTTTATTGGAGAATAGCGATCTGACATTTGGAACGGCAAGTTCCGGTACAACCGGCACTGCCACTTATACAAATGTAGCGGATGGGGATTATATCGTAATCCGGCAGAATGCTACTACTGCTACCGGTACTAATGATGTCCCCTACAAGGCGCTCTTTAGCCATTATATTATAAAAGTAAAGGTTCAATAACAATAATTTTAATTAACAGCAAACCTGTCCGCTTTTGGAGCGGACAGGCAATCAGTGTATATTTTATTTTTTTAACCACGAACCACACGAACCACTGCGAACTAGCGTGAACTAAGATAAGTTTGCGGACAACAAGTTCGCTTTGGTTCGTGTGGTTCGTGGTAGACTTCCTCTCTAAAACTTCAGCACTAACAATATGCTCCCGAAAGAGAACAAGCTGCCCGGCGCAAATACGTCAATGGTTCCCTCATTACCGTAGGCGTTTGTAACTCCGGTAGTGGCTTCTACCCAGACATTTTCCGTGAAGTTAAGGGTTGGACCAATGCTGAAACGGTTTACGAAACTGCCGCCGAATGAGTCTTTATGAACTTTTCGCGAGGATATTTTTTCACCGTTGTTATAGTATATTTCATCAGTTGTCTGAAGAGTAATAGCGGTAGCTTGAATCCGTGCGCCGGTATTTAAAGTAAGCCGGTTTGGAATGATCTTGTACTGCATGGCAAGCCGTATGTCGGGACGGAAAGCAAAAGTGTTAGTTGAATTACTGTTACCGTTATAGACAAGATTGTTGTTAGTATCCAAAGCCATCAAGTTTTCTTCTCTGCCGGAGAACGTTAACGGCATATTAAGTTTAAACTTGAGCGCAAGAGAGTCCTTGCTCCATGAGCCGCTGAGCGAAGGAGTAATCTGGTTTGATATAAAAGATTGCTCATTATAAGGATTACTGCCGGGACTATAAGTTCCTTTAAATTTACCTGTTTTGTATACGCCGTCCTCGACATAACTATATTCGTTTTCGTAGGTGTTCAATGTAAGAACATAGTCAAGATCAAATGACGCCTTAAAACCGTCTTTGTTGTAGAAGGTATAGCCGCCGAGCCCTGCGGAAATAGACGGGTCAAAATGATTCGACGAACGGATTATTTTTTCTCCCGTACAACCGTCGGTGTCAGATCCGGTTGTTTCTATTTTTTGATAATCGCGATCGAAAATAAAATCCATCGCTATGTATGGTCTGATTCCCTTTTTGGTTAAATCCTTCGCCATTGCCCATGCAATCTGCGGGGCTAAATAACCTCTTTCCGCCTGATAACTGTTGTACAACTGGTTTCCGGTTACAATGTTATTTTCTTTAAAGGATTGATAGTTGGTGCGATAGGCGAATCTAAAACCCATATCGGCGACGCCGAATAAAATAGCGGCATTGTTTACCGGAACCGGCACAACATTGATGGGATTGTAGACATTATAGATCTTTCCTGCAACGCCGCCGTTTGGGACTGTGGCGGGTTCTTCTTCGGTGTAATTGTTCACAGGCGCGCCCGCCCACATATTGCCGTTGTAGAACGCTCCGATATACGCGTTGTCCGTTCTGGCTGCGAATCCGACAGTCGCGACAGGACTGTAATTTTCATCCCATAAAAAGGATACCATTCCAAACCATTTGTTAAACTTTACTCCGGCATACGCGTCCGGTCGGATAAAGTCGTCCGCATTGCTTCGGTATCTTCCTTCTGTTGTTGCGCTTTGCGGCGATGTCCAAATGGATGTAGCGGTTCCGGGAATGTTTGGCAAACCCTGCGCCCACGCTCCAAAAGCCGTAATAATTGATAAAAGTAATGCAATTAAAAAAATCTTTCTTTTCATTTTTATCTCCTTGCGTTTTATAATAATTATTTTTTTGCACATAACAATAAGGTTTACTGATTTCTAATAATTCTAAGAAATTTTTAACATAGAAATATTTTTTATTATTTAATATTATTGTTATCACCTAACATAAAAATATTGTGAGGATTTTATAAAATATGCGATTATTATCGAATTAGACCGGATGTTAACCAAAGAATAATATTTTTCTTGTTTTCACCTAACACTATGTGTTTATTTTATCGTTATCAAAACAACAAGGAGGATATTATGTTGTTAAAGAAACTTAAGAAACAGTCGGTATTGCAGATAACAGCCGGAATTCTGGCTGTTATTTTTGCAATGGTAATCGGAGCGTGTCCCGGAAATGATTCGGAAGGAACACAGTCGGGAGGACAGAATATCGGAGAAGAAATCATTGTTGAACCTGAATTAAATTATCTAAGCGGAGATAACGCGCTTAGTTGGGGAGTTTCCGCTAACGCGAATGTGTTAACACTGGGTTTAACTCCCGGAGATGACACAACAAAGATAAATCTTAACTGGTATTCAGCAGGAGCGCAGGCTGATAAATTTGCGAAAGTCAGATTTATCAAAGGAACCCTGTCCGCCGGAAAAGAGTTAATTGAAACAACCGGTACAGTAATTCCGGCGACAACAGGCAATACCGCCCACAAGGTAACGGTAACGGGTTTGAAACCGGGTGCAAGTTACCAGTATGCGGTATCCAGCGACGGAACAAACTGGAGCGAGGCTTACAATTTCGCGGTTCCCGCCGAAGCTGGTCTTTTCAAGTTTGCCGTAGTGGCAGACCCTCAGCTTACACAGGGAAATATCGACTCTAAAAGCCGATACCCCGCCACAGGCACTTCTACCGCCGCTGGCTGGTTGGAGACGATGAATATAATTGTACAAAAAGGCGTAAGTTTTATTGCAAGCTGCGGGGATCAGGTTGACGCCAGTTCCGGCAATGAAAACGAATACACTAACCTTTTTGCTCCTCCGGGACTTAGAAGTCTTCCTTTTGCGCCGGTAGCCGGCAACCATGACAGGCATCTTCACTATAACTATCACTACAACTGGCCTAACGCGCAAACCTTTGCGGATGAAACAGTTGATACTCAGGCGGGAAGAAATTATTTTTACCTTTATAACAATATTCTTTTTGTTGTATTGAATACCGCCCCGTATCCTACTTCCAGCGGTTCCGCCAGCGGAGACAAGGACGTAACTGCCGCTTTGGCGCATACCGCCAGGTTTAGAAGCACAATAAGAGCCGCTAAAACCGCTAACGCCGGAAAATATGATTGGCTTATTGTTCAACATCACAAATCCACAGCCAGCGTCGCCGAGCATATCGCCGACAAGGATATACAAGCGTATGTAGAAGCGGGTTTTGAAACAATTATGTCCGAGGAAGGAGTAGATTTTGTTCTTGCCGGACACGACCATGTATACGCCCGCAGTTATCCGCTTGCCGGAAAAGACGGCGGTAAAGTTTCCGTACCGGATAAAACAAAAGGCGGCAACACTGTGACAAACCCCGGCAATCCGATTTATCTTACATTTACAACAGCCAGCGGATTAAAATATTATCAGGTTAGCGTAGACGCTACATATCCTTTTTCCGCCAGTGTGGTGAGTAACGACGAGTATCCGTATCTTGGTGAAGTTACAGACCAAAATGGAACCAGTTCCACTCTTTACGGCAGTACAGCCTACACCGACGGAAATTTACCGGTCTCCGCTTTGGCTTTTTCTCAGCCCTATATCCCGAGTTATACCATTGTTGAGGTCAACGGCAAGACTATAAAATTCAGCACCTACGCCATTGCCAGCGTCAGCGGCACTACCCTCGGCGCCTCTGCGGCTCATAGCTTTGATAAAGACATTCCGTATGACTGGGTTCAGGTAACAAAGAATTAGCAGGTATGATTTTTACCACGAACCACGATAATATGTGTACTAAAAGTTCGTGTGGTTCGTGGTAGAATTCTTCTTAAATCATTTCCCTGCGCAGAGTCCCACAACAAAATTTACAAACATATTAAAATACTCAGGCGTCAGGCGAGAGGAAGTATCCTGCGCGTTATTCAAACTGCGCCATGTTTCGGGCAGACGGCGGTATTCGGCGGGCGCTTTGACTTCGCCTGAGATGATTAAGTTTCCAAAATCGGGGCGATCGCGTAACAGCGCTTCGTATTGATTGGCTTCATTGGCGGGGAGCATGGTGACCGTTTGGGCGGCAAGCCCGGCGCGTAAAAAACCGACGTCGTCGGAAAATGGAGTGGGAGCGAGCAGTACCCTTTCCAGCCGTAATTTTTGGGCTGTTTCAAGAGCGTGATCGCGCAAGGACGCGATATTTTTTATTACCTTGCGAATATTCGGACGGAGGCTGTTCTGTCCCGATGTTTTTAGTATCAAGTCCGTTGTTGTGGAAATAATAAATACGCCGCCTGCGCCGCACGCGTCAAAGTTAAATATTTTTGCTTTTTCAAGCCCCCAGCTTTTTATTTTTTTTGCCAGAGTAAAAGAGCCTTGCTTTTCAAAACTTTCTCCGGCGGTTAATTCTTCCTTGTCCGTAAAAACAATTAACCAGCGGTCAATTCCTTTTTGCGCAAGAGCGACGGCGGCGCTTAGCAGATGAAATACCGCGATACTGTTGTCGTTCGCTCCCGGACTGCCGGCTACACGGTCGTAATGAGCGGAAAAAAGATACGGGTTTGAGCCGCTGAACGGAAAAACGCCGCTTGCCGAGCGAAGGGATTTTTGTCCGGGAGGGAAAATAAAAATATGATTGTTTCCTTCTACGTTAATTACGGTTGAATTAAAGTTAAGCGCCGATATTTGCTTTGTTAAAATCGCGTAACGGTCGGCGTCAGGGGCTATAAAATCAAAATAACGATCGTATGGACTGCGTTTTGCCCATTCAGGCGTTGTCATGCTTTTGCCCTCATTTGATTTCACGCGGTTATTTTTTCCGCCTTAAATGAATTGGATGGAGAGACAAGCTCCTGCTGAGTGTCGATGATTTTAAGTTCTATTAATTTTTCGTTTTTATCCGCCGCTTTAAAACTGGCGTCTAAAATGCCGAAAACAGACGCGGTACACAGTTCCAGCGTTTTTTTAATGTTTTTGGTCTCCAAATACCTTGATAAAAATACCGCCGTGGTCATGTCTCCTGTCCCGGCTACGCCCTTGCCGAGCGGCAATTCGGGAGTTGTAATTTTATATATTTCTTTTTTATCCGAGGCGATCATAGAAAGCTCGCCTTCTTTTTCTTTGTAGCTTGTCACAAGGATAATTGAAGGACCCATTTCGTGCAGGAGTTTTACCGCCTTTAGCGCGTCGTTTAAATTTTGCGTATTTAATCCGGTTATAGCCTCAAGCTCAAACTGGTTCGGCGTAACAATATCCGCAAGAGGAATAAGCTCCTTTTTAAAAATATCGGGAATATCGGGTTTTACATAAAAACCCCGCCCCACGTCGCCCATTACAGGATCGCAGGTGTAAAGCGCGTTAGGCGATTGGCTTCGCACTTTTTTTACAGCGTCTACAATAGCCATGGCTACGGAAGCGTCGCCCAAATAGCCTGAAAGCACCGCCTCGCAGCGGTTAAGAGCGTTCCGCTCTTCCAGCCCTGTAACAAGTTCCGCCGCTAATTCCGCGCCTAAGACTTTCCCTTTCCACGAGCCGTAACCCGTGTGGTTGGAAAACTCTACCGTATTAATCGCCCAGACTTCGCGTCCAAGCCGCTGCAAGGGGAAAACCGCCGCCGTATTTCCAGCGTATCCGTAAACCACATGAGACTGAATCGATAAAACCGCCATATTATTCCTCTTGCTTAACGCGTTCTATGAAATATCCTGTCAACTAACAGACCTAAAACCCTTAAAAATTTTCCGTGACTTTGTCCGTATTTCTTGGAAAAGTCCCCAGCCGCTTTGTTGAGCGAATATGTTCCGTATTTCTTTTTTAAGAAATCCCAGTGCTTTATTATCCACACATAAAGATCGGCTTCTGTTCTTCCGGGAAAATTTGCAAGTAACCACTGTTCCCTGATTATCTTTATAACAGGATTATATACATTATTGTACCATGATACAAGGGCGTTGTTAAAATGTATTTCTTCCTCGATATCTTCATTTAAGTAGTATTTATGCACAAGTATGTGGTTATAAATGACATCATAACGACCGGGAGCGCTGAAATTCATATCCCAATGATCCGTTAAATCGCCGAATAATGTTTCGGTGTAAAAAATATTTTTTTCGTATTCGATAAGCTCCGCCGTTAACTCATCCGTAGTCATGGACGGGTTAATATTCATTTCTGTCGTAAGACTGATAACCTCGGCGTCGATAAATTCCACACCCTGCATTTTCGCAACGGACACGCGGTGGTTTCCGTCGCGTACAAAATACACTCCGCCTATTTCGTATAAAAGAATCGGTGGAAGAATAATGTCTTTTATGTGCGCTTCATCAACTCTTTGCCAGCGGTGGCGTAAATGCTCCTTGCGCGGAAGAAAGTATTTGTTAAAATCGTGGTAACGCCCTTCGCTTCCGACAATCATTTTTATCGGCACTGTCTGGCTTCCCATGTACACTTCGTTTTTTGGTTTTAAAATTCCCTTAACATCATTAAAAGAAAGCAATTTATCTCTGTCAGTATTTAAAAAATTCTGTATCTGAGATAACATCGCTTTTCCCCTGGCGCGGGAAAAATCAGCGTAAGTTTGCTGTGTGATTGCGTCAATTGCCATTTTTATCTCCCAAATCTATAATATAGTGGCTAAAGGCGTTAACAACTGTTGTGTTATTCCATTTTGTGCTTCGAATATCATTTAAATCATACAGATGAATATGACCGTGAACAAGGTATTTGGGTTTAAATACTTTCATAAACCATAAAAAAGACTTAAACCCGTTATGGCACTTGTCGTTTTTATCATGAATACCCTTGGGCGGAGCGTGGGTCAAAAGCACGTCAAGAAAGCGACCATGTACAAGACGGTTCCAAAGGAGTCTTGGAATTATTTTAAAAATCTCCATATACATTTCAAAATTGGTATATTGATTGGGACCGTTATTGTAACGCATAGACCCGCCGAAACCCGCCACGATAAAATCGCCTTCTTTTTTTACTTTGGTTCCCAGATAGATAGCGCCGCAGCCTAAATATTCCTTAATTCCCTGATAAAGCGGCGTATCCCATCGTTTTTTATAGTTGACTAATTCCTCAGTATGGTGGTTGCCAAAAATGAAAAAAAGCGGTTTATTTAGGTTAGAAATGATAAAATCAAGGTAATCCAGGGGTAAATCGCCGGCGGAAAGGATAAAATCCACGTCTCCAAAACGCTCTTTTATGCGGGGAGAATAGACTTGGGTATCAACTTGGTCGGAAATACACAGTATTTTCAATAGAAAGTCCTTTTTTACCGATAATATATGATATATTATCAATATTAATATATTATATTGAATATAGGAAGGAAAAATGACAAAAAAAATTACAATGATTTGGGTGTTGTTATTTTTTGCCGGTCTTTGTTACGGGCAGTCGAGCTTTGCGAAGGGCGAGGAACTATTGATGCAGAATAAGCCCGCCCAGGCGGAGGGCTTTCTCATGCAGGCTATTTCTTATGATCCCGCTAATCCTGTAACGTATATTTACTTGGGTCTTGTATATGAACAGCTTGGCAAGTCTGAAGAAGCCATTACTGTTTACAGACGGGTTTTACCGATGGCTGGAAGACTTTCCGCAAATGTCGCAAATAATCTGGGAAACGTATATTTTCAAACAGGAAATACGGAGACAGCAGAGCAGTACTATACTCAGGCGATTGGTTTTGATATGGGATATTCAAGCGCGTATCTTGGCAGAGCGAACACCCGCATTAAAATGGGGAATTTACAAAATGCTATTACAGATTATGAACAGTATTTACGATTGGAACCGCGTTCTCCTCAGCGCGCTAAAATTGAACAGTTGATAAATTTAATCCGCATGGAAGCAGCGGCGGCGGAAGTGAGAAGGCAGTTGGCTGAAGAAGAAGCGCGCCGTCTTGCCGAAGAAAGGCAAAAGCTTTTAGATTCAGTATCCGCTTCTCTGCAATCGGGTGCTTCTTCCGGCAAGGGGCTTTCTACCGGTACGGAAAGCGTTGAAAACTATGAAGGTGAATTCGTGCTTGATTAGCAAAATATAAAAATTGGGAGGGAATATAAATGACACAACGACAGAAAAAAATTCTTTTAATCTCGGGCGGAGTTTTACTTGTTCTGCTCGTTACAGGGTTAATAATTTTCCTGGCGCGGGGACGTAACGGCGATAAAAAAATGTCCGGCTCTGTAAGAACCAGCGCTGTGGAAAAAAGAAGACTTAACACGTTAAAACTTGCGTCTAACTACGCTCAAAACGGAGAATATGACAGGGCGTTAAATCTTCTCGACGGTCTTTTAATTGACGACCCCGACGATGATGAAGCCCTTGCGCTTCAACGCGCCAT
>Ga0268262_10006598_pt1 | contig 11089 bp, 12 predicted proteins | sample TergutNc150P3_FD_190354 | JGI IMG/M metagenome (GOLD analysis project Ga0268262, IMG submission 190354) | Nasutitermes corniger P3 segment gut microbial community from laboratory colony in Florida, USA - Nc150 P3 (SPAdes) (version 2) | ecosystem: Host-associated > Arthropoda: Insects >...
ATCCGGCGTCGATATTTTTTCTTCGCAGTCGCCCGGCGGAGGAATCAGCGTTTCAATTGACGCCGTCGCGCAAAAACGGCAGTACGGACAGGAAAATTTAACCTTAGAAAACGACGATTTCCGTTCGGTTTCTTTTCCGCTTCAACTTTCTAAAAACGATTTTCCCGCCGCTGGCGAATACGAAATGACGGTTTCCGCACGCGACATTCTGCAAAACATCACGACTCAACGCTATATTTTGGACGTAAAATCGCTAAAAAACGAGCAGTATGCCATCGGCGACTTTTTTTGTTTCCCGTCGCCGGTAAGGATGGGGCAGACGACGACTTTTTATTTCAATCAACCGGTCGATAACGTAGCGGATATTTCGTTGAAAATCTACACGCTAAACGGAAAATTAGTGCGAAGTTTTTCTAACGTAAATCGCGGCGTCGTGTGGGATTTGAGAGACCAGAGAGGACAAAAACTGCCGCCGAACGTTTATTTGTACCGGCTTTTTGTGAAACGTTTCGCCAGAAGCGAAGACGTGTATCAAGCGTCTGCGGCGAAAACCGAAATAATAAAGAGCGAAATAAAAAAATTAGTAATTTATCCGCCGAATTGAGTTGAAAAATGTTTGAAATTTTATTTCTCGGAACAGGTACGTCGCACGGAGTCCCGGTCGTAGATTGTATGATGAACGATTACAAATTGTGTCCCAAAAAAGTTTGTATGCTCGCTCAAACAGACAAAAAACATTGCCGCAGCCGCTCGTCGGCGCTCGTTTCTTTCGACAATAAAAGCGTTTTAATCGATTGCGGACCGGATTTTCGCGAACAGGTTTTGCGGGAAAAAGTAAAAAAAATCGATGCGGTTTTATTTACTCACCGCCACAGCGACCACATTTGCGGAGTTCCCGACATCCGCTCTTACAGCGGAACTACCAGCGGAAAAATCCTTACGATTCACGGCTCTCAGGAAACTATCGACGCGATTTCGCAAAGTTTTTCATACGTTTTCGACCCGAACACTTTTGTCGGCGGCGGCATTCCCGAACTCAATCGAAACGTAATAAACGGGAAAGTCAATTTGTTTGGAACGGATTTTTTTCCCATACCCGTCGAACACGGCAGTTGCCAAGGGTGTTTTGGCTACCGCTTCGGCGATATTGCGTATATTTCCGACGTAAAAAATATTCCGAACGACTCGCTCGACCTGCTTAAAAATCTGAAATTGTTGATAATCGATTGTCTTCGTATGGAAAGACCGCACAGCACTCATTTTATTTACGGCGATATTGAAAATCTTATTGCGCAAATAAATCCCAAAAAAGTTCTCGGAACGCATTTATGCCACGACATTAACTATGAAACCGACGAAAAACTTATCGACAAACGGATGAGTTTTGCTTACGACGGATTGAAAATCACGATTTAGCGCCCTTTTTTGTACGCGATACTGCTAAAATACTGACGGGGGTGTGCAGATAAAACCGATTCTTATTATACTCGATTGTTTCGGCGGACAAATTTTGGATTTGCTAACAAATTCCATCGTTTCTTGGAATTTGGCTAACATTTCAGGCAGAAACGTAGCGAACGGTACGCATTTGATAATTGCCGAAGCGAAGGGCGCAAAGGGAACTTACGCTTATTCGGCGAAGGTGGGAATAAAAAGGTAGAAAATTGCTTCCAAATTAGGTTTTAATAAAAGCGGCTCTCTTTTTGAGAGTCGCTTTTTTGTTTGGCGAAATGTATTTTCCGATAATGAAAGTAGGGAAGTATGAGTATCACCGCAGCGCAAAGATTTCGATTGGGCGTATTTATCATCATAGCCGCGACCGTAGCGCTTGCGCTTTTGGTCGTGGGAATAGGCGTAAAGTTCTCGAAACAAACGGTGAACTATTATTCTGAATTTTCAGGCGAATCGCTTTCGGGACTTACCAAAGGAATGGACGTGAAATTTCGCGGAATTCCTATCGGAAAGGTTTCGGCGATAAGTTACAATCCGAAGGACTTGGATAAAATAAGAGTCGAGTTTGAGGTTGAAAAAGAATTTCCTATGAAAGAAGATATGATAGCCGAAACCGGACTCAGCGGAATTACGGGACTTAAATATATAGAAATAACCGGCGGAACAAATTCTTCCGCGCTTTTGCCGCCTAATTCTCTAATTCCGTCGCGCCCGTCGTTAATGGGAACTATAACCGAAAAAGCCGAAAAAATTATAGAAAGCGTCAATAATCTTTTGTCGAATCTTAACTCGATAACTAACAAGGACTCGCTGTCGGATTTGTTCGAGTCGCTTAAAAACATAAACGAAATTACATCAAACGTAAAGGATTTGAGCGTAAATATGGTGTATCGAGTGGATTCTATGACTACCACGCTGAACAATTTGTCGAAAACCGTCGAGAAAACTATGAACGATATATCTCAAAGCGGACATTTAATGAGCATTATGAGCAACGTCGATTCCGTCGTAATTTCGCTTAACGGATTGATAAACAATTTCGGCTTGACTTTCGCGCAAAGCCGCGAAGATTTAAGCACGACGTTTCAAGACCTTCAGCAGACGATGGAAAATCTCAACGAATTTTCGGCTATGTTGACCGATAATCCGTCGGTGCTGCTTTACGGAACTCCGCAAAAGAAAAGGAAAACCAAATGAAAAAAACTTTTGTTTTTATCGCAGTTTTGCTCGCGCTTGCAGGATGCGCCCGTCCGCTCATAAAAAACTACTATGTTCTCAATTACGCGCCGGACACGCTGACCACCCGCAAATCGCAAACGCCGTACGAAAAAACAATACGTCTGCGTCCGTTCGCAATAGAAAAAATTTACGCCAAGCCCAACATTATTTATCGCGAAAACCCGTACCAACTTAGTTTTTACAACGACCATCTTTGGGCTGTACGCCCAGCCGATATGATAAGCGACTTGATTTTTAACCATTTGGAAAGTATAAATTTAGTCAGGACGGCGGTTCGACGAATCGACGAAAAAACCGCTCCCGATTACGAACTTTGGGGCAGCGTTTTGGCGATAGAAGAATACGACAGCGACGATTTTTGGTATGCCCACCTTAAAATTATGGCGGTTCTTAACGATTACAAAACAGGAAGAACAATATACAGCCGAACTTTCGACCATACGCGCAAGGTAGAATCCAAAACGCCGATAGCCGTTGTCAAAACGCTTTCGGAGGTTATGGATTACATCGTTTCGATGCTGATGACCGATTTGGATAGCGTTATTTACGAGCATACGAAAAGCGTCGGAAGCGACAAACGGAGCAATCGTAATGAATAAAAAATTTGTCGCGGTTGTTATGTTTACGGCTTTAACGATTTTCGCCGCGCCTGCGCCCAGCATTCCGGGAACGGAATTGGACAACAAAACGTATTTCGACTATTTTACAACAAAAAATAAGCCGCAAAATTCCGCCGAACGGGATTCTGCGCCGCAATCGCCAGCCGAAGCGGAAATTCGCGATGTATCGTTTTCTTGGGGTTCGCCGCCGATTTACGACCAAATCGCACGCGACACAACGCATATCAAATACGGAATGGGGGCGGTTTTCGTGCCGAAAATGAGCAGCGCGGAAAATACGGAACCGCATTTTCGTGTTTATAATTCCGAATACGACTGGGTGGCGATAGGCGAACCCGGAAAAAAAGTTAATTTAACTCCGGGCAAATACGAATTGGAAATTTTGGGAAACACACCGGAACCGATTTCACTCGAATTTGAAATAAGAGAAAGTGAAATTACTCCGATTTCGCCTACGTGGGCTTGCGTTCGTGTCGATGTCATAGACGAAAACGGCAAACCCATACGCGGCGAATACGATTTAGCGATGGTATCTCCTCTTGCCTACATAGGACGCGGACGCGGACGCGACGCCGATTTAGCCGAAGATTTGCGCGTATGGTATTTACCCAAAGGATTATACAAAATTTTGGCGGTCGGTTCCGCGCTCAATTCTATAAGCAATTTCTTGACGATGCAACTGTCCGTTGCAGGAGAATACGTACGTTTTACCATCGTACAGGAAGAAGAAAGCGGTAAAATTCTGGGCGGCGGAACGCTTGCCGAAAATACTTTTGCTCCCAAAAAGAACAAACGCGCCCAGCATTCGATTAGCGTCGGCGGCAGCGTCGATTTTAATTACCAAAAAGACGCTTTTGTCGATACGGTTTCAAATCAGATAAATTTTTCGCTGCTTTTATACGACCGTTTTTCATACACAAAAAACAAATTGGAGTTTATGAATTTAGCGAGAATAGACGCTTCTTTTTTAGTTGACGACGGCAAATTTGACCGCATAAGCATAAACAACGACGAAATAAGAGAATATGCGTTGTTTACATACCGGCTCTTCAAGCGTATGGGTCCGTATTGGCGCGGCGAATTTGTTACGTCGGCGTTTGCGCATACCGTAAATTTCGATTCAAACAAACGCAATATGGATTTGGATAATTACAGACACATTTTCATCCTTTACGACAATCTTCCAAACGTAATTAACGATGCGGCGGACGCGGTTATCGACAGCGTAAATATTTCTATGAAAACATCGCCGGCGTTTTCGCCGATTTTGTTTCGTACGGGAATCGGATTTAATATACAGTTGATAAAAACACGAATTTTTGATTTGCGTTTTTTATCCGGTTTTGGAATAGATTACGAAAAAAGATGGGATTCGTGGCGCATCGTCTCGGAAAAAAATATGCGGTTCGACACGTTGAGTACTATTTACAAAAACATATACAACACGGACGTGTCCAGAATCACTTTAGAAAAAAACAACGGCGAAAGATTTGATTACGGACCCGAATTTGTGCTGAATTATTTTGCGTATATGACTAAATATGTCACGCTTGACGGAGACATCCGTATGTTTCTTCCGATAATGCGTATGAACACGCCTGATTTTCGTTTTCATAACGTACTCTCGTTTCACATTACGCAGTTTTTCAGTTTGGATTACGATTACAGATTTGAACTTGTTCAAACGGCGGAAGAAAACCTGCGTTCCAAAAATAACAAACATAGAATTTTGGGAAGATTTTCATTCGCGATAAGATAATATAATTCGACAAGTTCCCGATTTTATTGTTAGGCGAACGCCGCGCATCGTACAATTATTATTTTCCGTACACAAAAACGGGAGAAACTGAAATTGTCCGACAAAATTTTACAAACAATATCTTTTGAATTTGCGGGGGAGCGGCTTGATACGTTCGTTCTCAGGTTTTTTGAAAATTTTTCGAGGAATAAAATTCAATCGGCTATAGAAAGCAGTTTCGTCCTTGTGAATAAAAAAACGGCGAAAAAAAGTTATGCGCTTCGCGAAAACGACGTTGTAGAAATAAACGAAGAAAAAATTTTTGAAGCGAACCTGCCAAATCCTGCGGTAATTCCTATGGAAATCGCGCTTGAAATTCTTTTTGAAGACGAGAATTATATTATTTTGAACAAAATAGGCGACTTGACGGTTCATCCCGGACGCGGACAAAGAAACGTCACGCTTATCAACGGGCTTTATTTTTATGCCGCAGAAAAATTTACGCCTGTTTTGGCGCATCGACTCGACAGATACACAAGCGGAGCGATTATCGCCGCCAAAAACGAAATAGCCCGCGACAAGATGAGCGCGATATTTGCCAATCGCGAAATTTACAAGGGCTACGTCGGAATTTGCATAGGAAAAGTTCCCGATAAAATGAGCGGAATTATGGATTTCCCAATCGGGCGCGATAAAAACGACCCGACGAAAAGAGCGGTCGATTACGAAAACGGCAGAATCGCGAGGACCGACTACAAAATCGTGCATTTTCAAAACGGAATTTATTTTACCTGTTTTCGTCTGCATTCGGGACGAACGCACCAAATCCGCATTCATTGTACGACCAGCGGGTTTCCGATAATTTGCGACGAATTGTACGGCGGCTCGAAAGAAAATGTCAAGTTTTTGGAGCAAAAAGACCGCGATTTCGCGCTAAAAATCTACAACTGCTTTGAACGTCAGGCGCTTCACGCAAGATTTATTTCGTTCGTTCATCCGTTTTCAAACGAAAGAATTTCGATATTCGCTCCGTTTCCCGCGGATTTTATCAATTCTTTCGACGCGGCGGGTTTGAGTGAAGAAATTTTTAATATTTTCGACGGCGAAATCGTTTGACGGCGGACTTTCAAAGCGTGCCAAAACCTGAAAAGTATGACGATAACGAAAAAAACGGCGCGGAACTTTGTTCCATAAAGTATTTTATACGGCAGACAATAAGTAAGGATGATAAAAAGGAGATAATATGGTTAGTAAAATGTCCGAAGAAACGAGACGCAAAATTTCCGAGTCGCGCAAAGGTAAAAAAGCGTCGGAAGAAACAAGACGCAAAATTTCCGCGATGGCATCAAATCCTTCCGACGAAGCGAGACGGAAAATGTCGGAGTCGCACAAAGGTTTGAAGCATTCCGAAGAAACCAAAATAAAAATAGGAAACGCTTCAAGAGAACGTCATCGGCTTGCACGTGAAGCCAAAAGTCGAGGAGCAGAGCAACAAAACTAGAAAAACAAATATGTATTTGTTTTCCCATAAATTTACCCTTTCCCGTCGCGCCGTTTATCTTGTCGGATAATTCAAGAATTCTTTTCTTTAATTAGAAAGAACGGAATTATCGCCACTCCGAGAACAACCATCGCCGCACAAAGCATTTGTCCCCGTGAAAATCCTAACGTAAGTCCTATGTGTGCGTCCGGCTCGCGGTAAAATTCAATAAAAAATCTGATAACTCCGTAGCCGATTAAATAAAACGGCATCATCAAATTTTTCGCCGAGAAGAATTTTCTTAAAAGCCATAATATTGAAAACAACAAAATTCCTTCGCCGAACATTTCGAAAAGTTGCGACGGATAACGCAGATTCGTCGGGTCGCTTGGAAAATACATTCCGATTGCCGAAGTAGTTTTACGTCCGTACAATTCGCCGTTCATAAAATTTCCGAAACGTCCAAAAGTGTAGCCCAGCGGCGCGGCGTAAAACACCGAATTTATACACTCCGCCCAATTCAATTTTGCGACGTTCGTATAAATCGTCGCGCCCAAAAGTCCGCCGATAGCCCCTCCGTGATACGATATTCCAGAAATTCCTACAAATTTCCCATCGGCGAACGGAAGAAAAATTTCGCTAAAATTTTGAGCGTAATAATCAAGATTGTAAAACAAGACGTAACCGAATCGTCCTCCGATAAGTATTCCGGCGATTATGCACATACAAAGATTTTCTAATTTACTTTCCTCTATATTAAATTCGCCGCTTCGCCGCATTCTTTCAAGCAGCCAAATAACCGCCGAAAAACCGACTATGTACATAAGTCCGTAATAACGAATCGGAAAGCCCCTGCCCGAAAAATCCGTTCCCCACTGAATTAAACGCTCGCCGAAAATCGTAATCAAAGTCGGGTCGATGCGCATCGGCAGCGTTTGCCAAAATGTAATAAAATCCATATAAACTCCCGTTTTTACGCATAAAATAATATTTTTTTGCCGGTGAAAAAAAACGTCTTGAAAAAAAAATAAAAAAAAAATAAAAAAATTCTTGACACGCACGTTGCGAATATATTATTTTAGGCGAACCGTTTTGGAGAAGGTCTTGCGAAACGGACAGAGATGCCGTCAATTCGCTTTTATCGGGTGAATATTGCGGTGTCGGGAGTCAAGCGGTTAGCCGCTTTTTGTGATTGAAAGTAAAAAAACAATTAAAATTCCATAGGAGGAATTTATGGCAAAAGAAAAGTTTGTGCGCTCGAAACCCCACGTGAACGTCGGGACCATAGGGCATGTTGACCACGGTAAAACGACTCTTACGGCGGCAATTTGCACAACGCAGTCGAAAAAAGGTTTGGGACAGGCGAAAAAATTCTCCGAAATAGACGCTGCGCCCGAAGAAAAGGAACGCGGTATTACTATTGCTACCGCACACGTTGAGTATGAAACGGAAAACCGCCACTACGCGCACGTCGATTGTCCCGGACACGCGGACTACATCAAGAATATGGTGACCGGCGCGGCTCAAATGGACGGAGCAATCCTTGTCGTATCGGCGGCGGACGGTCCTATGCCGCAAACACGCGAGCATATACTGCTTGCCCGTCAGGTCGGCGTTCCGAAAATCGTCGTGTATCTCAACAAGATTGACATGGTCGACGACGAAGAGTTGGTCGAACTCGTCGAAATGGAAGTCCGCGACTTGCTTACCAAATACGAATTCGACGGAGACAGCGCTCCGATTGTACGCGGTTCGGCTCTTAAAGCGCTGGAAGATGCCGACAACGGTACGACTTCCGAGCAGGGGTCGGTGTCGATTCAGAAACTTATGGACGCGATAGATACGTACATTCCGCAGCCGGTTCGTGAAATCGACAAGCCGTTCCTTATGCCTGTGGAAGACGTGTTTTCGATTACCGGACGCGGCACGGTCGCTACCGGACGTATTGAGCGCGGAATTATCAAGGTGAACGAAGCGGTGGAAATCGTCGGTATCAAAGATACGCAGAATTCCGTCGTTACCGGAGTTGAAATGTTCCGTAAATTGCTTGACCAGGGTCAAGCCGGCGACAACGTTGGTTGTTTGCTTAGAGGTATCGACAAAGACCAAATCGAACGCGGTATGGTTTTGGCGAAACCCGGCTCGATTACTCCGCACAAAAACTTTAAGGCGGAAGTTTATGTTTTGAGCAAAGACGAAGGCGGTCGTCATAAACCCTTCTTTAACGGTTATCGTCCGCAGTTCTATTTCAGAACGACCGATGTTACCGGAGATATTGAATTGGCTGCTGGCGTAGAAATGATTATGCCCGGAGACAATACCTCTTTTACGGTGAAATTGATTAATTCCATCGCAATGGAAAAGGGGCTTCGTTTTGCAATCCGTGAAGGCGGAAGAACGGTCGGCGCAGGCGCTGTTACCGAGATAATCGCGTAGAGGTGATTGTGAGCGACAAAATTAGAATCAGATTAAAATCCTACGACCACGCTGTCCTTGACAGCGCGGCGAAGGAGATTGCAAGAATAGCGACGGGCGCGGGTGCGCGGGTCTTGGGACCGATTCCGTTGCCTGTGGAAAGAGCCGTATATACTGTGCTTCGTTCTCCTCACGTGAACAAAAAGTCGCGCGAGCAGTTTGAAACACGGGTGCATAAACGGCTTATAGACATTGTTGAATCGACATCGCAAACGGTTTCGGCGCTGATGAAATTGGATTTGCCTGCCGGAGTAGTTGCCGAAATTAAAGTTTGATTTGGAAGAGTTGTAAAAGAATATGATTGGTTTAATGGGCAAAAAAGTGGGAATGACCCGCATTTCAAACGCGGATACGGGCGTGATTACGCCAGTGACGGTCGTGCAGATTGACAAAAACGTCGTTCTTCAGGTGAAAACGCTTGAAAACGACGGATATTCTGCGGCTCAAATCGGTTTTGACGTCGTTAAAAAACGCGGAACGCCGGTCGGTAAAGACGGCAAACCCGTATCGGTGGAATACCCGAAATCCAAGAGCGGAAAAGTGATTGAAGCCCGTAAATATAAAGGCAGTCAGTCGAATTCCGAAGTGTGTCATGCGTTGAAATACAAATCGGAGCCGGTTCGTCACGTAAAAGAATTTGTCATAGAAAACGGCGAAAAAGTAGAGTCGGGACAACTTTTGGGTGTGGAAAATTTTAAAGGCGTTCGTTTTGTGGATGTTACGGGAACGATAAAAGGAAGAGGGTTTGCGGGAACAATAAAACGCTACCGTTTTCATTTGGGAAGGCATACGCACGGAAATACGAATTACCGCGAAAGAGGGTCGCTTGGAGCGGGAACTTTTCCGGCGAGAGTGTTTCCGGGGCTTAAGATGGCGGGACATTACGGCGATACGCAAAAAACGATTCGCGGATGCGAGTTAGTCGGTATAGACGAGGAAAAAGGCGTTCTTTTCGTAAAAGGGGCAATACCCGGCAAAACGAACGGATTGGTCTTTGTTAGAAAAAATTTTGTGAAAGCATAGGCGGTAGAAAATAATGAAAGCAAATCTTTATGCAGCGGACGGCAGCGTCAAAGGGAAAGTCGATTTGCCCGAAAATATTTTCGGGGTAGAACCCAACAACGCGCTTTTGCACTCGGTCATAGTCGGATATTTGGCGAATCAGAGACAGGGAACGGCTAAAACCAAAGGTCGCTCGGAAGTAAGCGGCGGCGGTAAGAAACCTTGGAAGCAGAAAGGGACGGGGCGTGCGCGCGCCGGATCTAACACTTCTCCGGTTTGGGCTCGCGGCGGTAAAGCGCACGGTGCGCAACCAAGAGATTATAGACAGGGTATCACCCGCAAAATGAGAAGGAAAGCACTTTTGTGCGCGTATTCCGCTCGTGCGTCGGAAGAAAAAATCGGAGTGGTTTCAGGGCTTGAAATCAAGGCGCCGCAAACAAAAGTAGTTTCGGAACTCTTAAATAAAATCGGTGTTTTCGGAGACGGGAAAGCGTACAACGGAAGAACGCTTTTGGTTACGCCGCCCGACAGCCGAAATATTTACTTGTCCGGACGTAATTTGAAGTATGTCGATGTTAAAGTTGTCAATGACGTTAATGCTTATGACGTTGTTCGTGCGTCAAATATTATTTTTGCGGACGAAAATCTTATAGGTAAAATAGAGGAGATTGTTGCGTAATGAGTATTCATCATTCAATAATTAGAGAGCCGTTGATTACTGAAAAAAACAGCGTGTTGCAGTCCGAAGGCAAATTTGCGTTTAAGGTTAGCGTCGGCGCTACGAAAACGGACGTTAAAAATGCGGTAGAGGAAGTGTTTAAGGCGAAAAAAGTAAAAGTTTTGTCGGTAAACACGATGAATTACGACGGGAAAGTAAAACGGGTCGGTCGCTATTTGGGCAAACGTCCCGACTGGAAAAAAGCGATAGTGAAAATTGAGAACGGCAAAGATTTAGACCTTTTCAACGAGATATAGAAATGAATGTAAAATTTAATGGTCGGATGTACGGGAAGGGGAATTGCAATGGCAATTAAAACATACAAACCCACTACGCCTACGCTTCGTTACAAATCAGTATTGATT
>Ga0268262_10006599_pt1 | contig 11089 bp, 6 predicted proteins | sample TergutNc150P3_FD_190354 | JGI IMG/M metagenome (GOLD analysis project Ga0268262, IMG submission 190354) | Nasutitermes corniger P3 segment gut microbial community from laboratory colony in Florida, USA - Nc150 P3 (SPAdes) (version 2) | ecosystem: Host-associated > Arthropoda: Insects > Digestive...
AACAGGAATAGGCGTCTTTTTAAATGACACCAGGTCGGAATTCAGGGATGTCATTGTCGATACGGATGTGCGGGGGCTCAGGTTCATTCCGGGAGATACGGAAATACCCGGTACGGCAAATCTTAAGCCCTTTCAGTTAAAAGCCCTTGTAAGCCGTCTTCTGTCATTAAAAGACGACGCGGATGTTCTTATCCTTGACCTGGGCGCGGGAACGCACCAGTCTATCCTGGACTTCTTCCTTCTTTCCGGTCAGGGTATAGTCGTTTCGGCGCCGATAGTTACCGCAGTGCTTAACGCGTATGTGTTTCTCAAGAATACCGTGTTCCGCCTTATGTTCACTGTTTTCGGAAAAGGCAGCCCGGCATCTACTTATCTGGAAAGAGCCCGCAAGGACGGTTCGGGCCATCAAAAGCTTTATATTCCCAAAATGCTGCCTGAAATAAAAAAGATAGATAACGATTCCTATAATAAGTTTATGAAACGCATTGAGCATTTTCATCCCCGCCTAATAATGAACATGATCGACGATCCGAAAGACGCGGACGTGGCCATGAAGATACGCCGTTCCTGCGAAGAATACCTCGATTTAAAAATTGAGCATCTCGGCATAATCTATCGGGATTCATTCCAGGATACTGCCCTGGCTTCGAGGCTGCCGATTGTGCTTTATAAACCCCAGGCGGTTTTGTCCCAGGCTATTTACCGGATTGCGGACAAGATACTTCAGAGCGAAGAAGACAGCTTCGGCCTTAGCGACAGAGAAATCGAGGACAGTTTTCAGGAAGCGGGAATGGAAGCGGAAGTTGACTTTGAGACAAAGATGGATTATGTGGAAGACCTTTTACATTCCGGGGCTCTTTCCCAGGGGGATCTGGTTGAGACCATAAAATCCCAGCAGTTTGAATTGGCAAAGCTGAAAAAGGAAAATAACTTTTTAAAGTACAAGCTTTCAAAGGCTTTTGAAAAGGGGTTTGATTCTTAACAGGATTTGATTTTATGGCAGCGGTATTAGCGACAGGAAGCGCTTCAATATCCATTAACCCAAATGAAACTGAAGCCCGGCTTGTTTTTGCCCCGCATCCGGACGGCGACGGCTGGGATGTATCGGCGATAAGTAAATTAGCCGCCGACAATAACCTTGCCGCCAACCCCGATCAAAAAGCCGTTGAAGCGTTTCTTTCAAAGGCCAGCAAAGCCAAAAACGCGGAGACGCTGGAAATGGTTTACGCCCAGGGAATTCCGCCTGAGAATCCTGTCGTAGAAAAGGTAAACTGGGCGGCCTTGCCCGTACCTGCCGACATGGCCCCTTACCAGGAAGAAGCGCTGAAAAAAGCGGGCGCTCCCCATGTTTATCGCGTAGTTGTTGAAAAGATAAAACACGAGAGCATGGTAAAAAAACCACATTCTCTTATTCCCGGAAAAGAAGAAGTCTCCGTCACATGGGAGAAAAAAGAAAATCGCGAAGAAGTGGAAGTAGACGCCAATGTCCTTGAAGTTAAGTACGCGGAAAAAGGGACAGCGCTTGGTACCCTTGTTCCGCCTGTTCCCGGTAAGAACGGAAAAAGTATTTTCGGGCGTCCCATTCCTCCGGGGACTATGGAAAACGCCGGTTTCCTGACGGGAAACGGCATCGCCAGGGAGAAAAACGAGCTTGTCGCCCAGGCGTCCGGCTTTGTAAGGATTGGCGATAGATGGGCGGACATTGTACCGCTGGCAAAACATTCTTTCAAGATCGCTACGGGCGCGGACGGGCTGACGCTTTTTTTTAGCTTTGAGCCGGGCGACAAACGGTTTACACCCCCGTCAGGCGGGCAGATCCTCTCAGAGGCGGCTGCAAAGGGAGCCGCCGCGGAAAACCTTATCAGCGCCGGGGAACTGGACAACGTAATCAGCGAAGCAATAAATTCAGGCGCGGCGGTTGAAGCGTTTTCGCTTTTTAGCCTGAAAGAGGCGGAGGCCAGGGTCGATATAAACCCCGATAAAACCAAAGCCACGCTTTACCTTCGAAAAGGCGTGGCCGGGGCGCAGCCCCTGGAAATGAAAGCCATCAGCCAGGCAATAAAAGAATCAGGCATCCATGGTTTTGATTCCGAGAAGCTTAAAACCGCCATTCATGAGTTCATGGAAAGCAATGAAATTGTACTCCCCGACTATGTTCTTGTTGAGGGGACCTCTTCGACAAGGGGGGGAGATCGGGAAGTCAAGGCCTCCGTTAAGGTTTTTTCGGAAGAAGAAAAGAAACCGGTTATCAGTCGGCTAAAGGACTGGTTTAGCCGGGACATTTCCGGGGCGCCGGAACTGGATATTGATGAATCGCTTGGTTTTGCTTTTGTGGAGAATGGCCAGGTAGTTGCCAGGGTCAGCGAAGGAACCGAGGGGAAAGACGGGAAGGATGTTTTCGGCAATGTAATCTCCGGCCTTCCCGGCAACGACCCCGAGTTAAAGCTTCTTACAGGTCTGGAACTGCACGGGTCGGAAATCAAAGCCGCCCGGGACGGGCTGCTTCTTTTTAAGGCTTCGGAAAAGAGTTTCACTGGCGAGGTGATTGTTTACCAGGACGCGAAAATCGGAATTCACATTTCCGAAGACGCGATGGAAGTAAAGGGGGATTTTTTCCTTGAAGCGGGGCCGGGGAATCCCATCACAATCGAGAATGTAAAAAATGTGATTGCCTCTTACGGGATAAAAAAAGGCATTGACTGGATAGGCCTTGAAAAAGCCTGCGCCCATACCCGCGAGCATGGAAGTATTCTGGGGCATATTGTCGCGCGCGGCGAAAACGCGATAGCCCAGGGAGGCTCCGCCGTTAAATGGCTTGTTCCGCTGGATTTATCGGAATTTTCAGGCGTTGATAATTCCGCGAACAAAACGGTACAGGTAAAAGCCGGAGTCCCAATCGCGGTATTATCCGAGCCCGTGTCTTCAGGAAAGCCGGGTTATGACGTAACCGGAAAGGAAATCCCCATCGAGAAAGCGGCTGCCGGTTCCATTGAACATGACAAATCTGTCAGGGAAGTGCCGTTTGGGAAAGGTAAGCGCCTCCTCGCCGCCCGCTCGGGGGAACTTAGCTTTGACGGGAAAACTTTGAAAGTGCTTTCCACCAAAACCATACAGGGGGACGTGAATCAGGAAACGGGGAAAATAGATTTTTCAGGCGAAGTAAAGATCGGCGGGAACGTGCTTTCCGGCGGCGTGGTAGTTGGCGGCTCCCATGTAACGGTGAGCGGGTATGCCGAAGAGGCGTTTATCGCTTCAGGCGGCAAGGCCACGATTACAATGGGCTTTAAGGGCGGCGGAAGGGGAATACTCAGGGCCAGGGCCGGCATTTCAGCCGCATTCATCGAAAAGGCCATGGTGTCTGCGTTGGGGGACATACAGCTTAACAAAGGCTCCATTCATTCAAATATAAGAACAAACGGGAAACTTTCCATTACTTCTGAAAACGGGAAGCTTTCTGGCGGTATCTGCCAGGCAAGGCTGGGGATCGCCGCCGCCGATATTGGCTCGGAAAAGGGCGTTCGCACCGAAATTTCCTTTGGGCAGGATTACTTCATCAAGGAGCAGATAGGGGACTGCGAGGAAGAAATTGTCAAAATTAACAGCGCTCTCGCGGAGCTGGAAGAAAAGATCAATCTGCTACGGAATAAAAAACAGGGCCTTACAGAGGAATTAAAGACAGAAAAAATACGGCTGGTAAAGCTTTTGGAGCAGGAGAAATTAAAGGTATTTAACCTGAGGGAAAAATTTGAAGAACACTCCGAGTCTGAAATTTGCTGCCGGGGGACAATTTTTCCGGGGGTGGTGATAGAAAGCCACAACAGGTATTATGAAGTTCAGCAAAAACGAAACCAGGTGGTTTTTTATTTTGATCGCGATTCGGGAAGAATAAAAGAAAAACCCCTGGAGCTTAATACTGATTCATTAGATTAAGGACGAAATTATGCTTCTTGCCATTCCTTTTCCTTCATGGTTGAAACCGGAAATAATTCCGGGTTTGCCTTTCCGCTGGTATGGGCTTATGTATGTCGTGGCTTTCGGCGTGGCTTTTCTGCTTTACCGCAGGCAGGTAAGGGAACGCAACTTCCCCATGACCGAAGATGAGCTTTCCGGGCTCTTTTTTTGGGGCATTCTGGCTTTGATTTTGGGAGCCCGAATTTTTTCCTCCCTGGTTTACGACTCAGGCAGCGTCTACAGCCGCCGGCCATGGCTTATCTTCTGGCCGTTCAGAAACGGTCAATTTACAGGCTTTCAGGGCATGAGCTACCACGGCGGGGTTATAGGCGGAATTCTGGCGATTGTAATTTACTCAAAGGCAAAGAAATTTGATTACCGTGAAATTGGAGACATGTTTTCGGCCAGCATTCCTTTGGGCTATACCTTCGGCAGGCTGGGTAACTTTATCAACGGGGAGTTATACGGGCGCATTACCGCAAGCCCCCTCGGAGTGGTTTTTCCTGCCGGTGGCATATCGCCGGCGGACAGGAATTTCGCCGTTATCCGGGAAGGCGCCGAACAAATGGGAATTGCCGCCATTACCGGAGCGGGCGGTGTTTTAAACTATCCCCGGCATCCTTCCCAGCTTTACGAGATGCTTTTCGAGGGCATAGTGCTGTGGGCGTTTATCTGGTTTTTCAGAAACCGAAAGCCCTTCAAGGGATTTCTCCTTACCCTTTACCTTTCCGGTTACGGCCTTATCCGCTTTTTTATTGAGTATTTCAGGGAACCCGACGCCGAGCTTGGCTATCCGATTAAATTGGCAAAAACAAATCTGCCCCCAGCTTTAAGCCATCCGGCATTGGATTTTTCCACCGGCCAGATCCTCTGCTTTATAATGATCGTTACCGGGCTTGTCTGGGCGCTTGTTGCTTCGCGTTTAAAAGACCGGGAGCCTGTGCGTGTTTATAGCGGGGAGAAAGCGGCGCCCGCGGCCTCGCCTGGCGAAAGAGCAGCTGAAAGGAACAAGCGGCGCAAGCTGCGTAACAAGCTTCGCTAATAAAAAACCGTAAACCCTGCAAGCGTATGTTTTGTCGCCTGTAGTTATTTGTAATAAATCCAAAAATGGGATACTCATCAATCAGTACAAGTACTGTGCATTCACCAGGGGGACTGGCAGCGGATGGATGAAACGATTGACGGGATATATGTAAGAAACTTGTTTGCGAAAAATTTAAAAAGGTTTCGGGATCTTTTGAAAATATCCCAACTGGATCTTGCTAACGCTTCGGGGTTAGCGCATAACTTCATAAATGATATAGAAAATGAAAAGAAATTTGTTTCGGATGAAACAATCGCCAAGCTTTCAAAAGCGCTTAAAGTGGAACCGTATAAATTTTTTCTTCCCCATGTAAAGCTGAATACTCAGGGAGAAGACATCATTGCCGAGGATTTTTCCGACGCGATTGGATTAATTATTAAAGAATATTGCAGCACCTATTTCAAAGATAGCTATAAAAACGAAGCGGATAAGGACATACCTAAAGAAGAATAAATGTTGTAATTAAGGATTATTTCCCAATGTACCTTTCTGACCTGCCAGCTCTTCAAGCGTAATTTCCCAGAGTTTAAGAAACGGATCGATCTCGGCGCGGACACGTTTCAGAAAACTTAAGTCTGTGGCCGGAGGACGCCTGCCGCCCGCGCCGGCGCATTCGGGGAAGTGCGCCCAAAGGTAATCGGCTGTGTCAAGCAAGACTTCCAGCCTTTCCTGTTCGGATGGTATAGCGCCTGTGAGCATATCTTTTAATTCTTTCAAAGTGTCAGTCTCGCTTTTGGCGAAGGCGGTAATTCTATCGGCTTGTATTTTTTCTTTGCCGCTCCGGGCCAAATTTCCCGGCGGGGTATTATATTGATCGCCCGCTTCGTTCAGGATTGCGAAGGCTTCTTTGGCGTTTATTGTTTTTACCCCCAGGGGAAGCCCGGAGCCCGCTATATCAAAAAGCCTGGGATTCCCGCCAAATTCCCGCTCAAAGAGATCGCGGTATTTCCGCATGGCCGGATTGCTCCGTACCTGCTCTCCCGTTTTGGAAACAGCGGCGTAGGTTCCGCCTTTTAACGCGGCGTCAATGTCGATGAGGCTTCTGAAACGGTTTTGCCTGTTCTCAAGATCCCGGCGCCCGGGCGTGGAACGCGCGTGGGAGGCATCCATTACAAACGAAAAATCGATTCCCGCGCTGATAACCGGGCCGGAGCCGATTTTCAGGGCCAGGGCCGCCGCGTTAAGCCCGACTGAGCCCATTGGCGGAAAAGTATCGGGAAGAAGGCCGCTTTCTTTAAGCCGCGATAAAAACGCCAGTTCCGCCCACGGAGTCGCGAAAAAATACCTGTTCCCCTTCAGGGCCCGGGCGGATGCCGGCAGCGCCGAAAGGTCAATAGCGGCGTTTATCTTTTGTCCTTGTAAGCCGGTAAAACACCTTATATTCCATTGCTGGCTTTCAAGTATAACCGCCAGATCAGGCAAAATGCCCCAATCGGCAAGGGCAGGAAGGCACGCGCCCACGCATACAATCCCAAAGCGCCTTTCCCCCGGCTCGGGAATTTTCCCTTTGTATAAAGCGCTTAGCTCGCTTAAAAATGGATCCAGAGACGGGCCTGCCCCAAGCGCCAAAATCCCCGCGGGACCAAAGTCCGGACTGTCAGTATCTTCGCGGCCAAGATACGCGAGGTTGCGAATCAGGTTTTTGGAATAAAGACGGCCCAGGCGTATCAATGTCATGGCGTTGCTCCATTCCACGGCGATTTCCCGCTTGAAAGCGGCTTCCATATCGTCGTAAAGCCGCTGGAACAGCTGCCAGCCTCCGGTAAGGCGGATTGTTTCCACGCGGCGAAAAACCCTTTCGCCCCAAATGTTTCTCGCGAGCGCGCAGATGCTTTCCGCTTCTTTTGCCTGAACCAGCGAAACAGGTTTTGTCTTTCTGCCTTCCGGATAGTTTGGGAGTAACTCGGCTTCCGCCCCGATGGCTCGTCTGGACAGCTCAAAAAGTTTCTCGTCGGCTTCTACGCAAAGAATCGCCGAACTGGATGGCAGCTTTTCAAGAAGCGGCGGAAGGCCGTACCCATAAAGGGGAGAAGGGCAGAGATAAAGCGTGCTTTCTTTTAGTTCGATACCCGCAGCCAGGCGTTCAGCCTGGGCGACAGGGTCGATTATTGATAAAAGAGTTTTCCCAAGATACGAAACTGAAAAACCCCGTCTGGCCGGAATTTCCTTTGGATTAATCTTCTCTCCAGAGGGAATAGAATGTTTCGGTAAAACGATCGTTCAGTTTTTCGCTGTTCAGGAAATGAAGGCGGAAACTGTTTTCAGAGGTAACGCTAATCCAGTAAGGGAAATATGATTTGATCAATTCAAGTTCGTTTTCTTCCGCGGTTCTTTCTTCCAGCGGGAAAAGCACTATTATGCTGTTGCCGACAACAAGCGGAGAGGAGGGAGAGTTGAGCGGGGTGGAGAAAGCAGCCTTCCAGAAAAACTGATTTTCGCCCGCGTTTTCCAGTTCCTCAATTCCGCTTGACCGTACTGTACCCATTAGGGCGGAATTCCCGTAATTAAGCGGGATCGGGCCGAAGCTTTTTTTGGTCAGTCCCGCGTCGGCAATTGCCGCGTCAAAGCCGTTTTCCCTTACCTGGTCGCTGAATTTCTCAGCCTTAGAGATCATCCAGTCTTCGGGTATACCGCGCAGAAAGCTCATCAGGTAGCTTCTTACTCTGCTGCTTTGGGACGCGTCGCTTAAATCCGCCGGGCGTTTCGTTTCATTCACCCTGTATATGGACCAGCCCGATGTAACTTTGACAAGCTCGCTTACCACTCCCCTGCCCAGGTTGATAACATCGGCTCTGGTTTTCTCGTCAGTAATTTCATACTGCAGCTCGTACGCCATCGTTATTCCCATTTCGCCGCCTCTATCGGCTGCCCAGTCCTGTGAATAGTTTCTCGCCGCTTCCTCAAAGGATGTGGAGCCGTTTTTTATCGAATCGAGTACCTGGCGGGCTTCCCTCTCGCCTGAGTTTATTGTGATCCTTGAAAGATTGACCACGGAAAATAGTTCAGGATGGGATTCGGCGTATGCCGCGACTTCCGGATCAGGATAAGAGCTTAGCGGGAAAACCGCCAGATCAAAATTTCTTTGTGGGGATGCCATGGCGGCGATAAAAGAAGCTTCGTTGGTTGGTGATTTTAGGTATTCCATATCTGAAATAAAAGTCTGCACGATGTAATCTTCCTGAACCTGCCGCCAAAGATTCATTCGGGAAGAGTTATCCAAAGCCCGGTATTTTACCGACGAAAAGCGGCCGTTTTCCTGGAACATGGACAGCTCCGCTATTTCGCGGTCTACAACGTTTTCCGGGGCGATGAACCCCGCCTGCTTCATTTCGTCCAGAATCCCGGTGCGTACCACCGCTTCCTCGAAAGCCTGTCGCCAGATATTGGCTATTGTTCCCAAATAATTTGAATCTTCGGGATTCGGCCTCTGCCTTTGGTAAAGCGACTGCTGGACTTGGTAAAAATAGTTATTCACGACGTATTTTATCGGAGTTTTATTGTAATACCCGAAAATCAGGTCCCCGCTGCTTCCAACGCCTTCACCCGGAACTATCGCCGGTACCAAAACGAAAGCAACAATTACTATTACGAGGACCACCACCGTTCCTATGAACAAAAACGGATGGGTCTTAAGGCGATGCATTATTTCGGAAATATCTGAGCTTTCAGTCTTGCTGTTTGCCCTTTCATTACGTTTTTTTTCTTTGGATGCCATGATTTACTCCCTAAACAAGCATGCTTCCCGGCCATCAGGAAACTTTCTGCATAATTGGTTTTTGAGGATACCATTTTAAGCGAAGATCGTCAACTTATTGACATAAATAACGCATGTTGCTAATATTAACCAATATTGGGGGCGTAGTGAAGCTGGTTTATCACGCTGGCCTGTCAAGCCGGAAATCGCGGGTTCAAGCCCCGTCGCTCCCGAAAGCTTTTCTAAAAATACGGACATTCTTATAAACCAAGAGGTAGCAATAATGGCTTTTTCGTTGAAGAACACTTACCCCATTGTTTACAGGGCGAAGTTTACAAAAAAGGGCTGGAAGGGGGAATACCTGGAAAAGCCGCATAAAACGCCAAAAGAAGAAGCCGCCATGAAAAGTTCCCAGCGCGACGCGCTGGTAGATTCCCGAAATTATTTTGATGATATGCCTCTTGTTAATTATACTACCCAATACGGGCTATCCTGCTTCGAGGGCTTAAAAGCGCTTCCACGGAAGGACGGCAGTATCGCCCTTTTCAGGCCCGATCAGAACGCGAAGCGGTTTTTCAATTCTATGAAAGGCCTGTATTTGCCACCTTTCCCCGAAGATTTATTCCTTAAGGCTTGTACTGAAGTTGTAAAACGAAACGCGAAACTGGGTTTCCGGCCTGAATATAAAAGCGAATGGGAAAAAGATTCCTTCATGACGGCGGATTCAATTTATGTGCGCCCCTTTGTTTATACAGAGGGCGGAATCGGGGTGAATATTTCCCATGAACCTTATGTATTGGTTATTACAACGCCAGTTAGCGCGTATTTTTCAGGCGGCGACGCGGCCGCGGTTGTTACAAAGCGAATCAGGGCGACTCCAAACGGGACAGGATGGATAAAGGCGGCTTCAAACTATACAATCGCGGCTCTTGCCAAACATGAAGCTATCGAAGCCGGTTTTATGGAGTGCATTTTTCTGGACGCTGAAGAGCACAAATTCGTTGAAGAAGGCTCCTCGTGCAATATCTTCTTTTACCTCAAGTCTGGGGAGCTGGTAACGCCGGCTTTGGGCGACACAATTCTGCCCGGAATTACCAGGGCGAGCATTATCGAGCTTGCAAAAGACAAGAAGGTAAAAGTCTCCGAGCGGAAAATCGCGATTGATGAAGCGTTAAGCGAAACCCGGGAATGTTTCGTATGCGGAACCGCCGCTGGGGCAACGCCTTTAACAAGCATTACCTGCAACAAGAAAAAGGTTGTCTTTAATAAAGGCAAGGTAGGGGCTTTCACCACAATTATTCAGGAGACCATTAAGGGCATTCAATATGGTCTTATTCCTGACGACAAAGGCTGGCTGAAAAAGGTTCTGTAAGTACAGGGCAACAGCATTAATTTCTTTAGTAAATACCAATAGTACTCAAATCGGCAAAGGGAAAAGCGCGGGTCTGTCCCTTTGCCGCTTCATTCCTATTGCAATCATATAACAGGGTATATGCTGTTGCCTTATACCGCTATGGGCCAGCCAGAGGGGGGCGTGTGGGCGAGCGGAAACATTTGGAATTCTCCGGCGGAGGAGACGAAATAGCAAAGGTTAGCCGTAAAGTGTAGTTATTGCCTGACCACTGAATTGTATTTGGTATGGATAATCGTCGGCACAAAAGCTTGAATAAATTCAGTGGTCAGGCGGCTGTGACGGCGAATTCTACAAGCGTTTCCGCTCGCCCACACGCCCCCTCTGGCTGGTTTATATAGTTGTAAGTAAATGCTGTTACCCTGTTCTAAGTATCCTGCCCTTTCCATTTTGGCCTGAAGCCCAGGTAGCCAAGTATTGTCATGAACGAGAAGTACACCGGGGTAAAAAGCAGGGTAAGGGCATAGCCGAATTTTCCTTTTGGAAGCGAAGAGCCGAAAAGGCGCAAATTGGCGAAGTTGTTAAAAAGCATGGATGTCAGCACCCCGGCGGGCAGCGGCCAAAGGAATGGAAAGAACGGCAGCAAGGGGAGAGCAAGCACCCCCATTGCGATAGTGATCATCAGGAAATTGTAATTAAAGCGGGTAGTAAGATCAGGGCTAAAAAGGCCGCCGTTGTTCCAGCGTAAAGTCTGGTTAGCCAGGGCCTTCCATGTTTTTTCGCTGTGTGTGATTACATGCACGTCCCTGCCAAGGGCCGCGCGAATTTTATAGTCCGAGCGGGATCGTATCCTGGAAATAAGGGCGGCGTCTTCGGTAGGCGAGGGCGGCACATTTTCGTAGCCCCCTACAGCGTCAAGGCAGGAGCGCCTTATAATAAGGTTGTTCCCAAAGCCGCCGCCCGCCGCGCCCAAACCGGTCGCCCCCGCCAGATAAACACAGCGAATTCC
>Ga0268262_10006600_pt1 | contig 11088 bp, 10 predicted proteins | sample TergutNc150P3_FD_190354 | JGI IMG/M metagenome (GOLD analysis project Ga0268262, IMG submission 190354) | Nasutitermes corniger P3 segment gut microbial community from laboratory colony in Florida, USA - Nc150 P3 (SPAdes) (version 2) | ecosystem: Host-associated > Arthropoda: Insects >...
CTTGGGCTGTGTTTTAGCACAATGCTTTTTGCCGGAGTGCTTGTGTTTTTGAATTTTCCTGATGCTGGTATATGGTTCGTAGAATTGCTTCCTTAGCGGTTCCGCTCAAATTGCTTTTATTTTTGGCGGGCATTTTGCTTGCAACCATGGCACTCGCTTTTATAGGCTATGGGCGCATTAAAAACGAAGAATGGATAGCAGAAAAAAATTACGAAAGTGCAAAAACAAATCTCAAAAATTCCGTTATGGAAACTTTTATCAGAGAAGAAGAAAAATTGGTTGAAAGGGTTAAAATATTTGTGAACAACGAAGATTTTTTGCAAGACTCTTTGCCAGCAGGAGTTGTTTCTATATATGTTTTTGAAGACGGCACACTGCATTACCCAAAACTAAGCGATGAAAAGTCAGAGGAAATTTATTTGCTGGAAAAAAGCGAAGCTCTTGCGTTAAAGGAGTTTTTGGATTTGCAAAAAAACAAAATGTTTGCAGAAGCGGGGGAATATGCCTTGCATAAAATTAATTCTTTTTTGAAGAACCCTACACTTGATCGTTTGGATTGGAACGATTATTTTTTGGAGAGAATGTTGAACGATATTCTCTCTGCAGAAAATTTGAGCAAAGCGGAGCGGGAAAAATTTTGGAAAAAATTGAACGAAACAAAAAGACTTTTGCAAAATTTAAACACTTATAGAGAACAAGGGGATTTTTTGCTAACACTCGGGAACTATGCTTCTTATTCAAACGAAGGGTATTTTTTTATCAAGAATAAATCTGAGGTTTTTTTGGTTATCTCTTATTTTGATTCAGCGATTAAAAATGCGGTAATAGCAAAGATGGATGCGGCTTATTATACCGAGAGAATCAACGGATTGATTAAAGAGACTGCAAAAGAATGGAGCTATATCCCTTATTTTCTCTCTGGCGAATTTCCTTTTGGGAAATGGGAAATTTCAATTGACGAGAGCAAGGCTTCTGTTAGAAAGGAGTCTAAAAAATGGATTAATTTTCTCTCTTTGATACTTGTGTTTTCTTTGATAATTCCAGTTATTGGCGTTGTGGTTGTGTACAGGGGCTTTTCTCAAGAGAGGCGGCTCAGATTTATGAAAGACAATTTTCTCTCCACCATTTCGCACGAACTTAAAACACCCCTTACTTCCATAAAAATGTATTCCGAGCTTATGAACAGCGGCCGAGTTAATAAGCCCGAAAAAATAGTTTCTCACACAGGTGTTATATTAAAAGAAACTTCTCGCCTTGAAAGCCTTATAGATGCAATTTTGAATTATACCAGAATGGAAAGCGGCAAGCAGGTTTTTCGCTGGGAAACTTTGAATTTATCGGAGTGCGTGAACAAGGTTTGCGATTCTTTGGATGTTATTGCAAAGAGCAAGGGTTTGGAAATAAAAATGGAAGTGGAAAAAGATTTGCAAATAACAGGGGACTATTCTTCTATTTACAGCCTTATTCAAAACTTGGTTGACAATGCCATTAAATACACCGCAGAAGGCTATATATCTGTTAAGCTGCAAGCCGTTTCGCAGGGAATTTCTCTTTCCGTTGAAGACACGGGCAAAGGCATACCAGCAAATGAACAAAAGAATATATTTGAAGGTTTTTACAGGGTTGGAGACGAATCCACAAGAGAGACAAAAGGCTCAGGTCTTGGGCTTGCCATTGTGAAACGCACAGCAGATGCCCACAAAGCCTCCATAACATTAAAAAGCTCCCCGGGGAAAGGGAGCATATTCACTGTGGTGTTTAAGGCTTAAAACTTAATTGCGGCATCTACGGCAATATAGGTGTTGTGCGGGTCGTTGCCAGATTTTTCGCCATAGTCAAAGCCAATGCTGGTTCCCAAGGCTAGGTTGCCCACATTGGCCGTGTAGCCTATGGCAGGGGATATTTGAAGGCCTCTGCCATTGCGACCATTGCGACCTTCGTGATTATTGCGAGGGGGATCAGATGCTTTTGTTTTGTCGCTGTCTTCGCCAAAGCCAGAAATTAGGTCTAGTTTAACCCAGGCTATGTTTTGCCCCAGAGTTAAATCCACTTCGGCGCCAATTTTGAAATACATAACGTCTGTGAACTCATTTCTTGGGTCTTCTGTGGGTATTATGAGTTCGGCGGTGGTGCCTAGTTGCAAGGCATCGGTTATAGGCATTGAGAACTGGGCATTTGGATTAAAGTACCATATTGGGGCTGGGAGTGGAAGGCCAAGGTCAAGACCTGCGCTTACGTTTGGCAAAATTTGATAGCGCGCACCGAGCACATGGTTTTCACCGCTGTGAAACTTAGACATAATTTCCAAATTAGACATAGGGCTGTAGCGGATTTTGAATTCATTTGATCTCCACCAACTATTATTTCTCCCTCCCCCTTTCCGACCATCATAATAGGCTAATTTAGCCTCCCCTTTGCCTTCTCCGATTACGGGAAAATAATCCCACGCGGCGAAAGTGGAAGCTGCGCAAACAAGAACTGCTACTAGAGCTTTTTTCATAAAACCCTCCAAGTTAATTTTATGTAGTGTTAATATAGAAAAAATTATGGAATCATAACAGTTTATCTGTTATTGAATGTCTTTAATTTGTTTTCTTGGTAGTTATCTATCCATATTTCAAGTTCAAGAGCCATCTCCACCCGATTTGGCTTTGCGATGTGTCTAGGTCCTCGTATTTTTTCCAATATTTTGAGCATATCTTCATATTTAATGTTTCCTACCTTTCGGATTATGCGTTCTTTTTCCAGTACTATGGCTTCGGCACATCCAACATAGCTGTCTTGTTTTAAAAAATCATAGTCGGAAGCATTGATTTTGAAATCGTCGTACATTTCACGATGCTCAGAATTAATTAAAACGTATTTGCCGTTCCCTGCCGATATGCAAATGCAATGCTTGGTTGTTCTATGCTCTAATTTTTCGGATACGTTCATAACGTAAACTTCGGATATTTGCGGGGTTTTGGCTTTGCTCATGTTAAATCACCATAAAATGCGATTTCCACGATAATTCTTTTTTAAGCCAATCTTCTTCTATAAGGTCCTCAAACGGTATGTCCACGTAATTCAATCCTTTCCTGAGATTCCAGTATTTCTTCCAAGCTGGTTCTTTGTGGTTTTTGTCTCTTATAGCTTTGAATTTCATTCCCTTATATTCCTTGTGCCCGTGAGTCAATCCTTCAATATCGGTTTCGGAAAAAAAGTCTTTTATGCAATTGCGCTCCGCTTTCAATTCCGTTCCGATTTTGACAAACCCTATCCCGAACAGTTCGCACGCTTCAAAATAAAGCCATTTTGGAACCGTGCCGTGTTCCATAGCCATATATTTATCGCCGGTTATAGGTCTTCCGTATTTGTTGAGGTGATATTTTTCAGCAGCGAAAAGCATTTTGAAAATGGCGTACATATCGCTTACTTTCTTTTCTTCAATGAACCACAGAACGGCCTCCGCCGCTTTCCGCTTATTCAATTTGAATTTTATAGCCATACTGTGTCCTCGTTAATCACCCCTATGTTTGTTGCGTATTAAGCAAAATTAGCTTCTAACACTTTGCTAGTGGTACTAGCTGCTTTTTCTAAGTAGTCGGGAACTTCAATAGCCACATATTCCTCGCCAAAATACTCTTTGGGTGCAGGGATTGCTTCGTCGTGTTCTAAGGCACTTTCTAGCCACAAGGATAGGGCTTCTGTTGCCATTGCTTTTGCTTCTTCAAAAGAATCACCTTCTGAAAAACAACCTTTTAATAATGGAAAACTGACGGAATAACCGCCTTCCTTTTCTTCTTTAAATTTAGCAAAGTAACTCAAAATCTCACCTCACTTCTTTGCTATTCATAGCACAATAATAATATAGCAAAAAAAATAAAAAAAATCCCCCCACTCATCGTAGGAGGATAAAATCTAGGAGATAATTTCTTAGAAGTAGTAAGAGTAGTGTGCCTGAATGGTGATTGGCATTACGCTTTTTGTTTCTGTTTTGAATGTGGTCATATCAATAGTTTCGGTTTCATAGCGTCCACCAAAACCTAAAGTTACGCCAATATCAGCACCCATGCTATCGTTTATTTTGTAGATAGCACCAAGTCCAAGATCTATGCCTGTTTTAGCGGCCTCTTTAGCTTCAATGTCACCAAATTTTGCTTTTGTAAGTCCCAAAGCAATATCTACGCCAACATAAGGGGTAATTGAACCGATAGCGTAGTCAAGTTCCACGCCAATGCCCAAATCCATGCCAGGTTTCACATCAGTTTCAACTGTCTTTCCTGTAAGAAGATCTACATCTACATCCTTGACCTTTCCAGGGATTGTCAAGCTAACTTCAGCACCAATAGATAACTCAGAGGTTAGATTGGTGGAGTATTGCACAGCAGGAATGATGTCTAAATGAGAATTATTTTTTGCATCATCTTTCATGCCACCAACTGGGAAAGCATCACCCTGGAGCGGGAGAGCTATGTCTAAACCTACGCCAAGGCCAAGTGGCAACCAATAGCGAACGCCGATAACTGGAGGTCCATAGCTTGGTGGGCATTTGAAATCGCCTTCTGCTTTGCAGCTTGCGCTTTTTTCAGGATCTGAAGAATCAAAACCTGGGGCAGAAGCAGATAGAGGAAATGGTATTTGAAGAGAGGCTTCCAAGCCTTGAATAATGCTATAGCGAGCACCAAGGGTAGCACCTAAGATAGATGTTTTATCGGCTCCTTCTGGGTTGATCCAGTAACCAAAACCGACTTTGGCTTCGCCTTTTCCTGCATCTTGCACGGGGAATTTATCCCAAGTTGCGAAAGATGATACTGCACACAAGAGTGCAATTGCTAGAACTTTTTTCATAAAAAACTCCTTTGTTTAATTTTTACACAGCAAATATAGAAAATAATTGCATTTTTGTCAAGTTTTTATGAAGGTTTTGTGAAAAATAAATGAAAAAATTTTCTATTTTTCCCCTAAATGCGTATTTTTGTCTTGATTTTGTCATTTTTTGCCTCTTTTGTGCTTGCGGCACCCAGCTACAATGAGATTTTGAGGAAAATCCAGGCTGGCGACTATGCCGGTGCGAATGCCGGCTTAGAGCCCTTTGTAAAGGAACGCTGGAGGGCGGGTGAGCAAGAAAAGGCGGTGGTGCTTTATATTGAGAGCAGCCTGCGGCTGGGCAGAACTGGGGATGTGGTGCGCTTTGCCAACCAGTTTTTGGATTTTTTCCCAAAGAGCACGTACCGCGCCCGTGTTGAGACCGCCTTGGCAGCTTCAACTGTTTTGGAGAGAGACCCTTATATGGGGGCAGAAACTCTCCGCCGCATTTTGGCATACACAAAGAACCCTGCTGCGGTGGCACAAGCCCGTGATTTGCTCTCGCAAATTTTTGCCGCCGATTTGCTCTCCGTGAACGAGTTGCAGAGCTTGTTGGAGAGGGGCATAAGCGATAAAATGTCAAAAGGATTTGCGCAGCTCGCCCTTGGGCAGCGAATGCAAAAAGAGAGCCGCTACAAAGCCGCGGGCTATTGGTACAACGAGGCTAAAAAGAACAACCCCGATTTAACCGAAAAAGCCGAAAGGCTCAAAAGCGCCTTGGAGGGCAAGGGTGCAGGCTATCCGGTGATTTTGGTTTTGGCACCGCTTTCGGGAAGCCACTCCGAGCTTGGGAATTATATGGTAGAAGGCGTTTTGCTCTATGCGGATAGCCTCAAAAACAGGGTGAAAATTCAAATTGCAAACGACAGAGCAGACCCAGCAACCGCGCTTTCCAAAGTTAAGCAAGCTCTTTACCAAGATTCCATAATAGCGGTTATAGGACCTTTGCTCTCGGCAAGCGCAGCCACCGTTGCCGCTTGGATGAGCGAAAAATATCCCTATATTCCGGTGATTACTCCCACAGCCACAGATGACGGCATTGCGGATATGGGAAAAAATATCTTTCAGTTGAATGTGAGTTCGGCGCGCCTTGCCTACACCATAGCGGACTATGCCATGAACTGCCTAAAGATAAGCGAGTTTGCGATAATGGCTCCTTTGGGCGATTACGGCTCCCTGATGGCAGACGAGTTTCAGCGTGTTGTGGAACGCAAGGGTGGAACGATAATAATGACGCAGAATTATGCGGAGGGTTTGCCGGATTATCAAAACGAATTCAAACTTCTGAGAGACCGCAAATTGAAACTTGATACCCGCCGTATGAATATGAGTAAAGGGGTGAGCAATGTATCTTTGCTGCCCAAAAGGGAAACCTGGCTAGAAGATTCCACAATGCTATTCCCAGCGATTTTCATCCCAAGCTCAAACCCCGCAGATGCCGGACTTATGACCGCACAGGTTGCTTTCAACAAATTGAGGGTTGGTACTTTACTTGGCACCTCTGGGTGGTATGGCAGAGAGCTTTTGGTTAATTCAAAAAAACAAGCCGAAGGTTCTGTTTTCAGCATAGCTTTTTATTCAGACGGAAATGAATTGAAATCTTTTACCGATAGGTTCAAGGGCAAATGGCAAAGAGATCCAGACGAGAATAAAGTTGCAGGACTCAGCTACGATGCAATACGAATTGTGAACCAAGCATTGCAAAGCCTTGCGCAAAGCGAAACTCCGCAATTATTGCCCGCCGAGATTTTGCAAAAAAGGGAATTCAAAGGAGTTTATGGAAAAATAATTTTAGCAGATAACGGTGCGAACAAAAACACAGGGCTAATATCGGTGGAGCAGGGAAAATTGGTGGAAAAATCCTCAAGGTGCGAAGTTCCTTGAAATTAAATGTGCGGGTGTGAATGTTTTTAGACGAAAAAAAAATCGAGGTGGTCTCTGGCAGGGGTGGGGGAGGTATTTGCAGTTTTCGCAGAGAGAAGCACGTTCCGCTAGGCGGTCCGGATGGCGGCGATGGCGGCGATGGCGGCAGCGTTTATCTGCGTGCAAATGAGCAATACTCCACGCTTTTGGATATGGGAAATATATATAGATATGCAGCAGAGGCCGGAGCAACAGGGGAGACCGCGAACAAAACGGGAAAGAGAGGGAAAAGCGTTTATGTTGACGTTCCTATGGGAACGATAGTTCGCGATGGCGAGGGCAGAATTTTAACGGATTTAACAGAGGCAGGCGCAACGTGGATGGCGGCAAGGGGTGGGGCAGGGGGTCTTGGAAATTCCAGATTTTCTTCTGCGACAAATAGAGCACCTAGGCAGCATACCAGCGGCAAACCGGGCGAAAAGCGAATTTTGAATTTAGAGCTTAAACTGATGGCAGATGTGGGATTGGTGGGTTTTCCAAATGCGGGTAAATCTTCCCTTGTCCGTAAAATTTCCAGCGCAAAACCCAAAGTAGCGGATTATCCCTTCACAACCATAGAACCAGTGCTAGGCATTGCGAAGTTCAAAAACAGGAGTTTTGTGATTGCGGATATTCCGGGTTTAATTGAGGGCGCAAGCGAGGGCAAGGGTTTGGGGCACCGTTTTTTGCGGCATATAGAGAGAACCAAAGCCCTGCTTTTTGTCATAGACGGTTTTGAAGAAAACGCTTGGAAATCTTATTGCATGTTGAAAAAGGAGTTGGAGGCCTTTCATCCTAAACTGCTGGAGAAAAAATTTGTAGTTGCCCTTAATAAAAGCGATTTGGATATTTCAAAATCGAAAAAGGAATTCGCTAAACACAAGCAAAAAGTTATAGAGACCTGTGCTTTGAGCGGAGATGGCTGCCCAGCTTTAACCGCTGCTCTCGGCGATATTGTCTTTGTTGGTCAGGTGAAAAAGTGGTAGTTTATTTATAGAAGCTCGGTATTTCTTTGCGCTAGGCATTCCGTGAAAAAGCCCCGTTAAGTGTTTTGTTAGCAAGTTAATAGGAGTGCCTTTTTTCAGCCAAATTTCTGCGTATGGCTTGTATTTTTCAATGGCTTCAAATATATCTCTGCAAGTTGGCTCCGCTCCAAAAATCTCTGCATCTGCGCTCGCTAAAATCCAGGGCGTATCGTAAGCGGCTCTGCCAATCATAATGCTATCTGCTTTTTTGCTCTGCAAAATTTCTTTTGCCTCGTCTAAGTTTTTAATCCCGCCATTCAATGATATTTGAAATTCGGGGTGAATTTCTTTTAACTTGAAAACCCATTCGTAGTTCAGCGGTGGAATGGTTCGGTTTTCTTTGGGGGAAAGTCCTTTGAGCCAGGCTTTGCGGGCGTGTATAATCCAATTTTTGCAACCCGCTTTTGCAACGCTTTCAACAAAATTCAAAAAAAATTCCCAGCTATCATCGTTGTCTATGCCAATTCTGGTTTTTATGCTCACGGGAATTTTAACGGCATTTTGCATAGCCGCTATGCACTCCGCAACCAAGTTGCTCTCTCGCATCAAGCAAGCACCAAAAGAGCCGCTTTGCACACGCTCGCTTGGGCAGCCGCAATTCAAATTTATCTCGTCATAGCCAAAATCCTCGCCAATTTTTGCGCACTCCGCCAAATCACGCGGCGAATTTCCACCGAGCTGCAAAGCCAGCGGATGCTCAACCTCATTGTATTCCAAAAACTTCTCCGGCTTATTGTGCAAAATAGCTCCCGTAGATACCATTTCTGTGTAGAGCAGGGTTTGTTTTGTCAAAATACGCGCAAAATATCTGAAATGCCTATTCGTTGAATCCAGCATCGGTGCTACTGATAGTTTTTGCATAATTCAAAATTCAAGTGCAGAGATAGGGATAATGGTTGCACTGTCCAAAGCCATTTTGTTGGTTGCTCCAACAATGCTCACTTTGAATGAGTCGGGATTGAAATATTTTGCGGTCATTGCCCTAACTTGTTCTTTGGTTACCGCTTTTACTTTTTCGGGATATTCCCTGTAATGTTCCAAACTGCGACCGTTGAATTCAGATACGGCAAAGGTATTAGCCGTTGTTTCTGCGTTTTCAAACATAGCGGGTATGGATTCTATCAGAGATTTTTTCGCAAAGTTAAGTTCCTCATCGGTTGGTCCTTCTTTGCCGAGTTTCAGCACCTCTTCTCTTATCAAATGCAAAGCGGTTTTAGCGGATTCCACCTTTGTTTGCAAACTTATTCCAGAGAGAGCAACATCTTCGTAATCGGATTTTGCAAAGCTGTAAATGGAATATGCAAGCCCATTTTGGGTTCTGACTGTGTTTGTGAGTCTGGAAGAAAATGAGCTTCCGCCCAGAATGTAGCTGGCGATGGCTGTTTGGTAGTAGTCGGGGTGCGGGCGTTTAACAAAAGGCATAACCATAGTTATATTCGCTTGGCTAATATCTTTTTCGCTTATGAAAATTCCGGTGTGCTTGTTGTATTCAACCTCAGAAAAATGCCGCACGCCTTTTTTTGGTTTTTTCCAGTTTGCAAATAGTTTTGTCAGAGTGGTTTTCAGGGAATCCGTGTTGAAATCTCCGGCTGCTGCGATTATCACCCTTTGGGGCACAAAAAATTCGTCTTTCAATGCGAGCAAATCTTTTCTTTTAACTTTTGCTATTGCCGTGCTATCCGCTCTCCACAATCTGGGATTGTCTTTGTATGCAACACGTGCAGAGAGAGCGCCGAGCTGCGAACTTGGCGAGTCGTAGCGGTGCAGGTAGCTTTGAATGGCCGCGCTTTTTTGCAATTCAAGCCTAGCAGAATCCAAACGGGGCTGGTTGAACATAGCAAAGAGCAAGGGCAGCATTTTATCAAAATCCCGCGAAATGCAATTCAAATGAATTACGCTTTGTGTGGAACCGAGGCTTCCGCTTATTTTTGCGGATAAAAATTCCAAAGAATCGTCAACCTGTGCGGGGCTTAGGGTTTCTGTTCCGCCTTTTGAATATAGAGAGGAGAGCATTTGCAAAGCGGCTACCTCTTCCCTGTTTTTTGGAATTACGTTTTCTTTGAAGTAAAAGGTTAAATCTATGAGCGGAAGGCTGGTGTCTCGCACTGCATAAAGTGTTATGCTATCGGTGATGTTTATGCGGTAGTCGCCAGGGTATGGTGCAACGTAGTGGAATTCGGGGAAAACTATATCTTTGTAGTTTTCGGGAATGGAAGGAGCCGTGCTTTGCGGCGAGCTTTTAGCCTCCGGCTCTTTTTTTGGCGCAGCACAACTGGCTAATATGATGAAAAGAATGAAAATAATTTTGGGCATAAATCCTCCTACACCACTCCCAGCACAATGAGCTGAACATTCTCAACGCCCTGATAAACATTGGGGCGGGCTTCAAAAACTAAATTTACGATGCCTTTTTGCAAAAAACTTGCCAAGTGAGGTTTGTTGAATGCAATAGCAGAAAGGGAAGTTCTGCCCTGCACAGCATAAAAACGCAAATGCCCGCCTTTCAGAGATTTAAAGCTGCGCACTGAAATTTGCCTGGCTAAAAATATGGGATAAGTATTTTCGTTGCCAAAAGGCTCAAGTTTTTTCAGCTCGTTCAAAAATGGCATATTGATTTCGGAAAGAGAAACTTCCAAATCGTATTTTGTGCTCTCTTCCATAACAGGTTCAAAACCCTGTATATTTGCCTGCTCATCCATACTGGTTCTAAACTCGCTTATTTTTTCTGCGGGAATGTTGAAGCCTGCCGCCTTTACGTGACCGCCCCAGCGAAGAAAAAGAGACCTGCATGGAAAAAGCGCACCGTGCCAATTAAAAGAACCCGCAGAACGTGCGCTCGCAACCGCAATGCCATTGCCTTGAACAGAAATTATCGCGGTGGGGCGTTTGTATTCCTGAGCTATTCGTGCTGCAACAATTCCTATAACACCTATACTCCATTCCAAAGAATCTATTATCAAAACTTTCGGTAAATTATTTTCGTAAATCTCTTCTAATCTTTTAATCGCCTGTTGGTGAATATCCAGCTCTATAATTCTGCGTTTGGTGTTGCACTCGGAGAGCCTTTCGTAAAGTTTTTCCAATTCTTCCCTATCTTTGCACAAAAGAAATTTTAGAGAAATATCCGGTCCTTCTATTCTGCCCGGGGCATTCAAAAGCGGAGCCATGCGGTAGTGAATATCGTTACTGTTCACAGGGTTTTTGTCTGAACCGAGTTTTTCGTATAGAACTTGAATTGCAGGGCAGTCGGAATTTGCGAATTTGCCCATTCCCTTTCTAACCAAATAGAGATTTTCCGCGTTCAAGGGAACAA
>Ga0268262_10006601_pt1 | contig 11085 bp, 8 predicted proteins | sample TergutNc150P3_FD_190354 | JGI IMG/M metagenome (GOLD analysis project Ga0268262, IMG submission 190354) | Nasutitermes corniger P3 segment gut microbial community from laboratory colony in Florida, USA - Nc150 P3 (SPAdes) (version 2) | ecosystem: Host-associated > Arthropoda: Insects > Digestive...
CGATTGTATATTCGATGAGCGACTTGATAGAAAAAAAAGACGGCTACACCGGAGTGCATACAAGGCGCGTGAGCGAATATGTCGCCATTTTACTGCGTGAATTGGTGCGGCGCGGACACCAGTTGACTGAATCGGAAATTCAAAGAATAGCGGAATCTTCTTTGTTACACGACATGGGGAAAATAGCAATCCCTGACAGTATTCTTCTTAAAAACGGAAGGTTGAACGATGATGAATTTGATGTAATGAAAAGCCACAGCGCAAAAGGGGCGGATTCTCTGGAAAAATCAATGCAGTTTGCGAAAGATAACGACTTTTTAAAAAACGCTTTTGTAATGGCAAAACATCACCATGAAAAATGGAACGGCGGCGGCTATCCCGACGGGAAAAAAGGAGACGAGATACCTCTTCTTGCCCGCGTAATCGCCATTGCCGACGTTTATGACGCATTACGTTCTGAACGCTCGTATAAAATACCGTTCAGCCGCGAGAAGGCGAAAGAAATCATATTGGAAGAAAACGGACGTCAATTTGACCCTGAATTGGTAGATATATTTTTAGCGGTAGAGCCGCAATTTGACGAGTTCTGCGAATCGGCTAAAAAGAAATAAAGGGAACCTCTAAAAACCCCGGTTGAGTTTTAAAAGATTAGCTAAACACGCTAAAAAAATGTTAAATTCTTTTCTTCCGTTAGTGGTTTTTGCCCCTTTGCGCTACTTGCTTAAATTACCTAGTTCTGTTATTCCTTATATATGCCTGAAAAACAAGATGCCGCGAGCCGGTTAGGAACTGATTCTATCGGGAAATTATTACTTCGATTCTCTATTCCCGCTATAACCGGAATGTTGGTAAATGCTCTTTACAACGTGGTTGATCGTATCTTTGTAGGTCGAGGGGTAAGCGAAACCGCTCTCGGCGGACTTTCTCTTGTAATGCCGCTTATGACTATTGGTATGGCCTTTGCCATGCTATTCGGGCTTGGAGCGGCTAACATGATTTCTATGCGGCTGGGGCAGGGTCGGCGGCAGGACGCTGAAAACGCGCTGGATCATTGTTTTTTTCTGTTGATAGGCGTTTCCCTTGTAATGACATTTCTCGGACTTTTTTTTCTTGACCCGCTTATTTCTCTTCTTGGAAAAGAAGGCAGCGAAGTTTTAGGATACGCAAAAGATTATCTTCGCATAATTCTTTACGGTATGACTTTTTTCACAATGAGCTTTGGATTGTCTCATTGTACAAGAGCGCAGGGCTTTCCTACAATTTCAATGATCTCTATGGTTTTGGGAGCGGTACTCAATACGATTCTCGATCCTATTTTTATTTTTGTGTTTAAGTGGGGCGTGGAAGGAGCGGCTTGGGCGACTATCATTTCGCAATTTGCGTCGTTTGTTTTCATTTTTATTTTTATCACAAGCAAAAAAGCCGTTGTAAGACTTAACCCAAGAGCTTTCAAACCCGATTTTTCCGTTATTTATCAGATAATGGCGTTTGGTTCCGCCCAGTTTTTACTTCAGTTTATGATGTCCGCAGTGCAGTTTGTATACAATAAAAGCGTGGGCTGGTACGGAGCCGCCGCTCTTGGAGTTGCAAACGGCGGCGACGTTGTTCTTTCGGGGATGAATATAAACGGCACTATTTTAATGTTGATACTTATGCCTGTTTTCGGGATCAATCAGGGGGCGCAGCCCATACTTGGCTATAATTACGGGGCGAAATTATTCCGCCGTGTGTTACGTGCATTTTTAGGCGCAATAGGAGCCGCCACTTTGATCTGCATTCTTGGGTTTGCCATAGTTCAAATTTTCGCGCGTTATCTGGTTATGGTATTTGTTACCGAAGGAAGCGATGCGCTGATGCAATTCGCCCCTCGGGCTATGAGGATAATGATGCTGTTACTGCCGACCGCAGGTTTTCAAGTTGTCTCAACAAATATGTTTGTTGTAACAGGCCGCCCGAAAATATCAATTTTTCTTTCCATGTTAAGGCAATGTATCGCCCTTATTCCGTGCATACTCATCTTCGGTAAAGTATGGGGGTTGTGGGGCGTAGTTGCCGCCGCTCCTGTCGCCGACGGCTTTTCATTTATTCTTACCGGAATATTAATTATATTTGAACTCCGTAAATTAAGACGCAATTTAGGAGTTACTCCGGCGTGATTGTATTATAAGGGAACCTCTAAAAACTTCGGTTAGATTTTCAAAGGTTCCCTTATGGTAAATTATTAGCAAAATCGGTAAATTTCCCCTACTTGACGAATTAATATTGATTTTATATTCTATAATACATGGGAAAATCATCAGGAAATACATTTTTTTCCACTTTAGCCGTTAGAATAATCATCGTTTTTACCGTTTTAATCATAATTATGATAGGTATCGGACTTGGTTTGTCGCTGGCGATAACGGCGAATACAAAAAATCAGGAAAATTTTACTGAATTGGCTCCCGCGCTCCCTACCAAACTTCTTGATATTAACGATAATCTGATAACTGAATTCGCGTCCGATGAAAAACGCGAAATGATTTCATTAAGCGAACTGCCGCGCCACCTTATTCAAGCGGTTATTTCCCGTGAAGACCCCGATTTTTACAATCATCGAGGTTTTAGCATTCGCGCCATAGTGCGCGCCTTAGTAGGGCAGGTGCTGAATAAAGGCTGGGGCGGCGGCTCTACGATTACCCAGCAGGTAGCCGGCACTTTGTATTGCGACAGGAACGAACGCACTATAAAACGGAAAATAAGGGAATTGTGGTGGGCTTTCCAAATGGAACGGCGTTATACGAAAAATGAGATTTTGGAAATCTATCTTAATTATATGCCGATGGGTCCCGGCACTTACGGAGTAGAAACCGCCAGTAAATATTTTTTTAACCACAGCGCGCGGGAAGTCGATCTTGCCGAATCAGCGGTTTTAGCCGTACTGCTTTCAGGACCGAGCCGTTTTGATCCGTTAAGAAATCCGAATCAGGCGAGGGACAGACAGCATTTTGTTCTTGAGCGCATGATCCAATTTGGTTATGTTGATAAATATGAAGCGGAAGAATCCTTCAACGATTTTTGGGATAGGTTTGATTATACAAAACCAGCCCTATCCGCGTATTTAACCCGTGAAGATAAAGCTCCGTGGTTCAGCGAATATGTGCGCAGAGAACTTGACGTGTTGATGTACGGCACTAGAGATTATTACCGCGACGGTTATATAGTGCGTACAACTTTAAATCTTACCCATCAAAAAGCCGCTGACGTTTATCTTGCCAATGGTCTTGAAAAGGCAAATATCGAATATACGGCGTTAAACAGAAGAAGCAATATTTTTTCTGAGCGTGTTTATCTGCCAATAGTAGACCTTTTAACGCTTACTTTTGATCTTACGGACATCCGCGTAGGCACTGCCGGACAGAACGAAAGCAGGGCGATGTCGCGTTACACTCGAACCATTAACCCTGTAGTTGATATGACGGCTTTGATGTTTGGTCTTTCAGAATTAAAAAAAATGACCGAGTCAGGCTTTGAACAGCTTAGGACAAATATAGAAGAAAATGTTGTAGAAGGCGCGCTTATTACGATAGAAAATGAAACAGGCTACATTACCGCAATCGGCGGATCAAAATATGATGAATCGAATCAGCTTATCCGCGCGACGCAGGCAAGCGTTACGCCCGGTTCATCTTATAAACCGTTGTATTATTCAGCCGCAATAGACAGCCGGAAATTTACAGCCGCCTCGTTAATTTATGACGCGCCAATGGCGTTTCATAACGAAGACGGCACTCCTTATGTTCCAAATAATTACGGCGGAGCGTGGAGAGGGCCTTTGCTTCTTTACACCGCGCTTGCGTTATCATTAAATATTCCCGCTTTAAAAATATTGGAAACTATCGGCTTTGACGCCGCCATTAACAGATCGGCCGCGCTCTTGGATATTACAAGCGAGGCCAAAATAAGAAGCACTTTTCCGCGCTATTTTCCTATGGGATTGGGAATAATTTCCGTTTCGCCGTTACAGATGGCAAGGGCGTTCTCGGTCTTTGCAAATCAGGGGCGTAATGTTACTCCAATAGCGATCCGCACAATTGAAGACCGTAACGGCAGAATTGTATTTGATATTGAAAGGGACGTGCGTCAAAGACAGCGGCGGCTGCCGAATAACGGCCAGGTTGTCAGCCCTCAGAACGCATATATCATGACCAGATTAATGGAGTTTGTCGTTACAGGCGGCACTCTTTCTTATGGAACCAGTTCGGGATCAAAGTTGACATACAAGGACGGCGATGGAAAAACTTTCAGAATGCCTCTTGCCGGAAAATCGGGAACCACCCAAAACTGGTCTGACGCATGGGTAGTCGGATACACTCCCTATTACACGACGGCAATGTGGTACGGTTTTGACAAACCCGGCAATTCATTGGGAATTTCACAAACCGGCGAAATGCTGACATCTCCTCTTTGGGGCAATTATATGCGCGACATTCACAACGGGCTTCCGCAAAAGAATTTTCCGCGCCCGTCGGGAATTGTAGACGCCGCAGTTTGCAGAGGATCGGGGCTTTTGATGACTGACGCATGCACTCAAGGGGCGATTTATCTTCCTTTCTTGGAAGGAACAGTTCCCTCCCGTTACTGTGATTTGCATGGAAGCTCAAACGCTATGCAAGGAGGATCAAGACTCCCCTCTACTACAACCTCTCGGTTAGGTGATATTGATTCATCTATTCTTGATGGGATACCCAGACCTACATTACAGTTGGATTTATTCCCTGAATTGCAAAATAGGCCTCAGCAGCAGTCTCAACAGCAAAACCAGAATAACAGGGCGCAAAACAGAAATAACCGCAACAACAGAAACAGGAATACAACTCCCGATTCCGCCGTAATATTTGATCCGACAAAAGAAGAAAATGCAGACGATGAAAGCGATGATTATTTGCCGGCTTGGGATCAATTGGATTAACGGCAGAAAAATAATAAATTGGAACCTCTAAAAATCCGCTTGGGTTTTCAGAGATTCCAAATATTGACAGGCAATATATGGCAAAAATATTAATATGCGACGACGAACAGGGGCTTCGCGCCGTTATCGAAAAATACGCGCAATTTGAAGGACACGAAACGGCGCAGGCGGGCAACGGCATTGAAGCGGTGGAAGCGTGTAAAAAAGAACACTTTGATGCCGTTATCATGGACGTTATGATGCCGGAATTAGACGGTTTTGCGGCAGTCAAAGAAATACGAAAAACATCCGACGTGCCTATCATCATGTTATCGGCAAGAGGCGAAGAATACGACAAAGTTTTAGGTTTCGAGTACGGGATAGACGATTATGTGGTAAAGCCGTTTTCTTCCAAAGAAATAATGTTAAGAATCGCCGCCATACTCAGACGAAGGTCTGCCGCCGCCCAAAGTAATAACGGGCATGAGATATTTACAAAAGACGGATTTTCAGCCGACATGACGGCGTTTAAATTGTTAATTGACGGCAAGCAGGTGGAATTAGCGCCAAAGTTATACGATTTATTGTTTTTTCTGATACGGAACAAGAACATCGCAATACAGAGGGAAAAAATATTAACCGAGGTATGGGGTTATAAAAATATTGACGATGTGAGAACATTGGATACGCATATGAAACTGCTGAGAAAAGCAATGGGATCATACGCCGGATTAATTACTACCCTGCGGGGACATGGTTACAGATTCGAGGGGTAAACTTGAATGTTAAATAAATTAAAGTTAAAATGGAAAATCTTTATTTTTCTTCTGGGTTTTTGCGCCTTGCTGTTGATTGTTTTATGGCTGTTTCAAATTGTGTTTTTGGATACTTTTTATAAAAAAATAAAAGTAACGGAAATAAGGCGCAACGTTATAGAAATTATTAACAATATAGAAAGTGATAATATAGGCGAAATTATCACGGACATTTCCAATAACAACAATATTATTGTCAGCATTACCGATCTGGACGGGAGGAGTCTTACGGGAAATACGCAAAGAAATTTTCCGCCTGAAAACAGACGCCGATCCGAAGAAAATACGGCGTTAATTACAAAGGCGTTGAACGGCGGCGGCGAGATTTATGAGTATATGTCGCCTTCGGCGGAAGAGCGTCCCAGAAATAATATTAACGGCAGAACAATAAATAGAAGGCGGCTTCCAATTCAATCTTTGATATATGTAAAAACAGCAAATAACAAACAGGGCGGACAGTATGCCGTCATTGTTCGCGCCATTATCTCTCCCGTGAACGCCACCGTAACGACACTGCGTTATCAGTTATACTACATATCTTGTATCATTTTGTTTCTTTCCGTCATTTTGGCGTTTATCATCGCAAAAAGAGTATCCAAACCTATCGAAGAAATCAGCAGAAGCGCGAAGACGCTTGCAAACGGAAACTATAACACGCGCTTTACCGGCAAAGGATTTTATGAAATAGCCGCTCTGTCTGGCACTTTGAACGCGGCGGCGGTCGAATTAAGCCGGGTTGAAAGCTTGCGGCGTGAATTGCTGGCTAACGTGTCGCACGATTTAAGGACGCCGCTTGCCTTGATTTACAGCTATGCGGAAATGATGCGTGATTTTCCGAATGAAATAACGCCGGAACAGACACAGACAATAATGGATGAGACGCGGCGGCTGACTACTATTGTCAACGATATATTAGATATATCAAAACTGGAAAACGAAATGGAAAAGCTTAACATTTCGCGCTTTAATCTTACTCAAAGCATTATGGAAACGGCGGAAACGACGGAAAAATTAATTAAAAAAGAAGGTTTTAAAATTACATTTTCCCATAACGGCGACGCGCATGTGGACGCTGATAAAGTAAAAATTGACAGGGCGTTTTATAATCTGCTTATTAACGCTATAAATTATTCAGGGCAGAGCAGGGATATTTTGGTGGAACAGACGATTGTCAATAATCATGTGCGAATCAGCGTAATTGACCGAGGCGAAGGAATCGCCGAAAATGATTTGCCGTTTATATGGGACAGATATTACAAGAGCGGAAAAGCGCATAAACGCGCCGTTACAGGTTCTGGATTGGGGCTGTCTATAGTAAAAAAATTAATTGACATACACGGGGCACAATACGGCGTTATCTCTGAAATCGGAAAAGGCAGTACGTTTTGGTTTGAGCTTAAGCTCCCTTAAATTACTCCCGTAATATTTTTATCCACGAAGCATTACGAATGGATATTGAAGAATTTTCACGCAAAGATCACAAAGGGACAAAGAACACAAAGAGGGAAGGAGGATAGATATGTTCTTAAAACCCCTTATTTTTCTTACAGGTAACAATTTTTTTCTTTGTTACCTGTTATTTGTTATGCGACTTGCGTTTGACATTTGTTTTTTATTGTTACTCTTGTTACTGTTTTTTCCACTCGTTGCTTCCTCTTGCCCTTGTGTATGTTCCCGATCCATTTTGAAGATACACTTCGCGCAAGTTGCCGGGGAATGGGACTTCACCAATAATGGCAATATTGCCTTGAAAGGCTACGCTGGTAAGATTGGCACAACCGATAAAAGCGAGTCATTTTGACACACCGTTGCGCTATCGCTTTTTACTCTGCCTTTTGCCAAGTATTGCCCGATCCTTTTCCTTGTCCTCCTAATTTATAGGTTCCTGCCCCGCCTTGCTTAATTGCACGCCGCCTAAGGCGTGTAGCTGAACAAATCCCAAACGGCTAATCAATATTTATAAATTAATATCGGGAGGGGCTATATATACCGCAACGACTGCATTTATATTGAGTCCAAAAATTGGTTCCAACTTTTTGCCAAGAGTGTCCTAATGGGTGGAGTGTTCCTGTTGAAAGCAATCCGCATTTTGTACAATTTGCTCGGAAACTGCCGCTTGACGTACAAGTAGGTTCTCGTATTGTTGTCCCACCACCATCAAAACTGTGTCTGAAAGGCAAATCAATGATCTTAGATGTGCCGCATCCGTTGAGGCAATAACTTGTCCCCGTGCCAGTTTCGGTGCAGGTCGGCTCTACTATTATATCTTCGTCCTTCACATAATCCGCAAAAATATGCAAGCTGGTATCTACGGGTATGTCTCTATATTCCCATGCATTACAAGGTTGCCCCTTGTTGTATCCCATGCAATATCTGTGTCCCTTACCGATTGTTGAACAGGTAGCCGGCGTATCGACAGACCATTCAGACCATTCGTGTTCATGTTTTTCCCAAATGAGCGAATCACAAGTGCTAAGTGTTAATACCAATATTGCCATTACGATGAGTGTTATAAATCCAAAAAATTTGTTTGTTTTCATAATCTTCTCCTTCAAAGTTTTTCTCTTTCTTCCTTACATCGGAAGAAAGCTTTTAACCTATATAATATACATATCACAGAAAACCAATTTGTATATATGTCAAAAGGTATATTTTGCAAAAAAACGTTAAAAACATATATGCCGAATGGCATATTTTGCCTATTTTATTTGCTCACACCCACCATTCATATTTGCCGTCCGTATCGGGTTCCGGAATATCAATTTCAAATTCGCCGAGATAACAGCAGGGTTTGCCAGGCGCGCTTTCTGAAAGTCTTTCTCTTGTTATGCCAGCCAAATACCACTATGTAAGCATTGGTTTTTTTTAGTATGGGAAATTTTTCTTTGCAGGCTTCCAGCGCTTCTTCAGTGTCAACGGGTAATGCGTAAGAAAGTATTGATAAAAATATTACGTTTTCTTTTTTCTTCTTGTGTATAAAATTAAAAAATCTTTTTTCTAAATATTTTGATAATCCTTACCTATATATGGCGCGAACTATGCGTTTTGCTTGACTGGATTCAAAAATATTTTTGTATTTTTTTTATTTTCAATAACTGATAATAGTCCTTGTTTTTTCTAATTGTGGTATATTATATTTTATACTATGGAAATAATATATATCTTTTGTGAAACTGAGCGAATAAGAATTCCACTTTTTGGTTATGACAAACACCTCTATCATTTCTTTATTACACGAGGAGGAAAATGGGATAACCTAAGCAATGAATTTATTTTAGAAAAAAATATAGACGTAGAAAAATTATGCGGAGATTTTTGGGAAAAATCTCTAGGGCTTCCAATGGTGTTAATTAAAGACCAAGCCACTGTTCCCAAAGTGTATGGTTTTTTGGGGCGTTGTTGGGAACAAGAAGCTTTTAAGAATAAACCAAGAACTGACCCTCCTTATACTATAGAGGAATATCTTGATAAAGTAGAAGAATGTACTGTCCCTGTCTTGCTTCCGCCTCTTGAGTCTGATAAATTTCCCAGACAATGGGAAATAAAACTGGAAAACGAAATGCGAGCCGCAAAATACAGCAAACAAACAAGAACAAGTTATATGTACTATAACCGTTTTTTCTGCCATTATCTGCAAAAACTCCCGGAGGAAATAAAACCGGACGACATAAAGATATTTCTCGCCGCTGTAGAAAAAGGCAGAGATTATTCCGCGGCGACATTGAACCTCGCTTTAAGCGCAATAAAATTTTTTTACTCAAGGATATTACCGAGAGATTTTATAAAGGAACAGCACCGGCCAAGACAGGATAAACGCCTTCCTGTTGTTCTATCAAAAGAAGAAATAAAAAAAATGTTTTTGAACGAAACTAATTTTAAGCACCGCCTGTTATTGATGATGGTATATGCCTCCGGTCTTCGGGCAGGCGAAGTAGTAAATCTTAAACGGCAGGATATAGACATCGCCAGAAAAACAATTAATATACGGTCAGGCAAAGGGCGAAAAGACCGTTATACACTCATGTCAGAGACCGTTATCAATGCACTTGCGGAATATTATGCCCGATACAAAATAACCAAATGGCTTTTTAGCGGCGCTGACCCGAACAAACATTTAGTATCACGTTCCGCACAGCATATTTTTGAGCGAGCTTTAAAAAAAGCCAAAATTGAAAAAGCCGCCACGCTTCACAGTCTGCGGCACTCTTTCGCCACCCATTTGTTGGAAGGCGGTATAGACATACGCTACATACAGGAACTATTAGGACACGCTTCAATCCTCACCACCGAACGCTACACTCACGTTGCAAAACGCAAAACTTTGTCAATAAAAAGCCCGCTTGATACGATAGATACAAAAGACTATTAAGTTAGGTGAAGCGGACGCAAATAAATTATTTTATTAATCTTTCAAATGGAATCAATTACCATTAATACATGAATTTTAAGTATTAACCGGCCATTTTTAGTTGTTTGCGGCTATCCAATTCCGAGTATTTTTATAAGCCGCGCGTTGACTTCCTGCATAACCTCATTTGATACTTTCCCATAGCATTTTCCGAGATTCGCCAGAGGTATCGCCATAAATTTGTCGAGACAGACAAAACAGTCATGCTGTAAACCATTATTTTCAATAAATCGCTTTTACTCATTTTGGAAATTATTTTTAAAATATTCAGGTATTCGGATATAACTTGAGTGGAAATAATCGGAACATTATCAAGAAGGCTGTCTGCGATTAATTGCTTATCATCGCCGTCAACCCCCATGGTTATAAATTAAAACATGGGTATCAAGCGAGATTTTAGTCATAATCGTTTGCTTCGTCACGGTTAAATTTAAAATTGGTCAGATCAAGTCGGCATTTATCAAAAATTGCGCGTCTGGAAGCCTTTTTGGCAGGAGTAGGTAATTCTTCGTCTATTGTTATCGTCACTTTCGTCTTTTGCGGAATAGAAATTGGCTTGTCAGGAATAAACTTCTCGTTTTCAAATGCACCTGTAATTACCAACATTTGAACCTCCATAAATAATGATACATATTGTTGTTAGTATACCAGAATTTCAACCAATGGGCAAGAAAGTAATTTTCCGAAATTGTTCTTGACAATATCCCCAATTAAAGGATACAGTGTCATATACAACATGAATTCTAAGTATTAAGCGACACTTTTGGTCCATTAATACAATAATTCGAGGGCAAAAGCGACACTCTTTGTCGCTTAATACAGTAAAGACGATGTTTATATGACATAAAGAGTCGCTTAATAAAAATTATTCGGCAAAAAATTTCATGTAAAAGACGTTGTACGACATGCCAAGATAGATATGCGTGGTAACA
>Ga0268262_10006602_pt1 | contig 11084 bp, 7 predicted proteins | sample TergutNc150P3_FD_190354 | JGI IMG/M metagenome (GOLD analysis project Ga0268262, IMG submission 190354) | Nasutitermes corniger P3 segment gut microbial community from laboratory colony in Florida, USA - Nc150 P3 (SPAdes) (version 2) | ecosystem: Host-associated > Arthropoda: Insects > Digestive...
TTACAAAATCTGTGCGTAACAAAAAACGAGCAGATTGTATCCGCGTTCTTGCAATCCGCGCAGGTTCCGGTCTGCTGACATGGTGTTTTGCAGTCGGGGAAACGCTGAACGTTCATCACAGCGGCGATGTTCCTTGCGCGGGAATACGCGTCTTCATAAGTTTTGGTTACCTTGTTCATACCGGCGATAACAATTACCTGTTTGGGACCGTAAATCATAGCGGCTACACGGTTGCCGTACCCGTCTATGTTAACAAGCTGACCGTCTTCGCTTACGGCGTTTGCGCTTGTCAGAAAAGTTTCGCATAACAGAGCCATACGCTGTATTTCGCCGCGTTCTTCAGGCGTTGCCGCCTTGTCGCGGTCAAGCAGAACATATCCTTCGTTTGCAAGCCTTTCCTTAATACCGATTTCATTTAACGTGGCTGAGCCTCCCCATGACACCTGATGATCTTTCGGAATAAGCGAAATTATTTTTTCCAGCGCATCTTCCTGTTCATCAAAATACCATGCGTCAAAAGAACGGCTTTTAAGAGCCTTTACTACAACCGGGCCGAGCTTTGAATATCTTATTTCTGCTATTGTTTTCATGATTTTACATTATACCACAAAAGAATTTCTCCATAAAGATTTTATTGTTCAGCAGAGTGATCCGCGTCTTTATGATGATAATGATAAATCGTAATTATTATTCCAAACGACAGTAAAGTCAGGTTAAGCGCAAAAGGCAGGTTTCTTGAAATATCGGAAAGAATACCGCCTATCCAGCCAAAAGGAGCCGTTGCTCCCATGATGAGCATAAAACGGATAGCCATAATTCTCGCTCGTTCGGCGGGATTTACATGGAGCGCAATCAATGATTCGGAGAGCATGCTTATTGTCCCGAGACCGAAGCCGTCAAATACAAGCGAAAGACAAAGAAGAGGATACTTCAGCATTCCCTCAACCGGAACCATGATGAGCAAACTCTGCCCAAGAAAATAGCTTGCAAATCCCAAAAGAAGAGGTATCTTCAAAAGCCCTCTTGAGAATTTCGGTATAACAAAGAAAAGGAAAATAATCGCTAAAATCGATCTGAATATCATAAACAGCGGCAGGATTGTTTCGGGAACCAGCAGTTTTTTGTTTGCGATAATCTGCCAGAAGGTATTGTTAATCATTCCGACAGTACCCGCCAATGCGGCTATTATCATCGAAAAGACCATGCCGCGCGAATGAAGAATTATTTTAATTACTCCGCCGTAGCCTACCGAAAGCTGAAAAATATTTTTACCCCTTGTTTCATGAATCCGCATGATGCCTATACTTGTTTCTTTGGAAGCCAAAAATAAAATAATTACCTTAGCCGACATTAGTATAAAGCCGTTGATAAAGAGTATGCGTATAGCCGGAACAAGAGTCAGTCTGGAAATTAAAATTGATGTAATCGGCGCAAAAACAGCAGATAACTGCCCGCAGGCCATTGCAAGTGAATAGATTCTTGTTATCTGTTTTTTATCGGCGTCTTCAACCGCAAGGCAGTTCCAGGAATTTGCAGTTACTCCGTTTGTTCCGTTAATTATGCCTGCGGTAAGAAAAAACCAGAAATTTTCAGCGCGCCACCATATCAGAGCGGGAATACACCATGCAAGAACATCAAAGCAGGCTGTCGCCTTTCTCCTGCCGATTTTATCAGTAATAGGCCCGCTTAAAAAAGAAAAAACAAGCTGCGAAAGCGTGTTAATTGTAACAATAAACCCAACCCGTGTATCATTCAATCCAATACCAAGCATATAAACCGAGAGATACGGCATACAAAGATTCATCGACAAACCCCAAAGAGGTTCCGTATAAATGCACGCTCTGGTATTACCTTTTAATTTAATTAATATTGACCATAAAGAATTTGTCATGTTACAATAACTCATAATTCAATATATTTTTACAAAATTCAACAGTGTTTTGACAGGTAACTTACAATATTTTTTATGGAAGGGAAATGAAAGTTGTCAGTATTATTGCCTGTATAATCCTGATTTTAACAACTTTTATTTCGTGTATAACTATGAGTGCGAATATGACAATAATACGTTCCCCGCAAGTTTTTACCATAAAACCCCCTGTTGCGGGAAATTATCCGCAAGGGTTGTACAAGTATCCTTACAAACCGGGAACGCCGGAAAATGAACTCTTCACACAAACTCTTGAATGGTCGCCTGAAATAAGTAAAACTTTTGCGGTAAACACCGGATACACAGCAACGCTGACTCTCAACCCTGTAGACAAAAAACATACTTTCCAAGGTATGTCCCTGTCTGATGTTATCGGCCTTCCTTCAGTAAACGTTGAAAATATTTCAGTTGAAGCAAAGGATAGAAGCCTGGTAATAAAGGTTGATTTTGAACCGACAGCAGAGGTAAAGGCCGCTCCTCAAATAATTTTTTCTGATGATTTCAGCAATACAACGCTTGATAACACCAAATGGGAATTATGTCCTGAATATGACAGGCAGGGACGCAGTTCCTGGAGAAACGATATGGTTTCCGTCAGCAACGGGTATCTGCATATTAAATTTATGCGTGATCAGGCGCTTGGCAGGAGTAAAACAAATAACAAGGCTCTTGCGGACAACTGGATTCGCGGCGGAGGCATACGCACAATAAACAAAGATAATTATCAGATATTCGAAAACGGTTACGGATATTATGAAGCTAAAATAAAATTTCCCGCAGTAAGCGGAACATGGGGTGCATTCTGGCTTATGAGCAGGACGCAGTGGATTACGTCAGACGAAGGCATAGACGGTACTGAAATCGACATAGTCGAGACCATTAACAATCATGAAGGCAAGTATAATGCGGCATTGCATTGGAACGGTTACGGCAGTCATCACAAAAGCGCGGGCAGCGGGGGCGCTGCTCTGCCTGTAAATATTTATGACGGGAATTTCCATATATTTGCGCTTGACTGGTCGCCGTCCGAATATGTGTTCTATGCGGACGGCAAAGAATTTTGGCGTTCTGACGGCAGCGCTAAATTTAACAATAGCGGCATTAACCAAAACCCGAATTACATTAAATTAACAGTTGAGGGATCCGCATGGGTCGGAATGCTTCCGGAAAATTTTACCGAAGATGAGATGCTTGTCGATTACGTAAGAGTTTACAATCAACCGCGTAATTAGGAGTAAATTATGGGAAACAGAACCGGAATAATACATTTTAAGAATTCAAGTTATTTCAAGCGTTCATGGATGCTTTATCTGATGCTGGCTCTTCCTATGGCGTTCTTTATCATCTTTCGTTATGTACCCATGACCAACATTGTAATGGCTTTTAAGGATTACAATATTTTCCAGGGATTATGGTCGAAAAGCTCTCCCTGGGTCGGATTTAAATGGTTTGAAAGAGCGTTTGCATCAAGAGATTTCTGGAATGCTATGCGCAATACCTTATGGCTTAACTTTCTTGATCTTCTGCTTGGTTTCCCCGCTCCTATTATTCTTGCCCTGCTTTTAAATGAACTTGTTTTTAAAAGCTTTAAAAAATTTACACAGACTGTTATTTATCTTCCGCACTTCCTTTCATGGATTATTGTTTCAAGTATCGCGTCAAGGCTTTTAGCTCCCACTACCGGCGTAGTCAATATTTTTCTGGTTGAAAATTTCGGAATTGGTCCGATTGATTTTCTTATGGACAAGGGTAAATGGATAGTCACATACATATTCTTCGGAGTATGGAAAGAAATGGGCTGGGGAACAATTATTTACCTTGCGGCAATTACAAGCATAAACCCCGAGCTATACGAAGCCGCGGAAGTAGACGGCGCGGGACGCTGGAGAAAACTATGGCACATTACGCTGCCTGGAATAAGACCGACAATTATAGTTTTGTTAATAATGAATATCGGGCGTATCCTTGGAATAGAACTGGACCGTCCCTATACAATGATGAATACCATAGTAATGGAAGTCGCGGATGTGCTTTCAACTCTTGTTTACCGTGTCGGTATAAAATCATTCCAGTATTCACTTACTGCGGCTATTGGTCTTTTTCAGTCGGTTATATGCGTAATATTCCTTGTTGCGGCTAACTCCCTGGCAAAGAAATTCGGCGAACGCGGTATTTGGTAAGGAAAAATTATGAAAATAAAATCAAGAAAAGCAATAATCGGCGACATTTTGGTAATTCTATTTTGCATATTTGTGATCCTGTTGTGTATTCTGCCGATGCTCAATCTTCTTGCCCAGTCTTTAAGCAGTTCGCAGGCTGTTATAAACAGCAAAGTTAAATTCGTGCCTGTTATTCATAATATGCAGGAAAATACTTATAAAACGGGAATAACCCTGGATTCCTACATATATGTTTTTCTGGATAAAGCTTTCGCGCGTTCCATGTGGTGGACGGCAATTCTTACAGTCATTTGTACTTTATTCTCTCTGACAATGACTATATTATGTGCATATCCTCTTACATACGACTGGCTGAAGGGAAAGGGAATCATCAATACATTAATTATTTTTACCATGTATTTCAGCGCAGGTACTATTCCGAACTACATATTGATGAAAACGCTGAACCTGCTGAATAATCCGCTGGTTCTGATTATTCCGAACTGTCTGTCGGTGTTTAATATGATAATTCTGCGCAGTTTCTTTTTTGGAATTCCTGACAGCCTGCGGGAATCTGCGGAAATTGACGGAGCCAACCCGTTTGCAGTGCTGGTAAAAATTTATATTCCTCTGTCGGGGCCTGTACTGGCTACTCTCGCTTTGTTTTACGCAGTAGGCCGCTGGAACGGTTTCGGAGACGCGCTGCTCTATATTAACGCGGCGCCTCAATGGGTTCCAATTCAGCTTAAACTCTGGCAGCTTATTCAAAACATGTCATCAATAGATGTAAGTACGGTGGAAATGGTTTCCGGCGCTATACCGAGAACGTCAGACGCTATAAAAGCTGCGGCTATCATGTTTGCCACAGTCCCCATACTTATTGTTTATCCCTGGCTTCAGCGCTACTTTATTGCAGGCGTTACAATAGGAGCGGTAAAGGGATAATTGATTTTTGGTATTATACCTATGGGTATAGATATAAAAAATTTATCAGGAGGATTTTATGAAAAGATTAGCTCTGGTTTTGATCATTTCAATAGCGGTTTTTACACCGGCATTTGCAGGCGGTCAAAGTGAGCCTGCGGGAACCGGCAAGTTAACTGTGGAAATGTTTGACCGCGGCACTGACGGCGGAAGGACAAACGCAGTCAACAACGCGTGGACAAACTGGATTAAAGAAAAGGTAAAAAAAGACCTCGACATTGACGTTACCTTTGTACCGGTAGGACGCTGGTCGGAAAATACCGACATCGTAAACCTTATGGCGTCCGGCAGCGCTCCCGATCTTTGTTACACATATAATCAGGGTATGATCGCGAGCTTCCGCGATCAGGGCGGTATTATGGACCTCGCTCCTTACATTGATAAGTATCTGCCCGATCTTAAGAAACTGCTCGGGCCAGACCCGGTGTTTACAGGAAAAGATTTTATCAGGCGTCAAGCCGAAACCGCAAAAGGAATGGAAGGAAAGATTTTTTCCATTCCGAGCGCGCGCGTAGTCCTCGCCCAAAGAAACATCTTTATTCGCAAAGACTGGCTGGATAAGCTCGGGCTGACAGTTCCGACAAACCTCGCTCAATTCCATGACGCGCTTATTGCGTTCCGCGACAAGGACCCGGGCAATGTCGGAAGAAACAGAATCGTGCCATATGGACAGAACAGTGACGCCCGCTGGGGACTCGCCGATCTTATTAACAACAGTATTCAAAGAAATCTCAGCGACAGGGACAAGTGGATAAACGACGTTCACGAATACTATCTTTCCAGGCCGGGGTACAAAGAAGGCGTACGTTTAATGAACACATGGTATAACGAAAAGCTCATCTATCAGGATTTCCCGCTAATGACTACCGCCGATGATTTTTACAATCAGATTAAGAGCGGCGTTGTCGGCGCTTTCAGTCAGAACTGGGACCTCCCTTACAGGACAGACTACAAGATTAACGAAGAACTGGCGAAAAACGTACCGGGCGCTTCATTTATTCCGATAGAGATCGGATTAAACAACAAGAGCATGATGGATAAACCCGGCCTGTTTATTTTCATTCCTTCCTATTCCAAGAATCAAATAGACGCTCTGCGGTATCTTAACTGGCTTGCCAAGTATGAAAACTTCCACTTCATTCAGGTAGGAAACGAGGGCGTAAACCACGATATGGTAAACGGCGTTCCCAGAATAAAAGCCGCCACCGGTCAATGGATTCAGAACTCCTCACAGAATATTGACATAACAATGCCTCTGAACGGCGTTGAAATGGGAAGCCAAGATCAAAACTCCAGAGTGCTGGCGCTTGGTTACGGCAATGTACCCGCCGATACTATCGTAAACGCCTACAGCATTTCCGTTAAAAACGCGCGCGCTCCTGTTGTCCGTCAGGTTACCACAAACGTAAACCAATACGCTCAAACATTGAAAGACAAGGCTGACGCTCTTCTCGCCCAAGCAATTAGGGCAAGTCCCGCAGACTTTGACCGTATTTGGGATGCAGGTTACAGAGACTGGCTTTCATCAGGCGCTCAGGAAGTAATCGACGAAAGAACAAGTCTGTGGCCAAGGTAAGGGGAAATATAAAGGGGAAATATTAAATAACAGGTAAAAAATAATAAAGGAAGAGCTTTAAAGTGGTTTGTAGCAGTTTTGTACTTTGATAGGTACTTGTAGCTATTCTCTTCCATATTTCGTTAATTTTTACCAAAGGTTAGGTTCGCCAACGTCAAGCGTTGGCGCGCTTGACCTATAGGAAATAATAAAATAAGAGGATTTGGACGCATACCAATTGTCTAAGCAGAGCTTCCTTTACTATTTTATATTTCTTATTTGTTATTTCTTATTTAATCGCTATAACACCTGCTCAAGCACATAAAAGACATTTTCATCAGTACCGAAAATTATCCTCTTTCCGGCGATGACCGGGGCGGACAGTATTGACCCGTCAGTCTCCATCTGCCAGAGAAGCCTGCCGTCCCTCGCTGAAATACACACTAACTGCGGCTTGCGTGTCTCATCTCCAAGCAGGCCGAAATAAACCCTGCCTGCGGACAGTGTCGGCGCGGAACTGACCGGCGTGTCAAAGACCCGTTCCCAGCGAAGAACGCCGTTGTCAGCGTCAAAAGCGCGGGCAGCACAATCGCCGCCTGTAAAAATGACAAGGTTCTTCCAGACAATGGGAGCCATAAAATCCAGTAAATCTATGTTCCTTAGAAAATATCTGTATTCATTTTCCAGATTAACTAAAGGCATTTTACCATCAAAGTGCTGTTCCCACTCGATTCTTCCGGTATTCCTGTTAATGGCATAATAACCAAGCTCCGTTCCGTAATTAATACCCGCCGTTCCCATGTACAAAAGATTTCCCCGTATTGCGCAAAATGAGTACCATGTAGCGTTAATTTGATGATACGGCAGAAACCACAGGAACTCCCTTTTATTAATATCAAAAGGACCTACCTGATCCACTCTGGGGCCTGTAGCGAAATACATAATATCGTCAGCCATAAGGAAGGTAAAGTTATACCAGCCCGGATTATCAATACTGAATTGTTCCTTGCCGTCAGGAGAAAGAAAATAAACAGCGTCAGCATCGCCGACAAAAACAATATAATCCCCGTACCGCTCAACCTGGGAATTTATCTGGCTGTAAACAGGAAAGTTCCAAATCTCCTGCCCTGTTTCACGTGACAGCGCGTAGAGTTTGCCGTCCTTGCTCCCGAAATATATTTGTTCCTTGTCGGCATAAGGTATCGAATTAATTTCCGCCCCGCTTTTGAATACCCAGCGCATATATCCGCTTTCAGCATCAAGAGCGTAGAAGTTGCCGTCATCCGAGCCGAAATAAATGGTATCTCCCATAACCACAGGCGGGTTTAACGACCGTATTTTTTCATCGCTGTCCTGAAGTTTAATTTTCCAGCGCAGACCGAGCGGCGGAGTTATACGCGATGAGCTTACCCCTCGGCCTCCCTCTCCCCGGAACTGCACCCAGTCCGCTTTGCGTGAACAGCCGGAAATTACAACAATAATTAAGTAAACAGAAACCAAAAGAAACTTTTTCATAAGTACGCCAATCCCCGCAAACTGAAAATGCGTATAACGCTTTTACTTAGTCCGGGCCGCCGTGTAGTTTTTATAATATTCGCGTATTCATCTTTTAAAAACAGGAAACGTTTCTCCGCTTCCGCGTTATCTGCAAATTCACGCCAACGCAGTTCCGAATAAAGAGAAGCGAATTCTCTGAAATGGGGATTTTCCTTTACGCCTGCTTTGGCAGGGAATAATTCTGCGTATTCAAAAGCGGTTTTTGAAGCTGGTTTTACCGGTTTACCGTCCGCCGCAAGACGGGCAAGGAGCAGCAGGTAAAGCGAGCGCGCTCCTTTTCTGCCGCCTTTACGAGCGTTAAAAAACAAGAGCGCTTCCCGTCCGTACCTTAGAATATATGCGCAGACAAGCGCAAAAGCAGCCATAATACCGGCGGCCTTCAACACTGCCCTCCACGGAAATTTCCGCACATTGGAAAAAACCTTGTTTTGATCAAGAACGGGAACTACAACATCCCACGTATTAACATCCCCGGCTCCCAAAGGCGGTATGGCAAATTGGGTCGCTTCAAAATCAAGCCAGCCGTAATCGGGAATATAGAACTGCGTCCATGAATGAGCGTGACGATTAGTTACCATGTACAGGTTATTGAAGGGAAATTGCTGCAGAAAGGGAATTTTCTCGCGAAGAGAAGCAATCCCTTTAAGATGCGCTTTGGTTTGCAGATTCTCAGAAACAAGATAACCTGTTACAATACGGGACGGTATACCAGCAAGCCTGCCGAGAATGGCAAGTGTATTGGAAAATTCAACGCAGTCTCCTTCTTTTGTATCTAAAAGAAATTCTTTTAAAGCGGCAATTGAATAATCATCTCCATCATTCAAATCGTATTGATATTCGGAAAAGTTAAAAAGTATTGCTATAATTTTTTCAAGATATTCGTTAACAGGTTCAAGGTTTTCCGCTCTTTCGGAAAAAATCTCCCAAAAATATCTGTCGTTCTTAATAATGTCTTCCCGGTTCTCCCGCCAGTTTTCCAGCGCACTGTAAAGCCAGCGGGAAAATATTTCCATGTCATTTTTATCCAGCGGAAGTTCAAGATAATGATCAAGTGAGGCTTTTTCAAAATTGCTGAAACTACGCGAAGGCGTATTAACAAGTTTTATGGGATCACCGGAATGAGTATTGGAAACAACCTGATGAATATAACGCAGGGGGCCTGAGTCTTCACTGAGAATTGTCGGGTCAATTGAAACAGGTCGCCAGGGCAGGTATTTCTGCGGCAAAACTGAAAGCGCAAAAACTTCCTGCTTTCTTCTGCCGATATCAATTTCAGGCTCATTGTTAAACCACGTAACAAAAAACCGCTGGTTTGCAATTCTGTTAATCGGCTCTTCCTGACTTAGTAAAAATCCTTCTGCCGGATCAAGCTTTCCGCGAAATACGTCTCCCATATACACAGGCTCGTTATCTGAAGCTACAATCATCACCATGTATTGACGGTTATCCTTTGAGCCGCCTTTTCCGTTCCTGCTTCTGCCTGTAACATTCTTCCACTCATATTCGGAAATACCGCGCAATTCCGGCTGATTGCCGTTTTTATCCCGAGGGATAGTTCTGCGGCCTTCTCTCCTGCTGTCCGCCTCCCTGGGTATGCCTCGCTCCGATTCTTCCTTGAACTTTTCCGGCACTCTCTCGGAAATTAAGTTTTTGATTATCGTATTACGGACAAAGTCGGGAGGCAGAACAACAAGAACCATTACAAGAACCGCAAGAGATGAAAAGAAAAAAACCGTTCCTTCTTTTCCCGCTCCTTTAGAACCGTTCGGATAAAGGCAAAAGTAAATCACAACGCTGTGAAACAAAAAAACCGCTGCCGTCCAGACAAGAATGAACTGGGTTAAAGCCATGCTTTGCCCCGCAATGTCCTCCCCCGATCTTGAAAGCGAAAGAAGACGCAAACATACCCACGCCATAAAGAAAGGTTCTATCACAGCAGGTTTTGCCCAACGAGGATAATGAAACAACAAAAAGGTAAGCGAAAAACTTATAAGTCCTGCAAAAAACGGCGCAAGCGCCGCAGCACCGAAACCTCCCGCCGCTATAGAAAGCAGAAACAACGCAACACCAGCAATAAGAAATCTGTTACGCAAAATATTCGCGCTACTTCCCGAAAACGGTTTCCCTTCCGGTAAAAACGCAATAAACGCTTCAATAGGAATTATTACAAACCATTGCAGCACGCCAATACGATCAAAAGAAACTGAAATTCCCGGATGAATGAATATCAGTATTAGCACGCTGAAATAGAAAAATAACCGCAGAATAAAAAGGATAATTTGGCGTTTATTCACAATTCTGTCTCCGCATAAATCATTTCTACACTGTTGGCATGAGCGCCTAACTGTTTAATTTTCCCGCCTGAAAACCATTGCGGAAGAGGTATGCAGCCCATTGCGGGAAAACTGCTGATATATAATTTTTCCGGTTCTGTTACCGCCGCAGTTTTTTTCTCAGTCGGTTGAATTAAAAAAAGTGAAACAGGACGAGGGTTACACGCAAGAAGAAAACCTGAAAGCCCCGCGTCACAGGCAGTTGAAAATACATAAAGCTCTCCGGCGTTTGCAAGCGATATTTCCTCGTTGCGAGGCGGTGAAAACGGCAGACCCGCAAGCTCTTCAAGAAAAGCGTCAAGGTCTTCGGTATCTTCAATTACCCAATTTCCCTGAGCGGCGCGGACATGAAAAATATACGAAGACTGCTGTTCCTGCAAGTTACGCAAAAAATGCGAAAGCCTCGCCTTTGCGCGGTCAAGCAGCCAGAAAGCCTGCAATGACGCTTTGTTTGCAGGGCCGTAATTGCGAAAGTATATTTCTATCTTACTGACTTTCTCCTGATTATCGGGAGATATTCGCGTAATAAGGGCGTCGATTTTATCTGAACTTTTCCAGTTTATGTC
>Ga0268262_10006603_pt1 | contig 11083 bp, 6 predicted proteins | sample TergutNc150P3_FD_190354 | JGI IMG/M metagenome (GOLD analysis project Ga0268262, IMG submission 190354) | Nasutitermes corniger P3 segment gut microbial community from laboratory colony in Florida, USA - Nc150 P3 (SPAdes) (version 2) | ecosystem: Host-associated > Arthropoda: Insects > Digestive...
CGGCGGGCAGGCTGCTTATGTAGTAGCGGATTTCTTTTTCCGATTCGCCAGTGGCTTTCATATAGCGCTCGCTTTCAATGCGGACAAGAGACCGCAAGTTTTTCCACTCTTCCCTCTGCCTGACCAGCACCAAATCATCCACCACGGAGCAGACGCGGGTCTCAACTCTTCCATGCCCAGCATCAGTTTCTTCGCTGATGGATTTTACATCCAAGAGGCGGAATGAATCTTCAGCCTGCTGAAGCAAATGACCCTGATTGCTTTTCAATGCAAGAATGTAATCCGCTTCTTTGCCTGCAATTTCCTCGGCAATGCCCTTCTGGCAGCCAATTGCATCAATAGTTACTATGCAGCCTTTGAGAACCAACAATTTAAGCAGCTCAGGGATGGCGGTGATTTCATTGCTTTTGTCATCTACCTTGACTTGGCCTAAAACAAGATTGTTCTCGCCAGCCCATGCGCTAACCATATGGACTATGTTTTTCCCATCCCTGCCGCGGGAGCCGCGAATGGACTTGCCGTCAATGCTGACTACTTCGCCTTCGGTTAATTGAGCGACTGAGCGAATCCATTGAAGAAAGCCTTCTTCAAGCTCCTTCGGGTCCAATAGCGAAAAAACGCGGTTGAAGGTGTCGTGGGAAGGGATTCCTTCGGGAAGCCTTAAAACGGTGCGAAGCCAGCATTCCTTGGATTTGCCAAATAGCTCCATATCATTCCAAGTCTCTGCTCCGCAAATGACGGATGCGATGGCAATGAAGAGGATATCTACCAGCGAGTGTGCCTTGGTGCGCTCTACGCGAGGATCGCGCAAACCTGAAAAAAATGAAATCGGACTTTGCATAGCAAATTTATGAACCTATAATAAAAATTAAATTGAATTATACAAAAATAAGATGCGTTTGCCCTAGGGTAACGGGTGTTTTTTCGCATTGGCTTTTTGGTGGGCGATATACTAATGAAGTCTTCTGGGTGTCTACGGGGATGTGCGGAATTGGTGAAAAGGTGGGATATTGCCCGTATATCGCATCGCGATATATCGGGGATTTTTAGGGCTTGTGGAAGTCGAATTGATGGTGAAAGTTGGTGTAATGCTTCCGACTAATCCTTCTCCGAAATGGTAATTCCGAGTTCGGCGAGAAACGCTTCGATGTTCGGATCATTTATCAGAAGCCTGTTTAATTCTATTCTAGTTTTTTCGTGCTGTTCAGACTGCAAAAAAATCAGAAATGCCATACGTGACAAACGAATTGCCTCTTCTAAATTGCCCAAATTCTGCTCTACAATACTAAGATCGGATTTATAAATAGCCAAGCTAAGATGATTAGGACCAAAATGCTTTTCCAAGATAGCAATGGATTTTTTGTAAAGCCGTTTTGTTTCTATCGGACTACCTAGTTTATATTCTATCATAGCTAAACCAGAATAACTATTTGCCAAATCAAGATGGTTATGGGTATGTTTTTCAAAGATGGTAATAGCCATCATGCAAAGTTGCCACGCTTCTATCATATTACCAAGTATAAATTCAATTAGTGAAAGATTGTGATAACTCTCAGCCAAATCAGGATGGTTTGAATCAAAAAGATTCCTCCGAATTTCAACGGCTTGCTCATAAAGCCGTTTTGCCTCCAACAAGTTGCCCATATCAAGCTCAACATTGCCAAGATTGGAATAACAAGTTGCTAAATAGTGATGACCAATGTTGTGTTTTTCAAAAATAATAATGGCCCGTTTGTATAGCTGCTTTGCTTCTGATAAATTGCCTAGTTCTCGTTCGTCATTACCGAGATTAGAATAACTACATGCCAAATGGAATATCAAATTATGGTTATCGTAATTAGAGCATTTTTCCAAAATGGTAAGAGCTTTTTCGTGAAGTCGTTTCGCTTCTACCAAATTACCGAGTCTCCGTTCAACGTTGCCGAGAGCGGAATAAATATCTGCCAAATGAGAATGATTAGAATCAAAGTATTTTTCTGCAAGGGCAATGCCTTGTTTGAGAAGTTGTTTCGCTTCTACCAAATTACCCAGCTTTCGTTCGACAATACCAAGATTAGAATAAATGAATGCCAAATTAGAATCAAGAGACTTTTTCCGAATACAAATTGTTTCTTCTAAGATGTGTTTGGCTTCATTCAAAAGACCTAGGCTTATTTCGGTAGTTGCTATTAAGTTTGCCGTATTCGTAACATCAATATTTTCTTCACATAAATATTTACGCAAGAAAGCATCTAAAGGCGCGACTTCCCAACGGTTCTCTTGAGGTATCCAGCCATCATTACTTAGAAATTTTGCTCGACTTTCAGCATATACGAGAATTCGTTCCTGAAAATTTTTAGAGTTCTCTTTATTACATTGCCGAATTACATCTTGAATCAAACGGTGCATTGTACCGATACGAGATTTTCCTTCGAAAGGAAGTACCAATTGTAACCGTTCCAATTTCTGAACAAGCTCTTTCCACGGATTGTGGTATGCTATTTGGGGATCAGATACAATTTCCGGGAATTCGTCCTTGACCAATTCGAAAAGCCAAAGTAATGGTATAGAATCGGGAGGCAAAAGTGCTGCATATTCTAACACTCGCATTTCAATTGGAATAAGCAATGAAAATACTTGTCCAAAAATCTTCGTTAGAATTGGTTCGGCGTAATCGTTAAGGTTAATTCCTTTGCTCATTATATTCAAAGCCTGAATCCCTTCGTCTTCTAGCCACCGTAACTGGATAGCATAATTAATGTCTCCCCTATTTGCCAAATAGGTTCCGACCATTGTGAGTGCCAGTGGATGTCCGCCAAGGCGGAGAGCGATTGAATTTGCCGCCTTCCACTCGCTCTCGTCTATTGCAGGAAACAATTTGAGTAGTAAGCCCAACGACAGCGATTGTTCCAAAGGTGAAATCCGAAACTCTTGAATATCCTTGCTGGTAACAAAACCTTGCCTAGATGTAATCAATATGTGCAATTTATGCCTATCTGCGGCAAATTCAGTAATGCGTTTCAAAATATCTGGTTTGTCAACGTTATCAAGGATCAATAAAACTGGAGGACCTTTGGAAATTACTCCCCAGATACGTTGACATTGAATATCAAGATTTTTTCGTTCTGCATCGGTGAATTCAATTTTCATTATAGCAGCAATACTCGCTAAGGCAAAACGAAAATCATCTTGTCCCTCGGTATTAAAATTGAATGTTCCTCCTTGATAGTAGTCAATGTAAGCATGAGCGTATTCATAAGCAACCGTACTTTTACCAATTCCACCAATACCTTTGATTGCCGTAATAACACCGACACTGCTTTGTACTAGGGCGGAATGTATTTCGCGTATTTCCTGAGTACGACCTGTAAAATTGATATTATGTGGTCGGATATTCGATTGAATTTTTTTACGCTCTACTAAGCGTTGTTTTCGGTCGTTAATCTGTTCACAAACAGTAATGATACATTCTCTAAACACTTTTGAATTTCTATTTGCATTCCAATTAATAATATCGCAATACTGTCGTTTGTTTAAATCTTGTATCCAGACACTTCTTGCCAACGATGTTACAGTCTCTTGTTTGAAAATATCACCATATTTGATTGCAATGATTCCATTGCCTGGAAGCGAATAGTGGATTTCTACATCCTGAAAATGTCGCCATTCTTTGTAACAGTATTCACTGTCGTAGTAGTTATTAGAAAGAATAACTACCATCACTACCGACTTACGAAGTGATTCGAGAAGTTTGTTTTCCCAAAGTTCCCCCGGTTTCAGACCATCGGCATCAAAGAAAATGTTGATTTCTTCGCCATAATGGTCATAGTAAATCTTTCTGAACAGAGTAACCAATTGCGAAATTGGATATTCCTCCGACTCCAGATTATCCTTGTGTGCATAACTGATGAATAAATCGTAATGTTTGTCTATTGTCAGCATTGAAATAGTTACCTTTTTATGGTTTTTTGTTTATAGTATCACTCCATATAATCCAAAATCTGCCCATTTAACGTAACCTTAACCTCCCTCCACATCGGCATATATCTATCCATAAACGACACAAAGCGTTCATTGTGATGCTTTTCACGTAGGTGTATAAGTTCATGCAGTATAATGTATTCAATGCATTCGGGTGTTTTCTTGGCTAGTTGTAGATTAAGCCATATCTTCTTTGTTTTAGGGTTACAAGTCCCCCAACGGGTAGTCATATACTTTGTTTGCCAGCTATTGCATTTTAACCCTGTGATTTTTTCCCATTTCGGAAGAAGGCGTATTATTTCATCTTTCAACTGCTTGCGATACCATTCCTTAATAAAATTTTCACGTTGCTTGGCAGTGCTTTCCTTTCGGGCAGTTAGGATTGCTTTATTACCTGATAGCAGTAGCGAATTCCTAGTTCCGTACTCAATTTGCATATAATACTGCTTACCCCAAACAAATAGCGTTTCTCCAGAAATATGTTCTCGCTCGGATTGGCGTGGCTGGGTATCAAATTTGCTAACCTGCCTTTTTATCCAAGCAATTTTTGTACGCACAAACCGCTCAATTGCTTTATCGTTCATAGAAAGCGGAGCAGAAACGGTTACTTTTCCGTTTGGTGGCTTAACGTAAAGATGCATATTTTTTATGTTTTTTTTGCATATATCAATCGCTACGCCAGAAATAATAAGTGCCATTTAATATTCCTCTTGCTCCACTACGATATTGAAAACCCTATCAACTTTATCATGGTCTTTTAGAATTGTAAATAATTCTCGTTTTATAATCCGTTCCTTAATCATATTGTGTCGAAAACCGTCCTGCTTGCTTTCCCTAACAATTTTGTCAAGCGTAATCGCCAAAGTCTCGTCTTCACCGCAATTGTCATAAAATGCCCTAAGCGCACCGCTATGCCTTATACTTTCGGGATAATTAGGATTGTTTTCAGGATTTTCAATTTTTTTGACCAAATCAATATACTTTTTCAACAACGACTCATAATCCGCTACACCATCACGCCGCAACTTTATTAACTCATTGAGAATAGCCGACATTTTTTCGTAATATTTTGGATTGATAAGTATTTTCTCAACGATTTTTTTATGAATATTATTTTCGATTGCTTCGGCGGCGGCTTCTTTGCTGCTGGCACCAAATTTTTCACCTTGTATCATAACGAAGTCAAGCAGGGTAAAATTATCAAATTCTCCTAGCTTGCGACTTTCTTCGGCTTTAATGTAATTGTCAATGAGGCGGCGCATATCTGCTTCATAAGATTTTAAGTCTATAAAATCACCACTTGCATTGCCAATATTTTCTTTCAGATCAGTATAAAATCTAACTCGTTCCTCAATCTCTGCTTGCTCAGAAATTGTATATCCAGCATTATCCATATCGCCCTTGATTTCAGCATAAGCACGGATTAAGCGGTTGACTAATTTATACAATTTTTCACGGCTACGGGAACACGATTCATCGTCTATGCCACCAACGCCGTTTTCGCCGCAAAAATAGTGAATATAATCAAGCAGTGCCTTTGGCGAATAAACGCCACCACATAAATCATCTAGTTCTTCAAGCGTCAAATCAAGATATTTTTTTGCTTCGCTGAGGCGGTCTTTTATCAAGCCTTCAATATCTTCACTGGCATAGCCCTCAAACGCGCCTGCTGTGTATTTGTTCAAAGCATCTGTCAAACTGCCGAATAGTTGTTTGTAGTCAACGATGTAACCGAAATCTTTATCCTCACCGTCAAGGCGATTAACACGGCAGATGGCTTGGAAAAGCCCGTGATCGTGCATAGATTTATCAATGTAGAGATATGTACAAGGCGGAGCATCAAAGCCAGTTAGCAGTTTATCAACTACAATAAGCAGCTTCATTTGTGCTGGCTCTTCTATGAACTTGCGTTTAGCTTCGGTTTCAAAATCCTCCGGTTTCTTACCATTCAACATTTCTATGTAGATATCATATTTCTTGAATTCCTCCGCATCTTCGGCTTCTGTGCGAACATTGCTCGTATTTGGTATAAAGGACGTTACAATAGCACATTCCTTGAATCCGAAAAATTGAAATATATCGTAATACTTGCAAGCAGAGTAAATCGAATCCGCCACAAGAAGTGCATTGCCTTTGCCATTAGCAAGCCGATTTTTGATGTCAAAGTCACGAATAATATCATCAGCGATAACTTGAAGCCGCTTGCTAGAACTATACATTTTTTGCATATTGCCCCATTTGGACTTGAGTTTCGCTTTTGCCGTATCGTTAAGTCCACGTGTTTTGGCGGTAAAATACTCATCGATTTTTTCCTGCGAGGTTATTATTTGGTCTATGTCACGGGCTTCATAACGAAGGTCAAGGACAACTCCATCGGCAACACCATCATCATATTTATATGTGTGAATATAACCGCCGAAGATTTCTATGCTTGTAGCCTTGTCCTTTACCAAAAGCGGTGTACCCGTGAATCCAATAAAAATTGCATTAGGAAGGATCGCTTTCATTGCTTTGTGCAATTTACCGCTTTGTGTCCGATGACATTCGTCCACAAAAACAACAAAATCTCCTTTTGCGTTGAAATCTTTTGGCAATGATTTGTACAATTCTTCTATATATTTGTCATAATCGAGGTCAGATACTTCTCCACGCTTGCCGAATTTATGAATCAAAGAACATACAAGCCTATTTTGATGTGTGTTCAAATTGCCAATTAAATCGTCACAGGATTTTGTTCTGTAAACCTGTTCATCAACACCTTTGTAAACTTTTTCTATTTGCTCATCCAATTCCTCGCGATCTGTGATAATCAAAACACGGGCATTAGAATTATTTGCTAATATCCACTTGGAAAGCCATACCATAGTCAATGTTTTGCCACTTCCTTGGGTATGCCATATAATACCGCCTTGTTTTTCAGCAATACGAGACTGTGCTTTTTTCACTCCAAAATATTGATTGTATCGGCAAACTTTCTTTTCACCTTTGTCAAAGATGATAAAATTGTGGATTAGATCTAGGAGGCGATGCTTGTGAAATATGCTGTAAAGCTGCCAATCAAGTTTATCAGGAAACTGCGACACATCGGTGTCATCTTTCCATTCCATAAAATATTTTTCTTTTGTTTTAATTGTGCCATAACGTAAGCCTTCGCTACTGTTGCCAGCCATTACATATTGAATTGTGGTAAAGAACGGCTTATTGAAATGTTCATTCTGATTGGAAAGATTCTGCCTAATGCCTGTTGACACTGATATAGTTGACTTTTTGAGTTCTATCACAGCGATTGCGATTCCGTTTATATAAACGACAAGGTCGGGTCGGCGTTCGTTTTTGTCTTTGATAGTTACTTCTTCGGCAAGGGCAAATTTATTATTATCTGGATTTTCCCAATCAATAAAATAAACTGTTTTTTCTGGTTCGCCAGAATTTTCTTTAACTTTTGCGCCATATTTAAGCAATGAATACACATTCTTATTAGCATTATAAAGACCTTTTTCTAAATTGCCTGCCACGTTGATGAGGGCATCGGTAGCTTTTGTTGATAGGTTTTCACTGTAACTATGCTCGGTTAAAAAAGCTATTAACTTTTCATTGATGATGTTGGTATTTATCTGCGAATGCAGGTTGCCGTGATAAGTGTAACCAAGTTCTTTTTGGAAGAACTGTATAACTCTGTCTTGTGTAGTACGTTCACTTTCATTAATTTTTGCCATTCTTGATATCCTCCTTTTCTGCCAGACGAATACGCCCCGTCAGCAATTCGCTCATCATACCTTGCTTGATTTGTTTGATTTTGTTCAGTTTTTTAGTCAATGCATCAATTTCTGCATCCATATCGGAGAGGATTGAAGCTATGGCTGTTTGTTCGGCTATGGTTTGTGGCATCGAAAATGTGATTGTTTTTAAATGTCCCATTTTAATGCTCATTAAAGTACTGCCCGTTGAATTGTTAGATAGTGATTGTTGTATTGGTTCACTTTTCAGAATATAAAACAAGAATTTCGGAGCAACAAAAGCCTTATTTGGACGTAAAGCGAAAACAGACTCGTTTATATTCCAATTATGTGGTGTTTCGGTAATTAAATACGCATCGCCAACACGTCCTATACTTGAAAAAAGTATATCATCTTTTTTTAAGTCAGAACGAGCGTTAATCAAATCTAAAGCAATATCATCTATCTTATCGCATTCGTTATCAAGATAAAGAGTACCATCAAAGAAATTTTTTATTGTTACATAATAATTTAATCCACCACTATTTAGTACAAAATTTTGACGAGGATTAAGACCAGTTGCAAATCTCTCAATTACTTCTTCCATACCTTTCTCAACCCACTTCCCGCTAAACCCAGACAGTCGTCTTTTCCCAGTCAGCAATTCCTGCATTGCACCTTGTTTGATAGCACGTTTCTTGGCGATTAGCTTTTCCATTGCGGCAATGAGTGCATCGGTGTCGGACAGAACGGCGGCTATTGCCATTTGTTCCTTTACATTTATAGGAAAATGTATACATATACCTAAAACATCGGGTGTATTGATGTATATTTGTGTTCCTGGTTTTGCGGAATCTAAAATAGATTTTCTAACTATATTACTGTTTAGCAAGTAATAAAAAAATAAGGGACTTACGTTTTCAGGTAATGTTATACGCAGGGTACGTTGATTTATAACGTATCTATCAGATTCATCGATCAGTAATACTCTACCAATAATCTCACCTGTAGATGTTTTGTCGTTTAAAATCATAGTTAATTCATTTTTATGTGGAATAAATTTCATAAATTCAGAAAAGTTCTTCTCATCTATTCTAACTTTATTATCTATATATCTACTGTCTAAAGAATAGTTTCCAATAGAAATAACTTTATATTTTCCGTATTGAGAAAATAAATGCTCCATAGAACGTCCATTTTGATATGTAATGATTTCGCCTAGTTTACATTCAATCCACCCATTCATCATACAAACCCCACCCGAATCAATTCGCTACGCAGTGCGTAACGAAATTCTCTACACAGTGTGTAGAGAATTTCCATATATAAAGTCTTTATTTGTCGTATCAGTGATACGACAATCAATTTATTCATTTTTTTATCTCCAATCTCTGCTTTGCTATTTCAATAGCAGCTCGGAATTTTTGTTCAAGTAATTTTTTGTCGGGCAGTTGCGTAAGGTAATCGGCTACCTTAATATTGCTGTTTTCTAACTGTAAAAGCTCTATATGTTCCTCACTTTTTCCTGCACATAATATAAGCCCAATTGGCGAATTCTCGCCATCAAGTTTCATATTTTTATCCAGCCATCGCAAGTAGAGTTCCATTTGCCCTTTATATGCAGCCTTAAAATTACCCAATTTCAATTCTATGGCAACTAAAGACCTTAATCGCCTATGGTAGAAAAGCAAATCAATGTAATAGTCTTCATTATCAACCGAAATCCTTTTTTGCCTATCCATAAAAGCAAAATCACTCCCAAACTCAATGATAAAATTTTGCAACTCTACTATAATTGCGGTTTCTAAATCTTCTTCGGAATATTTATCTCTCAACCCGAGAAAATTTAGAAAGTATGGGTCACGAAATACTAAATCTGGCGTTAGCTTTTGTTCATTTTTTAATAATTCTAAATCATGTTTTACGGTTTCTTTGGGCTTTTTGCTGATAGCCGTTCTCTCGTAGAGCATTGAATTTACTCGTTCTTTCAAAACCCTAGTACTCCATCGTTCTAATTTACACAGTTCAATATAAAACTCTCTTTTCAAGTCTTCTTCTATGTACAAGACCGCCCTAATGTGAGTCCATGTCAATTGTCTACGCAGTGCGTAGACAATTTTGACATCAGGGAAAGTCTCCGCAAAACGCAGACAATGCCTTAAATGTTTTTCACCCCAACCACCGCCATATTGCTTAATTAAGTCATCTGCCACCTGTTTAACAATTTCTCTTCCGTATTCAGCTCTTTTATTTTGCAAAATATCAGTTTTTATTCTGTTACCTACTTGCCAATAAAGCATAGTCATAGTGGAATTTACAGCTATAGAAATGTGTTGCTTACTTTGCTCTATCAAAGTCTTAATATCATCAAGTAGGCTTTTCTTTTTTACAATTTTCTTCATACAAACCCCATCGTTTTAAGATGAGATTTTACCTTATTTTCGAGTTTTGCAACTTCGGTTTCAAGTGCTGGCAAGGTTTGCTCGTAACGTTCAGCAAATTCTGTTACACGACCAGTAATGCGGTGATTTACAGCATCGTATAACACATAAATACCATTGATAATCGCAGTGTACCATTTACGCTCAAGCAACAGTTCTATGCACTCTGCATTGGTCAACTTATCGTACTGATTACGGACTTTCTCTTCAAGCTCAGTTTTAAAGCCTTTTAGTAACTTATTCTTTTCGGCTATATCCTTTTTACGTTTTTTAACTTCATTTTCTATTTCATCTTCAGCATCTTCTTCATAAGCATTTTCAATAAACTCATCTAATTCCATCTGTACCGCCGAAACAATGACTTCTAAGTCATCAATATCTTTTTTCTCGGTTGAAAAGAACATTTGGATAACAAGGGCTTTTGGTACAAGTTTGCCATCCCATCCTATAACAGTAGTTTTCTTTCCACTAGTTTTATTAATATTCTCGGTATAATGAATAGCTTTATACCCATCCTCCACAAGCAGGTAAACATCATCAGCCATTGTGCTATTCCAATAGGAAAGCAAAACTTCATAGACATCGTATTTATCCACAAGTGTAACCTCTTCGAATTCTTCAAGTATCATTTCAGAGATTTCCGTAATCAGGTGCTTCGGCTTGGTCAAATTATTAATTGTCCGAAGTTTTTTATCAACGCGAGATTTCCATCTTTCAAATGCTATTTCTACTTTCTTGCTATAAGCAGAAAATTCATCATCACTGTAAATAGTGTCGTGAACTTCACTATTATTCACAGCAAGTTTAGCAAAGCCTTTTCTCATAGATGTAAATAGTTTTGAACCGGCCCAGAAAAAAAGTATTCTAAGTTAAGATACAATTACGCCCGAAGGAGTAAATTATGTTTGAAGCAAAGAAGCGCAGACTCTACACCAAAGAATTCAAGCAAGATGCTGTGAATTTATC
>Ga0268262_10006604_pt1 | contig 11083 bp, 8 predicted proteins | sample TergutNc150P3_FD_190354 | JGI IMG/M metagenome (GOLD analysis project Ga0268262, IMG submission 190354) | Nasutitermes corniger P3 segment gut microbial community from laboratory colony in Florida, USA - Nc150 P3 (SPAdes) (version 2) | ecosystem: Host-associated > Arthropoda: Insects > Digestive...
ACTTTTTAAGATTATCTTCGCTCGCAAGGCCAGGCTTTGGCTGGTCGTAGGAGAGCGAAGCCAAGTTCCCAGAACGAGTTTATCACTTTCTTTTATTGTGTATTTTTCTGGATGACGTGCCATGTCGGCATTATAGCACATCACACTATTTGCTGATAGCATTAACCGCACGGAACACTAGTCGCCGTCAGCCTCAAGGAAGCCCTGCTCTGGGCCGTCGGCGCTTCCGCCGCTTATAAGACGATTCGGAAGAATCTGCGTTCGGGCAAAAAACGGAATCGCCGTCGCCGCCGTTGAAAGGCCCGGCCCTTGGCCCTCGGCGCCTCCGCCGCCTGGCCCCTAAAAAACCAGCGGAGGCCGAGGAGGCCTGGCCGCCTCGGCTTCCGCGTAATCAGGCCCCGGCCGTAAAAAGCCCAAGCCGGCTAAAGCGGCCCCTTCGGCCAGGAAACCGCTGATTGCACTGCGGCCATACCAACTCCGCTTGACATTCCAGCGACGGTTCAGATAGAATTTATTAGATTTTATAGACTTTATTTGCCATAAATTTGTTTTGCCGGCCACCCGATAGCCGGCTCCACGGAGAAGCGGCCATGGAACTAGATGATAAAGCAAAGAGATTCCAGCGGCTTCTCGCCTCAAGAACACCCGCCATCCTTTATGTTGGGCAAAAACAAACCAGCTTCGATCGGTCGATCATTGATTATCCGTGGAGCTGTCTGGTTACCAGCCAAACCGACATCACGCCGTTTAACGATTTCAGGATTACCGGCCGGCGCCAGATATTCCCGATCGACGATCTCAAAATGGCTCGTGAAGACCTGTCGCTGAACCAGAGGCACATGCCTCTGATCCGCTTGTTCGGCATGAACCGCTCCAAGATAAAATTTGAGGATAGGAAACAAGCGGGTCAAATAATTGAAGTCGTCGTCAACCATCTCAAGAGAAATTTTGGATTCATGGTGATTACAGGATTTGATCCGCTGGCGGCCGAAGATGAACCAGAATTAGGCGAACTGGTTTATAGATTGCGCCCGAACTCGGCATTCATTTTCAGTATCCAGGAACAACTGCTTCAGCAACCGCCAAGGGAATTGGCTGAATACATGCATGAAGGCGGCCCGTTGACCGTCTTTGCCGAATCCCTGGAAAGCCAGGACTTGAAAACAGGCTTCGCCATGGCGGATGAAGATGATGAATATCAAGCCCCTGGCGATGATCTGGATACCACTTTTATATACGCGAACAATACCAGGATAAAGCTGGATAATAATCTGCTTTTTGAAACGCAGGGGATTGCCAAGCTGTTGTCCGAAACCGAACTCGGCGATCTGCATGTCCCCGCCTACCTGCGTAAAGAATTTTTTTACAAATTCCTAAAGGAAAGCGTTTCCGAGCCTCAATGGTACGGATATGCCAATGACTTCAATTTTAGGCGGCATTTTGAAGAAGAATTGGAGAAAAAAGTAAAACGCGCTCTTGATAAAAAAAGCCATAATTCCCAGATCGTATTGGTCGGCCAGACATGTGCCAGCAAGAGCATCGCCTTGACCAGCCTGGCCTTTCATGTTTATCAAGAAATGCAATATCCGGTCGTTTTCATAAGCCGCCGCAACGCTACGCTGGAAAATGGCGGGCGCGACGTTGAGGCTTTGAAAAACCTCTTGTATAACCTGGAAAAAAAAGGTGCCGGCTCCGTTCTGCTGATATGGGACAATGCTTCATCCTTCACCAATCCAGTCAATGAAGCGAAGCAGCTTCATCGCGATTTACACCAAGGAGCCGGCCGCCGGGTCGTATTGGTCAGCTCAAGTTACCCTGGACAAATGCCTCGGGGCAAGGGCGGGCTAAGTAACATAGAAACCGTGGAAACGGGAATCGACCTGGTAAATAATGAACCGGACCGGTTGCGTTCGTTCGTGCTGAACGCTGGCGTTATTTCCGCCGGCTCATATGATGAAGTGATAAAACTATCTTACGGTAAGAACCTGCTATTCCTTCTTTACCGGCTTTTTGAACGGTTTTTTGAAAAACTTTCTCCGTCCGACATCTTGGGCCAAGGCGTCCACGAAGAGGCTCACAAATCTCTTACAGCTGATAAACTGCTGGATTTGGAAGAGGATTTTGTCCGCAAGCAGGCAAGGAACGCACTTGGCATCATGGCTGCCGCTTTCAAAAAAGGCAGGTTGCCGGATGGCCTGAATGCGGAAAAAGACCACGATGAGAGCTTGAAGCAGGCTGGTGAACAATTAAGAAAACTTCTACGCCTGCTGGCCGTATCTTCGCAATTTGCGGTTGATCTGCCGCTAAGTCTGGCCCTTCGAACCGCCGGACTTAAAGATGAGAATCTGGATTTCACCGACCTTTGCCGCATGTTGGCTCACACCTCCATCCTGCGCTTGACTGAAAGAAGCGGAGAGGACAATTCCGGATACCAGATGACTATCGGCTTTAGAACGCCGCTGGAAGCCAAGTTATATCTTGATAAATTGGAACAATTTTCGCCAAACGATGAAATAGCCCTGGTGGTCGACCTCATCGCCGCCCTTTCCGAAGATAATGACATCAGCTACGTCAAGGCTGTTGATCGCTTGGTCCGGGCCATCGGCCCCAATTCGCCGTGCCAGGACGATTGGCAAAAAAGAAAACTTGAACAATTCAGGCAACCTGCCGACAACAACCCTGAATCACCAAGGAAAAGACCTTACGAAAGCATTATAGACGCGCTGGCAAAACTTAGGAAGCGGTTGGGTGATGAATCTTATATCCCCCGTTTATTGCTCCAAGAGGTAACTTGGAAACGTGAGGTTTACGGCAAAAACATTTATGGCAACAATCAATACGCCGAAAAAGCTAAAGAAGAGTTGACGGACGCCATACAAATAGCCAAGAAAGCTTTCACGAAATTGGCAGGCTCCACAGATGAAAAAATTTGCCGGAATAACCTCTTGGTGGAAATGGCCCACAGCGAGGCCAGACTCTATGATTGTTTAAATGCGAAAACGAACAAATCGAATCAACCCGAAACTTTACGGCCGTTTCTCAACGATTTTGGATGGTATTTTAAAGAACTCTGTCAAATTGCCGGCGACCAAACCAACACATATCCCGTTAACGCGCTCTGCAAACTGTTTATCCGTTTTTTTGAACACGATGCGACAGACGCGGAGACGACTCCAAATAAATCTAAAATCCTAAATGATATGAGCGACTTATTCGATGGCCTAGATGTAAATCTCTATGAAGAGGACAATGAGGAGTTTGCGGGATATAAGCTCAAGATACTAGGATACCTCAACAACGAAAAAGTCGACAAGTATATCAGCGAGTTGATTAAAAAGAATGATCCTGTCGGAATCCATCTACGGTTCAAACAAATGCTGTCCAAACATGGCCTTGATCTAAAGTCCAAGTTTTCCGAAGATCAACGCCATATTCTGGAAGAACTGATCGACTTTCTGGAAAAACATAGGGTGTTGACTGAGAAATATGCCGGTTGCCTCTATTCATTGCTCTTTCTTAAGTGGCAGCAACTTACCGGAAAGGTCATGTTCGGTGAAGGCGGAGCAGGAAAAGAATTCACCAGCCTGAAGCATGATGATTGGTCTTATATTTCACAACTATGCGAATGCTTCCATAAAACTCCAAGAAAATTCCCGCCGAACGAGGCCAAGGTTTTATATATCCACGCCTTGTCGGAAGCCCAAAGAGGCAATTTTAAAGCCAGCGAGGATTTATTTAAGAAGATTAAAAAGATACAGGATTTAAATATCTTCAGTTACAACTATCGCGTCTACACTTGGTATATCATTTGCGATGAACGCGGAATCCCCAAACGATTTTCAGTTCCTCAAATAACAGCCCCCACGGAAGTCGGCAAATTGAAGAGACACTTTGATTTGCCGAACAGCAATGGAGAACACGTCAAAGTTTTCTACACCCCCTCTAATCTGAAACTCGAGCGCCATGAGCTGGCCTGGAAGCGTGATGACATTGAACTGGGCTTGAATTTTATCGGGTTCGTGGCCTATCGCGAACTGGAGAAAGGCAGATCAGAGTCATGAATGACGCCCTTTTCCAGCTAGCCTCCTCGTCCATCGCCTTCAATAAAGAGGTGACGGATATCATCAACCGGGAAATAGCCAAAAATTTAGACCCAAGGCTCTTCTTATTCGCCCATTATTCTCCTGCGCCCATACCCAAAAATTCATGCGCTCACGCCTGCTTCTACCTGGCGGTGGTCAATATGCACAACCTGATTGCCAACGATTGCGGAACAATGTTGCAGAGCGTCGTTTTACAAGGCAAGGGCGAATCATTGCAAATTTACCAAGATAAAGCCGCCCTTGGCTTGCGGAAAGATTTTCCCGCATGGCCTCAGTTTTTCTGGCTGGTCAAGAATATCCGCCGCGACATATGCCACAACAACACTCAGGAATATCCCGGCAACAAAAGATCATATTTTGAGCATAGGCTTTTCTTGGATTCAAAACCCAAGCTGAAAGATCAACATGACTGGGATGCGCTATGTCGAAGTTTTTTGGCAAAATGTGACGACTTTGCCGCCGCCTGCAAGAATATAAGCAAGCAATCCGATGGAAAGTCCGACAAAATTAATTTATGGCTCAAGGCCATAAAGCAGTATGTCATAAAAGATATGAATTCTTGCCGAGAAGCATTGTCAACACTGTTCAGACAATCAAAATCTTATAAATATAATCATTATGCCCCGGCTGTTCACCGACGGATACAAGACAGCATCTTGGACGGCTGGCTTCAAACCATCAGTAGGAAAAATCTTGAGACCTTGCTTAAGGATGATATCCATCCTATGATTGATCGTTTGTTTCAGCCGCAAACCGCGTGGGAACACTCCGGCCCGGCCTTTCCTTATGATGTTTATAACATTTGCTTCGCGGAATACGGCTATATACGGCAAGATCTCGGTTTTCCGCCATTTCAGCGGCTGAAATAAGACTCTTGCGGACCGATGGTATTAGACCCACTGTCCACAGAGATGGACGTAAACAAATGAGAAAGAATCTTCCGGCTTCGGCCGGCCGAACTCGCGCCGCCTTGACGCCAGCCGGCTAGTGTTCCAGGGCCAGGCCCTGGAACAAGAGGGCCGCCCATTCCTCCCGGAGCGGGTTGGCTTCCTGAATCCAGCCCAGGGCCTCATAGGCCGCGGCCGCTTCCGCGGCCTGGCTCTCCAAAAGGCCGGAGAGGATAAGGCGGCCGGCCGGCCCGGCCAGGGCGGTCAGGCGCGGGGCCAGTTCCAGAAGCGGGGCCAGGGTCAGGTTGGCCGTGATGAGGTCGAAGGCCGGGGCCAGCTTCTTCAGGGCGGCGCCGGCCCCGGCTTCCAGCAGATCCAGCACCAGGAAATCCACGCGGCCGGCCAAGCCGTTCAAGGTGGCGTTGTCCTCGGCCACGGCCAAGGCGGCGGGGTCGTTATCCAGGCCGATGACCTCGGCCCTGGGATTAAGGGCCGCGGCGGCCAAAGCCAGGATGCCGCTGCCGAAGCCCACGTCCAGGACGCGGGCGGCCCGGGGGGCCAGATCGGCCAGAAGTTCCAGGCAGAGCCTGGTGGTGGCGTGGTGGCCGCTGCCGAAGGCCAGGCCGGGGTCCAGGCGCAAGACCACGGCCGCGGCCGGCCGATCGTTCTCCGGCCACCAGCTGGGGGCCACGGCCAAGCCCTGGCTAACCATGACCGGCTGGAGACCTTCCTTCCATTTTTCCGCCCAGTCCTGGCCCTCTTCCAGTTCCAGCTCAAAATCAAAGTCCGCCCGGTCCAGGCCGAAGGCCTCGGCCAGCCGGTCCAGCCAGGCCGGCCCCAGGGCGGCCAGACGTTCCCGGTCTTCCGGGGCAAAGCCGGCCCGGCTGACCAAACGGCCGAGTTCGTCGGGCCGGTCTTCCCACAGCCCGGCCGCCCCGGCCTCGAAGAAAAGGGCGCTGACCGCCTCGGCGGCGGCCGGCGGGTGGCGGAGGGTGGCTAGAAGCCAGGCCCCGGGCGAGGTTTGAGGGCCAGAGCTTTTCCTGTTATCCCGCAAAAGTTTCAGATGAATTTCTGGATGATTATAGCCGCCAGCATGGCCGTAAACATTCCCCAAAGCATTTTGGTGTTATGGTCCAGCCTTCTTTCCAAGCCGGCGAATTTATCATCAAGGCCATCGAATTTGTCGTTCATTCTTTTTTCCAGGCCATCGAATTTGTCGTTCATTCTTTTTTCCAGGCCATCAAATTTGTCGTTCATTCTTTTTTCAAAGTCGGCGAATTTGTCATCCACATGGGCGAATTTATCATCCACATGGGCAAATCGCTCGTCAATGCTTTTTTCCAGGCTGTTGAATCTACCGTCAAGACTGTTGAATCTCTCGTCGTGGCGGGCCAGGGTCTGGGCTATTTCTTCAACCTTGGCCTGCAAGGTATCTGTTTTGGCGTCCAGGCGGCCCACGGCCTGCTCAACGTGGGTGAGGCGCTGGGACAGTTCGCCCACTTCCCGGCCCCACCGTTCGCCAAGGTCCAAGCCGACGAAGGGATGGAGGTTCAAAGGGGTGTATTCCTGTTTCCGGGATTCTTCGCTCATGCTTCACCTTTATAGAAAACGATACCAAAATCGGCCCTTTTTGGCAAGACCCGCCGCCGATCAAGCCTTGATTATCCAGGCCGCGAGAGCAAAGGCCCAGGCGTTTTTATTCGGCAAGACATATAATAATCATTATTTATCTATAATTATTAATTTTTAATGATATAATCACTTCTTATATTATCCTTGACATATTATAATGCATATAATAGACTTAATTATATTTCGCGCCACGACTTTGTCTGGCCATTTTCAAATACATTAAACAATCAGGCTCGACCGCCCTTACGGCCCGGAGCCTCCTTTATGGCGGCCTGTGAAATGAGTTTGAAAGCTGAGACTGAATTCTGGCTGGGCCGCAAAGTGCTCATCACCGGACACACCGGCTTCAAGGGCACTTGGCTGACCTTGCTTTTGGAGTTCCTGGGGGCCGAGGTTTACGGCCTGGCCTTGGCCCCGCCCACGACGCCCAGTCTCTTCGCGGAGGTCGAGGCCCGGCCGCGCCAGGGCGGAGTATCAATCATAGGCGATATTCTGGAGCCTGGACGTCTGGCCGCCGCTTTTCAGGAATCCAGGGCTGAGGTGGCCTTTCATCTGGCCGCCCAGGCCCTGGTGGGGCAATCTTTTCTTGATCCGGAAGGGACTTTCGCGGTCAACGTAATGGGCACGGTCAAATTCCTGGAAGCGGCCAGGAGAGCGCCCGGCCTTAAGGCGGCCGTGGTCATCACCAGCGACAAATGTTACCGCAACGACGGCCGCTTGAGCGGCTACGGCGAGGATGACCCCTTGGGTGGCGACGACCCCTATTCGGCCAGCAAGGCGGCGGCTGAACTGGCCACGGCGGCCTGGCGGCTTTCTTTTTTCCGGGCGGGGCCGCTTCTGGTGGCCTCGGCCCGGGCCGGCAACGTCATCGGCGGAGGCGATTTTTCCACTGACCGCCTGGTGCCGGACGCCCTGCGCTCCTTCGCCGAGGGGCGCCCCCTGGTCTTGCGGCGGCCTGGAGCCAGGCGTCCCTGGCAGCACGTTTTGGATCCGCTAAGCGGCTACCTGGCCCTGGCCAGAGGGCTGCGCGAAGGCCGGCCTGATTTGGCCGGAGGCTGGAATTTCGGCCCCGGTCCGGCCGACCATTGGCCGGTCGGCCATTTGGCCGGGCGACTGGCCGAGTTATGGGGGGAAGGAGCGGCGGTGGATCAAACCCCGGCCCCGGCCTACCATGAAGCCGAGACCCTGACCTTGAAAGCCGGCCAGGCCCGGGAGCGCCTGGGCTGGAGTCCGCGCCTCTCCTTGACCGAGGCCCTGGCCTGGACCGTGGAATGGTATCGGGCTTTTTACCGGGGCGGGCGGCCCCTGGAGACGATCCGGCGTCAGATTGAGGCCTATTCAAGCCTGTAAGCTTTCAGGTTTTCCGGCCGCAAAAATCCACTATTGTTCCTGTCATGTAGTCAATCATCTCCTCGGTCAGGCCCGGCCACAGCCCTATCCAGAAAGCGCTTTCCATGGCCGCATCAGTGTTGGCCAAAGGGCCTGGCAGTCGATGGGGCGTGCCGGCGTAGGCCGGCTGCCGCAGAAGGTTGCCCCCGAACAACAGCCGGGTGCCGATGCCGCGGCCTTCCAGATGCTTCAACAGTTCCGGCCGGTCAAACCCGGCCTCTTTTTTCACCAGCATGGGGAACCCGAACCAGGCCGGTTCAGAACCGGGCGTGGCTTTGGGCCAAAAGAGGCGGCCGGAGCAGGGTTCCAAGCCGGAGGCCAGCCTTATGAAATTGCGCCGCCGCCGTTCTATGAAGCCGTCCAGTTTTTTCAACTGGGCCAGGCCTGCGGCGGCCGCGAAATCCGTGGCTTTAAGGTTGTAGCCCAAGTGGCTGTAAATGTATTTGTGGTCGTAGCCGTCCGGGAGGCCGCCCGAACGCCAGCCGAAACGCTCTCCGCAGGTGTTGTCGCAGCCGGGCGGACACCAGCAGTCCCGGCCCCAGTCGCGGAACGACTCCACAATGCGCTTGAGCAGAGGGTCGTCCGTGGTCACGGCTCCGCCTTCACCAGTGGTCATATGGTGGGCGGGATAAAAGCTGAACGTCGAAATATGGCCGAAGGTGCCTGTCTTTCGGCCCCGCCAGAGCGAGCCGGCCGCGTCGCAGTTGTCTTCTATCAGCCACAGGCCGCGGCTTCGGGCCAGTTCGGCCGCCAAGTCCAGGTCAAAGGGGTTGCCTAGGGTATGGGCCAGAAAAACGGCCCTGGTCTTTGGGCCCAGGGCGGCCTTGAGGCTATCTGGGTCAATGTTAAGGTTGTCCAGCGAAATATCAGCGTAAACCGGAACCAGGCCGAGCTGAATGATGGGATTGACCGTGGTGGGGAAGCCGGCGGCCACGGCCAGAACCTCATCGCCCGGCTTTAAGGCTCTTTCCCCCAGCAAAGGCGAAGTCAGGGCGGCCAAAGCCAAGAGATTGGCGCTGGAGCCGGAGTTGCACAAAAGGCAGAAGCGGCGGCCCAGCCACCCGGCGAATTCCCGCTCAAAACGTTCGGCGAAACGGCCGGAGGTGAGCCAGAGATCGGCCGCGGCCTCCACCAGCAATTCCAATTCCTCAACCCCGACCACCTTGCCGGCGGCCGGCAGATAAGTGCGGCCGGGCTCAAACCGTTTCGCCGGATTTTCGCGTTCATGGCAGCGCCGGGCCGCCGCTCTCAGTTCAGCCCTGGCCGAATCATCCATGACCATGCTCTCCTTAACCCTTGCCCCTCAACCAGCGCTTCCACCTTGCCGCCTGAATTGGGCGAAGGACGGCAAAGCCTGATCTTTTCTGGATAAAATCAAGCCCTCCACCAAATCCAGGGGCCAGTCTATTTTGATATCCGCGTCATTCCAGATAATGCCGTCGTCGTATTCGGCATAAAACGCCTCGGAACACTTGTAAGAGACCATTGAAGGCTCCAAGGCCAGAAACCCATGGCCGAAGCCTTCCGGGACATACAGTTCTTCGCTGTTTTCCTCGGAAAGGCAAAAGCCCTGCCATTGACCGAAGGTTGGCGAAGCGGCCCGCAGATCGACGGCCACGTCATAAATTTTCCCGCCAAGGCAGCGCACCAGCTTGGCTTGCTGTTTTTCCCTCTGGAAATGCAGGCCCCGCAGCACCCCCCGGCGCGAGGTGGTATAAAAAACCTCTTTAAGTTCATGGGCCAGCCCGTGGTCCGCGAAAGCTTTCACCGAATAGTCTTTTATGAGGCAGCCCCGTTCATCAGGGGCTATAAAGGGCTTTATAAGCCAGAGGCCGGCCAGCCGCGTTTTTTCAAAGCTGAAATTTTGCGTCATCGGCGCGCCTCTCCCCGGCCAGCCAGTCCCTGGTCAGTCCGACTCCCTCGGCAAAACCGATCTCCGCCCGGAAACCGGTGTCTCTTTCGGTCATCGCGCAGTCGAATTTCTCCAGGGGCAGACTCACCCCGTCATAGGAGAGGCCGCCGAAGATGAAATCGCGGTCCGGCGCGATGGCGGCCTTCATTTCCAGGAGAAAGTCCTTGAGCGGTTTGGCCCTTGAACTGCCGATCAGGTAACTGCAAAATGGCCGGCCGCTTCGGCCGATGAGATGGAAGGCTCTGGCCACATCGGTTATATAAACGAAATCATAAATCTGCGTTCCGGCGGTGAACAAGAGTTCCTCACCGCTCATGATTTTCCGTATGGTCGAGTTTATGAACCTCGGAGATTTTTCACCGGCGCCATAGGCATTGGTTATTTCAGCCCTGACCAGGTCAAGTCCGAGGCCGGCGGCCACGGACGCGCTCATGATCTGCGCCGCCAGTTTGCCGCCGCCGTAAATGTTTCCAGGCCCGGGCCGATGTCCGGGCGTATAAGCCGCGGCCGCGGCCTCATGTTCCATGATGCTGCCGGCCGTGATGAAACGGCGGCAGCCGGTTTCCTTGGCCAGATGCAGACAGTCCAGGGTCCATTGGACGTTTTGCAGCTGCAGGGCCGGGTCGGCCCGGGCCTGGCCAGCTGAACCGGCCCAGGCTAGATGATAAAACACATCGGCCGCCATCCGCGCCTCGGCCAGAGCCCGGATGTTCCCCAAATCAAGGGGCAGGACCGTAAGCAGCGGAGATGACGGAAGACCGGCCGGGGATCCGGGCTTGGTTACCGCCGCCACCCTTATATTATGGTCAAGAAGTTCTTTGACGACGGCCCGGCCGATGAACCCGCCGGCGCCGGTTACAATCGCGGTTTTCATAAGGCCTTCCGAACCGGCGGCCGAACAAGAACCGCCTGGCTGGAGCGCAACAAGACAAAATATCAGATGAACTTCTGGATAATGATGGCCGCCAGCATGGCCGTAAACATACCCCACAGCATTTTGGTGTTGTTGTCCAGTCTTTTTTCCAAGCTGCCAAATCTCTCGTCAATTCTTTTTTCCAGGCTGCCAAATCTCTCGTCAATTCTTTTTTCCAGGCTGCCAAATCTCTCGTCAATGCTGTTGAATCTTTCTTCGTGGCTGTTGAACTTTCCGTCGTGGCGGG
>Ga0268262_10006605_pt1 | contig 11082 bp, 8 predicted proteins | sample TergutNc150P3_FD_190354 | JGI IMG/M metagenome (GOLD analysis project Ga0268262, IMG submission 190354) | Nasutitermes corniger P3 segment gut microbial community from laboratory colony in Florida, USA - Nc150 P3 (SPAdes) (version 2) | ecosystem: Host-associated > Arthropoda: Insects > Digestive...
CGCATTCATCCAAACTTTGCGTGTGCAGGGTATTGTAGTTTTGGCGGATAGCGTCCGCAACACCGTATTTTGACAGCAACGCAAACGCCGCCGATGCCGGCATATCGTGCCGATCGGCATAGCCCTCGGTAGCGGCCACCACCATTAGGTTCTTATCGTGTTCGGCTATATTAGTTACCATAGCATGACCGTTTTCGGTTGAGGTCCATTTTGCGTATATATTAAAATAATATTTTTTACACGCAGTGTCAAATTTTTTTAATCCAGCCCACAGTACAGCGATTGCCAAAGCGGTCATTTTTTGCCGACTTTGACTGTACTGCCGAGGCCTTCGGATGATTCTTCCGACAAGTTATTCGTTCCTTTGGCGCTTGATATGTAGTTCGAATCGAACGTTGCGAAGTATTGAAAGTATTCGCGGAAACTGCGGTCAAGGATAATCGGATCGGCGTTGGGGTTGTCAATATCGACAATATAAATCGGCGTAGGAAGATCCATGATGCAGACGATTTCAGCCGCCTCGAATTCCATCATTAGCTTGCCCATATCGCAGCAACCGCCCTCGCAATGCCCCCGTCGGTGCCGTTTGGCTTGTTTAGTCTTGTCGGTACTGGAAACAGGCGGTTTGGCTATTGACAGAGAATACATGGCCGCAAACAGAATTACAGCCGTGAAAGCGATTAGACGCAGTTTTAGTAAGTTCATAATGTCCGCGCATCCTCCTTAAACCAAGAGACTTTTGAGGCAGAAGCATACCTAAAATGCGGCGGCTTTTTTAGATATGCCCTAATGTTAAAACATTGTTTAGATTATGATTCGTAAGTTAATATTTCTTACTCGTCTCGTTCAACTCTTGATATTTAACCATCAACTCAGCTACGATCTCAGCCTCGTTCATATTGCTATCGAATTTGTACAACCGCATAACCGCTCTATCTAAAGCCTGATGTGTTTTCCGCAATGCGGACGGCATTGTCAGCGGGTCGTATAAATCCGCGAGAGAGCTATCTGGAAACTTCGCTCTTGCGTCTAAAACCGCCTGCGCCAACCGTTCTATAGTCGCTTCTTGTACGCTTGTTGCCGTTGGCCATGGAAAATTGTTATAAACAATATCTTTAGAGTAGCGGTAATCGCTTTTTAATCGTCCGCAGACGGCTCTTGTCCAAGCGTTGTGTACATTGGACGTTAGAATACCGAAGTGGTACAATGTGGCACTAGGGATGATTCTTATTGCATTGCTTGAAAGTATACTTGGCGCGATAAATCCCATTGGAATGTATTCGCGTTTTTCAGATGATGTTTCAGGTATAGCGAGATATTTATTGGTAGGCATATTCTCCACATGAAACCTGCACGGCATCTTCGCGAATTCTCGCGTCCCCGCGCTTTTGCTTGCAAGCCGGTATTTTCTGACGGCGTTAACACGCTTCATACATTCAGGCATTTTCCGCAACACGTCTGGCGGACAGTCTCCAAGCCATAGGCAGTAGCGGAAATAACCGTTTATAAATTCGTCCGAACCTATCCATTTCTTGAACCATTTTTTTGCATCAGGTTCCAATTTTAAAAATGCTTTACGTTCTTCATCAGTAAATAAATAATTACCATCGTCAATAGGCTTATTGCCTATTCCAATTTCGGGTACATCGCATAGTGGTTTAGTCCGACTTTCAATAAATATATTTAAAGCATCAACAAGATATGGATTTATATTCGCCACTTTTTGGGGAGGCATGCTATCTTCGTAAATGACTTTATGTTTGTTGTTACCATAAGCCACTTGCGGTTCACTCAGGTCAAATTTGTCTTCTTCCTCAAACATGGATATTTCTTGTGTTTGTGATTTAGAATGTTGCTCTATGCTAAATCCAATAATCACGCAATACACCGCTGCGTTGCCTTTTGCTTCATTACTCCAGACAAAGGTGCGATACGCAAAATCAATTTCTACATGATGTTTCTCAAAAAGTGGTTTCCACAATAAAGCAACTTGTTCACCTTGTGTAATTGAGTTTGTGGAAACGAATGCACATCTTATATTTGTGTTATGTATATAGTCGGTGGTTTTTTTATACCATGCTGTGACATAATCCAAATTACCTATACCTTTAAATTTACTTCCAAAAATATGCAACATATCATCTTTTTGCTCAATCGACATTATTCTTGCGCCCACGAAAGGTGGATTTCCCAAAATATAATTCAACTTCTTTTTAGGAACAATACTCTCCCAATCAATCCTAAGCGCATTCCCATGTTTAATAGTTGCGCTTTGTATAAGCGGCAATCTAGCGTAATAGCAACCGAATTGGTCGGACGCTTCCAAATTCATTTGATGGTCTGTAAGCCACATACCGACACGCGCAATTTGGCAAGGGAACTCTTCATACTCAATGCCGTAAAACTGTTCCACATTTACACGAAGTAAATCCCATAGGATATTTATTTTTAATTGTGCGTTTTTTCCGAATTTCTTTTTCAAAATCTCAAGTTCCAGTTTGCGCAGTTCACGATAGGCTATAATCAAAAAATTTCCGCAACCGCAGGCTGGGTCAATGAAATTCAGATTGGCTATTTTGGTGTGAAACTCCTCTAACTTTTGCGGTTTATTCTTGACGCGCTCAAATTCATTCCGCAGGTCGTCCATGAAGAGCGGATTTATCACTTTTAAAATATTTTCTTCGCTCGTATAGTGCGCACCGATTTCTCGACGGTAATTCTTATCCATAACACCCTGAAACATCGCTCCGAAAATAGCGGGCGAAATATGGCTCCAGTCAAAAATAGCGCATTCTATTAACGTGCGGCGCATATTTTCAGAAAAATCCGCGAATTTAAGCGTTTCGGCAAATAAACTGCCGTTTATGTACTGAAAGTTTAATAGGTCAGGCGGTAGATTCATTCTTTTATCTCTCTCATTTTTCGGGAGATTTAAAAATTCAAAAAGACGCGCGATTTTAAGCGACAAGTCGGAACCGTCCTTATTGGTGTTTTTTACATATTCCAAAAATGAGTATTTAGGGAAAATAGCCGTATCTTGGGCGAATAAACAAAAGAGCAGTCGGACAAGATATACTTCCAAGTCGTGTCCCGTGTATCCGCATACTTTGAGCGCGTCGTGTAGTTTCGCCATCTTTTCGGCTGCCTTAACGTTGGCTTCTATCTGTTCGCTGAGATTTACGTCTTCTGCTTTTTCTAATAGGCAGTTGAATAGGCCTAAATGTTTTCGTAACTCTTTTGTTTTAAATTCAAAAATTTTCTTACCAAAATCTAGGATCATAGTCTCAAAATCACAAACCATTAAAATTTTTGGGGTATCGTCTTGCGGCAGATATTGCACGTATTCTTTCAATTGTTCAAACGCTTTATTAAGGTCTTCGCCACGGCTTTTCATTTCGATGGCGATTTTTGCCTTTATCAGGCAATCTATGTAGCCGCGTTCACCGGCTTTTTTGTTGACCGCATATTCAAAATGTTCGGACGGGATAAGGGTTATTCCGAAGATGCCTAAGAAATCTCTCAGAAATACCTGTGATTCACGCTTTTCAATAGTGGCGTTCTCCCACTTTTTTGAAAAAGCGACGGCTAAAGAGGTGATTTTTGACGGAACGGTCATTTTTTGTTACCTCGTTGTTGTGAATGTTTTGCCATAAAATAATATTTTTTGCGTATAATGTCAAATTTTTTTAATTCAAGCCTATAATGTAAAGCTATTGTCAAGGCGGTCATTTTTTTAGTAAGCTCATAATGCCCGCGCACCCTCCTTAAACCAAGAGACTTTTGAGGCTGAAGCATATCTATAAGATATATTTATTCATGAAAAAAGCAAAAATTTTTAAAAAAATTCGCTCCAGCCTCCCAATTTCGCCTTCAAATTAAGTTTTTTATAGATACCGCAATTAAATATTGCGCCTATCCGACGTAGAGACGCGATTAATCGCGTCTCTACAATACATGCAATGTGCAATTTTATCTCGGCGCAGTCAACCTTACAAATCCTAATCAAAACTCAAACTCCGCCACCTGCGCAATCCCGTCCTCTCTTCTCGATACGTTTGACATCTGCAAACATACGACTTTGCGTTTCTCGCTTTGGTCGGCGTATTTGGTGTAGATTTCCGCCATAACTGTTGACGGCCCCGCGTCGGTGACTTGGCGGTCGCCGTAGTAGTTTACGTAGACGCGGTATTTTCCCTTTGCCGCTCTCTTCAAGAGGAATTGTTCCAGGCCATAGACCGTTCTCTCTCTTCCTGCCTCGTTCGCTCAATCGCTTCCCGTCTCGTTCGCTCAATCCGTTCGGCTCGTTCTCTCGCTTCCCGCGTCTTTTCCGTTGCTTGTCCGACGCTGTCGGCTCTCTCTTGCGCCTGACGCTTTGCTTGCTCAATTCCTTCCCGCGCTTGCCGCTTGATGCTTTCGTTTGTTTGCGCGGAACTTACCGATGTATTGGAACAGCCGCCGGTAAGGTTGCCGCCTCGCATGAATATAGAATATCCTTTGTTTTGAGAGTTGAAAACAGGATCGAGAATGTACGAACGACGGCCGAGCCGCCCGCTGTCAGCATCCGCTGAATTTGGGACAATATCTCGAAAACAACGCATACGATGAGGTTAGCGGTCATTGTACATCCTCCATGTGCTCTCGATCAATGTTTCGACGTCGCTGCGCTTGGTTCTCCAGCCCAGCTTGTCTCTCGCTTTAGACGCTGACGCGACGACGCGCTCCGGATCGCCGGCGCGGCGCGGAGCGGTTACGGCGGGTATCGGCTTGCCCGTTACCCTTCTCGCCGTTTCCAACATTGATTTTACGCTGATTCCGGTCTCGCTGCCTAAGTTGAGCGTGAGGCTTTTGCCGCCGCCCATAAGACGCTCTATGGAGAGCGTGTGAGCCCACGCCAAATCGGTCACGTGGACGTAGTCGCGGATGCATGTGCCGTCCGGCGTGTCCCAGTCGTCCCCGAAAATCTCCAATTTTTCCCTTGTCCCCGCCGCGACTTCCATGATGATGGGCAATAGGTTCGCGGGGTTGCGCTCCAAACCGCGCACACGCCCCTGAGCGTCGTATCCGGCGGCGTTGAAGTAGCGGAGGGCGGCGTAGCGCACGCCCTTCAGTTTGTCGTACCAGCCCAGCAGACGCTCGATCTCCAATTTTGTGAAGCCGTAGTAGTTTTCAGGATTGAGCGGGTGCTTTTCGTCCATAGGCAGGTAGTTCGGCGCGCCGTATACGGCCGCCGTCGATGAGAAGACGACGATCCCGATCCCGGCGGCGGCGGCGCAGTTCAGGATGTTGATCGTCCCGGCGATGTTGTTGACGGAGTATTTTTCGGGCAGTATCATAGATTCGCCGGCGGCTTTGAGCGCGGCGAGATGCACTAAGGCGTCGAAATTGCGGGCGGCCATAGCGGATGAGAGCGCGGCGGGGTCGAGGATGTCGCCGCGGATGAAAGCGGCTTCGGGGAAGAGGTTCTCCTCGCAGCCGCTGGAAAGGTTGTCATACACGGTTACCGCATACTCCGCGTCGAGGAGCATACGACATACGTGGCTGCCTATGTAGCCTGCGCCGCCTATGACAAGGACGTTCATTTCATCCGTTATTCCTTTTGGTCTTTGGGCTTACGGGGGGGGCTTTTTTTAAAAGCTTTAAAATCAATAAAGTCAAAAGCTTTTAAATCAAAATCTTTATATGGGGACGGGGCTCTGCCCCGTAACGCCCCGTCAATATCAGGGCGAACAGCGCCCCACTGGGGCGCGCCTCCCCCCCCTGCTGTCCCCCCAACTTCGTAAAATATATAGCCGGAAAAAGACCCGTCTATATATTTTACGGGGGGACGTTTTAAAACATGCGCCGCTACGCGTCGCGAAAAACGACATCAACGTCAGGGTTTAGACGTGGTTGATGTCGTTGGTACGGGCGATGGGGCTGGCGCAGCCTTCTCTGCCGGTACGGGTGCCGGTTTGTCCGTCGCCGCCGCCTTTTCGGTCGGTACGGAGGTCGTTTTTTCAACAACCGGCGTTGTCGGCGCGGGAGCCGGTGTTGCCGCCGCCGCCTTTTCTGTTGATACGGGAGCCGCTTTTTCGACAACCGGCGCGGTTGCCGACGTTGTTACGGGAGCCGGTTTCGCCGCCGGTGTTGCCGGCGTTGCCGGCGCGGCTTCCGTTTTGGGCGTTGCCGGCTTCGGCGCGGTCGGGGCCGGTTTCGGCGCGGGCTTCTTGAAGCCGGCCGCTAAAAGGGCGGCTCCCATCGCCGTGTCGGACGGCGCGCTGCCGGCCGCGTCTTTTTCCGGCTTCGCGTCCTGCTTCTTCAGGTACTGCTTCGTCTCCTCCGTCTCCTTGCTGCCGTCCGAAACTCCCATGGAGAGCGCCACGCGCCGCGCCTCCGTGTCGATGGACTCCACCTGAACGATCACCGAGTCGCCGGGTTTCAGGGAATCCTTCTTGTCGGCGGCCATCCTCGAAAACACCAAAAGGCCGGTCACGCCCTCGAACAGGTCGATGAAGTACCCGAACTTCGCCTTTCGCGCCACCGTGCCGCCCACGTCGGCGCCTACGGCCAACTTCTCCTCGATCCCGTTCCACGGATCGTTCGCCACGTCCTTCAGCGTTAAGGAGATCGACTTCTTGTTGTGGTCTATCCCTAAGACGGTCACCCGCACGTCCTGACCGGGAGCCACAATCTCCGACGGGTGGTGGACGCGCCGCCCCCACGCCATCTCCGACACGTGGACGAGCCCCTCGACGCCGGGGATCACCTCCACGAACGCGCCGAAATCCGCCAAGCGCGTGACCTTGCCGCTCAACGTCTCCCCGACGGTCACCTTTTCGGCCACCTTTTTCCACGGATCGTCGAGCGCCTGCTTTATCGAAAGCGATATTTTTGAGTTGCGCAACGTGTCCTTGCGCTCCGCTTTCAACACCACGAACTCCACCTCCTGACCCACCGCGAACGACTCGGCCAAGTTCTGCGCCCGCTGCCACGAGACCTCGGAGATGTGAACCAGCCCCTCAAGGCCGCCTATCTCTACGAACAGGCCGAATTCGACGATCTTCGATATCTTGCCCTTAAAAACCTTGTTGCCGCCGGCGGCGTCGGCGACCTTCTTGAACTGCTCCTCCAGCCCGGCCTCGAAGAGCGGCACGCGGCTCACCACGATGTTCTTGCCGCCCTCCGTGATGCGGGTGATCACGAAGTCCAGCGTCTTGTTGAGGTACTCGTTCACGTCGGACGTGTACCGCACGTCGATCTGACTGACGGGGCAGAAGGAGCGATGGCCCATTATCTTCACGATAAGCCCGTTTTTGCTCACCCCCGTCACCTTGCCCTGCACGGGCATGCGCGCCTCAAGCGCCTCGCGGAGCGCGCTCAGGTCGGCGGCCCCGCCCCCGGCGCTCGCGCTCTTGCTCACAATGGTCTCCCCGTCCCGGTTAGATACGATAAACCCGCCGACGGCGTCCCCGACCTTCACCTCGCCGCCGGAAAGCTCCGCAACCTTGATCATCGCCTCGTTCTTCGCGCCGATGTCGATGTACACGTACTCGGAGCCGATACGCGTCACCTTGCCGGACACCTTGTCTCCGGCCGAATAGACCTTGAGCTTCTTGTCGTAGCCGCCGAGCATAGCCATCAGCTCCCCGGATTTTTTGTCTTCGGCGGAGTCTTTTTCGTCGAAGAAGCCGTCATGTTTCTTGTCATGCATACCGATACGTCTCCCGCAGTGAATGGACAATAATACGCGCATTTAGCGCACAGTGTACGGTGTTAAATGTTTTTTACGCTCTTCCCCTATAAGGTTAGACCTTTGGATACTATTTATATGTTACAATATTTTGGGGGGAAAGTCAATACTTTTTACGCGATGGTTCTTTGGTCAACCTTGCCTTTTAGACTGGCTTTGGCGGCGGGGATGGCGTTGTTCGGGTCGGGGACGGCGTTGGCGCAACTTGCCGGGAGCTCGGCGGCCCATTTGTTTAGGAATAATTGACCGTAACGCTGCCATGTTTTGTCGTAAGTTCCCATGGAGCGGTGCTTTACGAGGATGTCGGCGGTTACAGTGACGCGCCATTTTTTGCGGGCCTGCATGCAGAAGTCCATATCGTGGAAGTAGAACGAATCGAAAGTCTGCTCGTCGAAACCGAATTGGGTGAGGAGCGTCCGCCTGACCGCGAAGAAGACCCCGTTGCACGCCGCCACCTCGCAGCTCTCCCTGTCAGGCGAGAAGAGGGTGGCGAAAAAGTCGCCGTTTTGCAGGTCTTGGACTATGCGGCCTTTGACGAACGGCCTGCCCGCCGCCGTCCACGAACAGTTGTCTCGGAAGATGTACTGCGTCCCCGCCACCCCTACCACGCCCAAATACGGGTCTTGGGCGAAGAGCGACTCCAATATCGGCCCCCAGCCCTCCGTCATGAAAAAAGCGTCGTCGTGCATGAAGACCAAAATATCGCCCCGCGACCGCGCCGCCCCGAAGTTGTACACGGCGGCCAGACCGTTCTTCCCCTCGGAGTTGTTTATCATAAACAGCTCTATGGGCGACCCGGCCGTCTTGCGGATGTTCCGCTCGAGCGTGGATTCGGGAACGGGGTTCCTCGCGGAGATGATTACCGTTATCATATTATAAACTGTCCCCGAAATCTTTTCTGAACTTCTCGATCAGCTTGCCCTGCCACCCCGAAACCGGCTCCAGCCGACCGAAGAAGAAGCGCAAAATCCTCGGCTCCTCAACGAACCGCAGACCCTCCACCAAGCGGCGGTTCTCGTAGAGCCAAACCAGCCTGTCGATAGCGTAGTTGACCTGCGACAGCGTGAACACGCGTCTCGGCAGAGCCAGACGCAGAAGCTCCATGTTGGAGAAGTGCTCCTTGCCGTCCGGGTCGCGCTGTTCGCTGAGCGTCCCGCGCTCCATGCCGCGTATGCCGCTCGCTATGAAGTAGGCCGACCCCAAAGCCCCGGCCGGATATTGCTCCTGCGGGATGTGGTCCAAAAAGGCCATCGCGTCCACGTGGCACCCCAGACCCCCCGGCGGCGTAATTACGGGGATGCCCCTTTTGTCGAGCTCCTTCACCATATAATCTATAAATATAGGCCCCTGGCTGATCATGTCCTCGTCGAGCGTCTCGTCCAAGCCGACCGCTATGGCCTCCATCTCCCTCACCGACATGCCGCCGTAGGTCAGAAAACCCTCGAACAGCGGCACCAGCTCGCGCAGCCTCAAAAAGATGTCGTGATCGTTCGTGCAGATGCCGCCGCCCCGGGCGAACCCCAGCTTCCGCGCCGAAAAGTAGATGATGTCGGAGAGCTCGGCGAACTTCAGGACTATCTCGTGCAGCGTCATCTTCTTGCAGCGCTCCTCGCGGCGCTTGTTGAAATACAGGTTGTCGGCCAAAAGGCTCGCGTCGAGCACCAGCGGGATCCTCGCGGAGCGGCAGATCTTGCTCACCTCCTCGTAATTGGCGAGCGAAAAAGGCTGCCCGCCCACCAAGTTCGTCCCCGCCTCCATCCTCACGTAGGCGACTTTATCCGCGCCGTACCGCTTTATAACCTCTTTTAACCTGCCTGTGTCGATGTCCCCCTTGAACGGGCACTCGCTCCTGATCTTCAGCCCCTCGTCTATGATCAGCTCCTCCACCGTCCCGCCGTTCACCGTGATCAGCGCTTTGGCCGTGGTGAAGTGGTAGTTCATGGGCACCACGAAGCCCGGCTTGACGAAGGTCTGCGAGAGGATGTTCTCGCAAGCCCGCCCCTGGTGCGCCGGGAGGAAGTATTTGCAGCCGAAGAAATGCTTCACCGACTTGTCGAGCCGCGTGAAAGTCTCGCTCCCGGCGTAGCTGTCGTCGGCCTTCATCATGGAGGCTAACTGCCGGTCGCTCATGGCGTTGACCCCGCTGTCGGTCAGCATGTCCATGAAAACGTCGCGGTTGTTGAGCAGAAAAGTGTTGTTGCCGGCCCCGGCTATAGCCTTGCCGCGCTCCTCCACGGGTATCAGGTTCAGCTTCTGGATGATGCGCACCTTGTGCATTTCGAGGGGGAAAGACTCGCCGGCGTAGAATTTGACGTTTGCCATAATACTGTAAATCCTTATCGGGTTTTTGGTTTCGGGTTCTATATAATAATATGTAATATAATAAAAATCAAAAGATTAAAGTCAAAATCTTTAAGTCAAAATCAATTCCCCAAAGAACCTGTCGACAATCTCTTCTATCTTTGCAGACGACGGCGAAGCGAAAACTTCGGCCCGAGCGGCGCTTGCTCCGGGGAGGCCTTTTAGATACCACGCTACGCACTTCTTCATCTCTCCGCACGCTTTGTGTTCGCCGTGCAGTTCTCGGAATTTGCGGATGTGGTCTATTATCAAATCCTTGCGCTCTTGCAGGGACGGCGGAATAAAGGCTTCTCCGCGTTGCGCCGCTTTTATCTCCGCGAATATCCACGGGTTTCCCAAACTGCCCCGGCCGACCATCACCGCGTCGCAGTTCGTCTCCGCGAACATCCTTATCGCGTCGGCGGCGTTTGCTATGTCGCCGTTGCCTATCACGGGGATCGACACGGCTTGTTTGACCTCCGCTATCCGCTCCCAGTAGGAATGGCCGGCGAACATCATCGTCTGCGACCGGGGGTGCAGGGTTACGGCCGCCGCGCCGCGCTCCTCGGCTATTTTGGCGAACTCTACGTCCACCCACTCGTTCACATGCCAGCCGGAGCGGATTTTCACCGTTACGGGGATCGGGACGGCGCGGGACATGGCCTCTACTATCCTGCCGAACAGGGCCGCGTCTTTCAACAGGGCGGATCCGGCGTTGTTTCTCACCACTTTGGGGACGGGGCAGCCGGCGTTCAGGTCTATGAAATCGGGGTTCACCCGCTCGTACGCGAACCTCGCCGCGGCGGCCAAACGTTCGGGGTCGGAGCCGAAGAACTGCACGCCTATAGGCCTCTCGGATTCGTCGAACTCCATCAGCCTCGCGGTATTGGCCGACTTGTAGTGCAGACCGTCGGCGCTCACCATCTCCGTAACCACGGCGTCCGCGCCGAGGCGGCGGCAGACGCGGCGGCAGACGGGGTCGGTCACTCCGGCCAAAGGGGCTAAGAGTATGC
>Ga0268262_10006606_pt1 | contig 11082 bp, 9 predicted proteins | sample TergutNc150P3_FD_190354 | JGI IMG/M metagenome (GOLD analysis project Ga0268262, IMG submission 190354) | Nasutitermes corniger P3 segment gut microbial community from laboratory colony in Florida, USA - Nc150 P3 (SPAdes) (version 2) | ecosystem: Host-associated > Arthropoda: Insects > Digestive...
CTTGCCGCATATTGCTCGTAGGCGGGCTTTGCCCGCCGTTAAGCGAGCAATAAATGCGCGAGTTGCTATATACGCTGGATGATTGCAAAGGTTGGAGCAGGCATTGCGGCTATGGACTACCAAAAGTTGAATTGCTATATAGTTCACCCCCTCCCCAACAACCCCCACAATAAGGCCGCCCGCTATTCGGAAGATGAACCCCTCCACGCCTATGGAGTCCGCCCGGATGCTTATACCAATTTGCGTTCAACTGACGTTGAACGCTATACCCCAAAGTTTTTGAAAAACTGGGAAACCCAGTTATTTCAAAAACTTGCGGGCGTCGGTTCCCGCCGCCTAATACTATTTTTCGATTCTGATGCAATAAATGATCTTGCAGATGCGCTTGTTCGCTGCATATTGCGCTGCCGTTTCTTGCAACAACAATGAAAACTGGTATAATACCAACATGCAATCGTTTGATCGCATGTTGGTATTATAGCAGTTCAACTTTTCGTAGTTGAACTGCTATGCCAGGATTTGCTTGCAAATCATGGCCGCTTATTGTCCGTAGGCGGGCTTTGCCCGCCGTTAAGCGGACAATGAAAGCGCAAATTGCTATAACCGTACGCTCGACAGTCCCATCGCGCCGATTGAACACGCGGCGAGGTCATTCGCCGCTTGACTGCGGGACGAAGACTCTTCGGCCTGTTTCGTTTCGCGCCGGGGTATGGAAAACTTCCCGGATGCTAACTGGGGATTCGCTCAGCACGGTCTCGCATACGAGCCCGCACTTCGCTACTCCCCAGACCCCTAGATACTCGCCTCGCTTACTGCCCTATGTAGGGGCTGATACATGGACATGGCTTCGATGAGCGGTCGGGTGCATGAGAGGTGGCTCCGATGACCGCAAAGATAGTTTTGCAAGGCACTCAAGTATGTAATTCCACAATCATAACCAAGGGCAGCCCCTTATCACCATCATCCTGAACACCCTTGGCTCGATAGTGATCTCCGCCCTGTCCCTTGGTTGGACTGGCTCCCCGTCTATTTGCCAGTTCACGGAAAAATCAAAATGCACGGTGGCACTTTTTATTTGCCCCTCTCTTCTCAGTTTCGTCCTCCCATTTTCTTTAAACAATTGGGGCAACTCTGCGACAAAATCAAAGATGCCGGGCTTGGCTAGCGTCACCCATTGGATGGCCCCGTCGGTGGGGTCCGCCCCCGGTGCTATCCATAGCCCGTTCCCGTACTGAGGCAGGTTTGCAAAACACAGGCTCCACGCGATGCCCGGAAAATCTGGGCCTGGCCCGTGCCAAGCCGCCTTTAGTTTTTCCAGCCCAGTCCTTGGCTCGTTTGGTGCCAAACCAACGGCTTCCCACTGAGCGTTCAGTGGCTCGGAGCTGCGCCAAAGTTTTAGGGCGATCTTCGCGTAGTTGAAAAAACCCCTCATTCCGCCGGATTCATCAAATTCGTGGGCCAAGTCCCCTTCAAAGCCGCAGCCCGCCACATTGAAGAATGGCTCGCCGTCAAGGCGCCCGACGTCCATCATCATCTCTCTGCCGCTCAAAAGGTTTTCCAGAGCGCCTACTGGGTTTTCAGGAGTTCTAAGACCTCCCGCCAGCCCATTTCCGCTGCCGCCGGGCAATGCAGCCAGCGGGACCGGGCAGCCCTTTTCCAAAAGTGCTTTTGCCGCATAGTGGATGGTGCCGTCGCCTCCCCAGACCACTAGCGGCCCGCCCGCGTGTTGGGCCTTTTCGATGGACTCTGAATAATCAAAGGGGAAAGACATTTCAATGGGTTCCACCCGCGCCCTCAGCCCAGCGTCCATACTGGCCAAAATGGCGTCGGGGCCTCTCCACTGAGGGCCCGATTTAGGGTTATAGAGCAGTGGTATTTTCAGTTTAGCCTCTTGCAAAACCATGATTTTTTTGGGGCCATGAGACTCCTCTTAACGAATTGGCAATTGTGGTTGCGGGCTACGCCCGCGATGATATTTATGCCGATTGGACACGCGGCGAGGTCATTCGCCGCTTGCCATCGGGGGCAACAGTCCTCGGCCTGTTGCATTTCGCCCCGAAGCAAGGAAAAACTTCCCGAATGCTCACTGGGGATTCGCTCAGTACGGCCTCGCATGCGAGTCCGCACTTCGCTACTCCCCAGACCCCTGCCGCGCTTTACGCGGCTTCTTCGATGGGCGGGCAGATACTTGGGAGATGTCCCCAACGTAGGCGATTCAGGCGAAAAGACCGCTTCGATGAAGGCAAAGGGGGGTTTGCAAGTACCCCAATTGTGAAATGTCCCCAAGCGTCCCCTCGCCTAAATCTTAAATAGCCTTTATCAAAACCACGCCATGCGGGGCGACGCGGACGCTGTGCTTTTCGGGTAGCGGGCCGATATCCTTTTGCCGCCATAGGTCGCGCAATTTTTGCCCTTGGACGCCCAGCATCCGCAGGTTCAATTCATAGTCTGCGGCTTTGTTGCCAAGATTGAAAACGCCAATGCCCTTGCCCCCATCGCTCAGCTCCTTGACCCACACCTGAATTTGCCCATCCACGACCTTGGGCGTGGCTTGCTTACCCAGAGGGTCCTGATTGATCGCCAAAACTTCGCCATTTGTCAGCAAATTAAGCGTAAATGGGTCAAGGCGCGTCAAGTCGCAGCCGAGAAGCAAGGGAGAGGACAAAAGGCACCACAGGCTCATGTGCGTGTACTGCTCGTCCGGTGTGAGCTTCGTCGGACGCAGACTTGGCCCCCAGCCCACCCAGCCCAGCACCAGCATGTCGGGGTCGTTCCAAGAACCTGGCTTTGCATAGGGCGCGTTCTTGACCTGCGAGAATCCGATGGCCGACATGCTTTGCCAAGTGTCGTCTATGTCCCCCGTAGTCCTCCACAGTTGGCCGCCAACGCTTTCGCCCCATTCCCACACATCGCCCATCCCGTACTGGCACATGCTCATAACTATGTCCCGATCTACTTTCGCCAGCGCATCGCGCATAATTTCGTAGGGCTTTTTTAATTCGGGAAGGGAATTGTTTTTTGCGATCCGCCCATACGAGCACCAATCGTACTTCAGATAGTCAATGCCCCAAGAGGCATAAGAATTGGCGTCATTCTGTTCATATTGGTAGCTGCCCGTGTATCCGCCGCAGGTCAGGGGGCCAGGGCTTGAATATATGCCAAACTTCAGCCCAAGCTCGTGTATGCGCCTCCCAAGGCGGGCCATGTCTGGAAATTTGTTGTTGACGATGATATTGCCGTTGCTGTCCCTCTTGGGGTCTTTTGATGATCCAACTATCTCCCAGCCATCGTCAATGTTGATGTATGCCCAGCCAAAATCGCGTAGGCCCTTATCAACAAAGCTCTTTGCGCTGGCCACTACTTTTTCCTCGTCAACCGCGAGCCCCCATACGTTCCAGCTATTCCAGCCCATTGGCGGAGTGAGGGATAGCTTGTCGCCCGACACGATTCCCAATTCCCGCGATGCTTCCCCCCTTATGTTTCTGGCCGTCACCTTAACAGTGTAATTTCCCTTGGGCGGCGTGGTGCCCGTGACGATGCCTGTCTGCGGATTGATCCTGAGCCCGTCTGGAAGCCCCGTTGCGCTGAACGCCATGGGCCGCTCTCCCGACGCCGCGACCGTAAACAAGAATGGCCTGCCTGGCCTAGCCCCCACAACTGCCGCCCCATTGATCTTGGGCATTGAGGATATGGGCGGCGTAAGGATGTAGGGGCTATATTCAAAGTAATCGAATACGCTGCCGTCCTTAAAAGCGACATGGTAGCTGACCCTGCAGGCTTCTTCGTTTAGGCCAAGCTGTACTATCACTGGCATTTTTTCTTTGGGACCCAAGTCAATGGCCCTAGTGCTTTTTGCTACAACCTTGCCGGACAGCGCGCCCACCGCTTCGATGGTCAAAGTCCCCTGCATCTTTGATTTGTCGGATTTATTTACAATGTCGAACTCTTTGGCCACCTCTTGGCCAAAAAAACGAAAGGGTGTTCCGCTGGCCCGGAAGTCAATCCAATCCGGCATCCCCAACAGCCTTACATGCTGGCCTCCACCAAACATTCCCCCAGGCCCACTGGCGTTCACCACCCTGACGGCCAACACATTTTCTTTGCCCCACTTTATCCTTGGGTCGTCAAGCGCGATTGTGTATTCCCTGAGCAAGTTCCAAGGGCCGGTTTTGAAGCCCTCCGGCGGCACTGCCCCAGGCCTAAAAGTGCGCCCATTCTGGCCCAAAAACTCTCCATTCAAGAACACCTGGTCCCCATCGTCTATAGTGCCCATCGCAAATATCAGACCTTCCTTTACTCTGTTGCTCGCACGAAGGTCGGGGAGCGTGAACCTCAGCCTGTACCACGCAAAGCCAACCAGCCCTTTGTGTCCCTGTGAGTCCCAATCCTGGTCAATGCTTATCGGCTTCCAGTCACTGTCGTCCAGGCTGGGTTCGGCAAACTTTGGGTTGTCTGTTGAAACAAATTTCCACCCCTTGTCCAGCGGTACCTGCCCTGATGGCGGTTTTTGGGCTTGCAGCACCGCCGAAACCATCAACAGCGCAACAGCCAGTGCCTTGAATTTCATAATTGCTCCTCTCCTGCGCCAATCGCCTTGGACTCGTTTCCAGTATTAATATTAGCCTGAATCGAGATAATTTCTTTGGTGATCGGGTGCAGCAAGTCCAGCTTCCAAGCGTGCAGCCATAGTCGGTTGGACTGTAATCCCCCATAAAGCACGTCTCCAATGACGGGGCAGCCAAGGTGGGCCAAGTGTGCGCGTATCTGGTGCGTGCGCCCCGTAATTGGCTCCGCTAGAACCCAATTGGCGTCCTGCGGCGCGGAGCCGAGGCCAAACTCAAAGCCAAGGCCGAGTCCAACGGCAATTGCGTCCGGCCCAGCCTTTGAAAAAACGGTGATGGCATCTTTTGCCCCAACCAAACTGCCCGTGCATCCATACCGCGCAGGGCTAGAGCCCGGAATCCGGCCAATTGGCAGGTCTAGCCTGTATGGCTCCAAATGGCCTAACACGGCGGCCAAATATGTTTTTTTTACTTCGTGGTTTGCGAACAGCTTGCCAACTTCCCCGGCCAGCCTTGAACCCTTGGCCAGCAACATCACGCCGGATGTGCCTGTGTCCAGCCTTTGGGTCAAAAACAGCTCGCTATTTGGATAATGCCTCTTTGCCAAAGCAAGAAAATCGTGCTTGTCGGAGGCCAGCGTCCCTTGGGCTGGGATGCCTGGGGGCTTATTTAATGCCAATAGCCACTCGTCTTCAAATAGGGCCGCTGGGACAAAATTTGGCTCTTCTCCAAGTGAATTGTCAACAGTCACCCTGATGTCCGCCCCTGGCTGCTGGACGCGCCCAGCGACGCGCACGCGCCTGCTGTTGACCTGCACACCGCCAAGTTTCAGCACTTCCCTAGCCTTTCGGCGGCTCAGGCCGGTCCTGCTAGAAACTATCGTGTCCAAGCGCTGGCCCGCTTCGCCAGATTCGACGACAAAGCGCCAAGTATGTCGTTCATGTTCTTTTCGCATCAATTCAATAGTTTAATACCGATTTGCAACCAAACGAGCCTCTTGCATACCCTTCCTCGCACTCATCGAAGCCATTTTCCCTAAACCTCGCGTCCATCGAAAGAAGCCGCGTGAAGCGCGGGGGTTCCATTCCACTCGCGCCTACAGTTTATTCGTACCTCAAGCTCTCTATCGGATCCAATTTGCTGGCCTTGGCCGCTGGGTATAGGCCGAACAGGATGCCGATGCCCGCTGGCACGCCAAAGCCAGCTATCAATGCCCACATAGGCACCCCGCCGATTTGGTTGAGCAGAATTTTTCCAATTGCCGCCCCCACCAAAAACCCAAACAAGATGCCCAGCGCCCCGCCCAATAGGCACAGGACCGACGCTTCTATCAAGAACTGCACCAAGATGTCGAACCTTTTGGCACCCACGGCCTTTCGCACGCCTATCTCCCGCGTGCGCTCTGTGACGCTGACCAGCATTATGTTCATGATGCCGATGCCGCCGACCAGCAGGGCTATGCTGACCATGCCACCTGCTACGGCTGTTATTGAGGTGGTGATGGCGTCCATCATCGAAGCAATCTTTTTCTGACTGAACACAACAAAGCCTTCGATTTCATTTGGCTTTACTCCTCGGATGCGCCTAAGGGCCTCGCGCACTAAATCTTCTGCATCGTCTGTGTTGATTCTGGGGTCGTGGCGGGCCTGGAAAATAAGTTGCCTCCTCATGTGGTCTGGTAGAGTGGCCATGCCTGTCGTGATAGGGATTATCATTGCATCATCCTCGTCATTGCCTATGCTGGCACCCACCTCTTCCAAAACGCCGATGATTTCATGGCTCATATTCAGCGCCGTGATGAATTGGCCGACTGGGCTGCCGCTGATTCCAAGTTTTTCTATCAGCCGCGGGCCAATAATCGCCACCTTTGACCTCAGGCGCATATCCGCCGGCACAAAATTTCTGCCCGAAGATAAGTTTACCTTGTTCTGGTCAATCCAAGTGTCATCTGTCATATAGATTTGTGTGTTTGTACTCCTGCCGCCGCTCTTGACTTCGCCGCCCGTAAAAAATACAGGTGTGACGCTAATAATTTGCGGCACCATCCTTGTCAGTGAGCGCAGGTCATCAAGCGTCATGTCCCTGTTTTTAATTTTTTGAAACTCCTCATAAGGCATGTCCATCGGCGTTGCAGGGCGCACGAATAGGGAGTTGCTCCCTGCACCCTCCAACTGCCCCATGACGCTGCTCTTAAGCCCTTGAACCAAGCTCACCACGATGATCACGGCAGACACGCCAATCACTATGCCCAGCGTCGTCAGGGCACTTCGCATTTTGTTGGCCTTTAGGCTGAAAAAGGCTGCCTTAAAGGGTTCGCGGATGTCCATCATGACTTCTTCCCCGCCTCGCGCTTGCTTTCAAGCTCCATCTGCGAATCAGATTTTGGCTTTAGCTTTACGGCAGCATTATTCTTTAGTTCTTTCATCTTTCTGACTGGCCCAGTCAACAGCCTTTCGCCTTCCCCAACGCCGCCCTTCAATTCAAAATATTGCGTATTGGCTATTCCAACGGAAACAACCGTCTCCATGGCCCTGTCATTTTTGACGGCCAAGACCACGCTTTGGACTTCTGGCGCGAATAGCCCCTTTCTTTGGGCTTCTTCAAGAGAGCCGTCCTTTTCCAGCACGCTTTGCAGCGGCACCCTCAGCACGTCTTTGGCCTCGGCCGTTAGTATTATCGCCCGCGCACTCATCCCTGGGCGCAGTTCCCCCACTTCCGGCGCACCCATATCCAATGCCACCTTTACCCTGTACATGTTGGCGTCTTGGCCGCTCTTTTCTGAAGCCGTGGCCACCTCAACGACCTTGCCTGGGAATACTCTGCCTGGCAAGCTCTCGGCAGTCACTTGGGCCACTTGGGCCACCTTGGTGCGGACTACTTCATTTTCGCTAACCTTGACTTCTGCGATTATTTCGCTCATGTCAGAAATGACCATCAGTGTGGCCCCTGGCAGGTTGGACTGGCCTGGTATAGCCGTCTCGCCCTTTTCAGCCTTCAACCCTGTCACCTTGCCAGAAATAGGAGCCAGCAGCTTTGTCTTGGACAGGCTGTCCTCCATGGCCTTCATGCTTGCATACGTTTGGAGAACGTTGGCTTCGGCAGATTGGGCGGCAAGGACGGCCGCGTCGCGGCTTTGGCGGGCCTGGCTATAGTCTTCGTCAGAAATGAGGCCCTGCTTTGACAGGCTTTCCATTCTGTCAAAAGACTCTTGCAGACGCACACTGTTTGTCTTGGCGCGCTCTGCATCGCTTTTTGCAGCGTCCAAAAGGGCCCGCGTCCGCTCGTACTCCTGCTGGATGCGAATAAAATCAATGGTCACCAAAGGGTCTCCGGCCTTCACGTTTTGGCCGTCAATGACGAATATTTCTTTTATCTCGCCCATGACGCTGGTACCCACGTTCACTTTTACCTTGGCCTGAAACTCGCCAGAGGCCATGATGGTTTCGCGGATGTCTCCCCTATTGACCGTGTCCCATGCGAATTTGGACGTATCGTCCCTGTCCCCTTGCATCAGCGCAACGGCAACCAGCAAGGCGACAGCCCCGGCTATGCCCCAAACTATGACTTTCTTAGATTTCGCCATCAATCACTTCGCAAACAAAATGCCAACGATGGGTAGAGACAGTGACAGCGCCACGCAAAGTGCCGCGCCCCAAGGCTTGGCCCGCAGCGTGTGCCTTGCCGCTAGAAATAGCATCACGTATGATGCCAACAAAAATATATCAAGCATGCTAAATAGCATAGACAATTTTGGGTTGTCAGTTTGCAGCCAAAAGCCCAATGAAGATGGGATTATCTGGTCTTGCCTTAGTGTACCCACGGGCTTTAGTATGGCCATTAGCGCACCAATTAGGTAGTATGGGACAGTTACCAGACCTGGCACCGCCGCCACAGTTAGGCCGTGCATGTACGTCGGCCGCCAATTAGTATCTTCCCTAGACATCATGCCAATGCCCCACCAAATTAGCCCACCAATAAAAAGGAATATCGGCGTTCCCAGTATGGCTTGAAAGACGACACCGATTCGAACGAATTTTGCTCCCATCTCTAAAGCGCGGTCAAGATCGGCACCAGATAATTGGGGCATGGTGCGCACAAGTTGTTCTTCCGTATATGTCTGCGCATCAACCTTGTAGTTCCACGCGATGCCCAGCAATAATGCCATTACAACGAGGAGTATCATAGCCTCGACCCACTGGGGCTTTTTGGAGAGGCGTTTGAATAAGCCAACTGGCTCAGAGAAAACACCAGAGAGAATGTCCATCAAGCCCAACGGCTTGATGTCCTCCGCGTTTTTGGCGTCTGTGTCGCCATAAAGGGATTGTCTGCTCTCGTCTGACATGGTGCCTCCGTCAAAAGTTGTACCTTAAAAATATCACGGAAGCTGCGGTTCCGCCTATATGAATCCCTTGTTAGAGCTTTTACCAAGAAAGTCAATTGCAACGCTACAGGAATGGGGCTTGCCAGTTCAATTGTGTCTTGGGAAAATATTCATAGTGGTTGGCGGGGGCAGAGATGAAAGTTTTCCAATTACTGTTTTTGATTACAGCAACCATAGGCACAGCGGCTTTGCGGATGGGCCATTGCAGCGCGCAAGAAACCCCTACGGGGGAGCAGGCCGCTCCCGGCGTGTTTGCCAAAGACTATGCCACTTTTTTGAAATGGGCTGGCCTCCAAGACGGACAGTTTGGAATCACGCTGGAAAAGCTACGCAACTTTTTGGAGGCCAGAAGCAGAAATATTGCATCCGCCAATCAACAGGGATGGGCTGCGTGGCTGAAAGCTATGGAGCAGGCACCCCAGTTGGAATTGCGAACTTGGGCACTGGCCCGCCGCCTAGAGGGCGGAGACGTCTCTGTATATCCAGAGTATGAAAACATCGTGTACAATCACGTGGTAGGCATCTCTAAGCCAGTACAACCAGCGAAAAAGATTGGAGCATTAACGCTAGATACAATCCCAAACCCATTTATCATTGACGCAAGCAGCGGATTCTGGAAAGCATTTGAAAAGATAATAAACGAAAATGACAATCTGTTTTTGTCAGCAAACATGTATACGATATGGTGTTTTAACACGCATCCCAATAACCGCGATCTTATTTTTCGCATGGCAGAAAAGGTTTTGCTGAAGGAAAAAAAGGGGGCCTTTTCGACTGCATGGGACGACCCGAGATTTTGGATACTCGCAGAATGGCTGTATTCTTGGGGCAACGAAAGCGATTTCTCGGAAGCGATTGAAAGGCTGCCAGATAAAGCAGAGTTGCGATTGTCAAACATATTCAAAGAAGCAAAAAATCTGCCTAGATTCTTTGAATCTAGTGTCCGTTTGCAAAACCCCGCAAGATTGCCCGAATGGCATAACCCGCCTAATGACAGCGGATCTGGAATCAAATTCCCACCGCCCATCAAATATCCAAGAGAGTTGCAGATTCGCCAAATGATGACCGTATTGACCGTTGATACGATAATCGGAGAGGATGGCAAACCAGTTGTATGCCGCCCAAGGCCTGGGCCGTGGCTTTCATTCTTTTTCCCCACCGTGTACAACTATGTGATGGCTTGTGAATTTGAACCATTGGTCATTGATGGTAAACCAGTTGAATCTAAGTGTATCACTACGTTTACTTTTAAGGCAGGGGCCGCCGCTGAGCGCAGGCCATAAGGTGCTTGGTGACTTGGTCATGTCTGGGCGAATAGCCTCATGTCAGTACCCAATTCCAAATTGAAACCGACTTTATAGGTTAAGCATATCGGCGACTTCCCGGCGGAAATCGGCGATCCCCGTGCCCTTTGTGCTGGACAGCCAAGCAACGTCGCCAGGCAGCAGCCCAAGTTTTGCGGCAACTTCTTTTCTTTGAGACAGCATCTTTGACGGCTTTACCTTGTCCGCCTTGGTGGCCACTGCCCTGTGGGGGATTTCCATGCCCCGCAGCCAGTCTATCATCTGGATGTCCAATGGAGTGGGCCCCACCTCAGCGTCTATGAGTACGAATACGACGCGCAGGGTCGCCCTTCCTTTCAAATATCCCTCCACCATTCCCTGCCACTTGGCCCGCTCCGCAGCCGGCCCCGAGGCGTAGCCGTAGCCAGGCAGGTCAATCACCCACCTGTCCTTGCCCGTCTGGAACACATTGATCAACCTAGTGCGCCCTGGCGTTTTTGACACCTTGGCCAACTGCCTGTGCTGCGCCACGGCATTGAGCAGGCTGGACTTGCCAACGTTGCTCCTGCCCACAAAGGCCACCTCTGCATAGCAATGCCCAAGCTGCTTCACGTCGGAAGCAGAGACAACGAAATGCAGATCGCCTAGTAGTTGTGCCATAGGGTTAATGATAACGCTTAATTTATTATAGAGCCTAGCGAATGACCTCGACGCATACCCAATCGGCAAAAAATCCGTGGTCTTGTCGGTCTTTGATTCTCTAATGTGGGGTTGTCTTGTAACTTGTAACTGATTACGCCATAGGCTTTTCGCATGCGCCGCAGAACTTTGTACCTCTCGCGTTTTTCGCGCCGCA
>Ga0268262_10006607_pt1 | contig 11082 bp, 7 predicted proteins | sample TergutNc150P3_FD_190354 | JGI IMG/M metagenome (GOLD analysis project Ga0268262, IMG submission 190354) | Nasutitermes corniger P3 segment gut microbial community from laboratory colony in Florida, USA - Nc150 P3 (SPAdes) (version 2) | ecosystem: Host-associated > Arthropoda: Insects > Digestive...
TCTGGATCTGAACCAAAGCGGGCAGATGAACCTGATGGACATCGCGTTTCTGATTCTGGACGAAGCGGATCGTATGTTCGACATGGGATTTTACCCCGATCTTAGAAAGCTCATCCGCAGGGTTCCTCCGGCGGACAGGCGTCAAACCATGCTTTTCAGCGCGACCCTTAACGCCTGGGTGAAAAACCTCGCCTGGGAGTACACCAGGAACCCCTTCGAGATCGCCATTGAGCCGGAAACGGTAACCCTGGATGAAGTTGAGCAGGTTCTTTACCATGTGTCCTCAGGCGACAAGATGAAACTGCTTTTGGGAATCTTAAAACGCGAGAATCCTGAGAGCGCCATTATTTTTTGCAACACAAAGCGCTATTCGGAAATTGTGGCGAAGCGGCTCAGGTTAAACGGGTTTGATTGCGAATTTATTATGGGAGATATGCCCCAGAAAAAGCGCTTAAAAGTAATCGATGATATCAAAGCGGGAAAACTTCACCTTCTTGTCGCCACCGATGTCGCGGCGCGCGGCTTGGACATTGAAGACCTTGCCATGGTGGTGAATTACGACCTTCCGAACGAGTCTGAAAATTACGTCCACCGCATAGGCCGCACTGCCAGAGCCGGAAAAACCGGCAAAGCCGTAAACCTTGCCAGCGAGCAGGACGTTTACGCCCTGCCCGGGATTGAGCGTTACATAGGCCGGAAAATTCCTTCAGAGACCGCAGTGCCTGAACTATTTGCCGAGGACAAAAGCGAAGGCAAGCACATCCACACGGAGTTTTACGAGGATCGGGGCGGCCACAAAGCTGATGACCGTTCCCGCCGCCGGAGCGGCGGTGGCGTAAATGCCGGCGGCGTAAATGCCAGTAGCAAAAAACACGACGCGGGCCGTCACAGCCGGAAAGATCGCCACGGTTCCTTTTCTCCTTCTATGGAACAAAAACATGGCGAAAAGAAAAGCAGAGCCGGCGAACAAGGCCGTCATTCCCAAAACCAGATGAGAGATTTTCAAAAGGGCGTAAAGCTTTCGGAGCTTTCGCTGGAAGAACGGATGGCTTATTACAGGGAAAAGTATGACAAGAGCGTTACGGCTGATGGTGCTTCAAAAAAAGTCGAGCATGTAAAGCAAGAATATAGAAAGCCAAAAGGCGCGTCTCAACGGAAACAAAAAAAACACAAGCCCCCGCAACCCGGCGCTGAAAGCAAGAGCGTTTCTCAGCCAGCGGCGACGGTTGAACAGAAGGCTCCAAAAAAGGGAATTCTGGCAAGGCTTTTTGGCGCGTTTAAAAAATGATAACAGTTACAGATCTCAGCCTGGGTTTTGGCGAGCGAAGCCTTTTTAAAGACGTAAACCTGAAATTTACCCCCGGCAACTGCTATGGCATCATCGGGGCCAACGGCGCGGGCAAGTCTACATTTCTGAAGATCCTCGCTGGGGAAACCGAGCATGACAAAGGCGAAGTTTCCATTAGCAAGGGGGAGAGAATTGCCGTGCTAAAGCAGGATCACTTTGCTTATGATAACAACTCCGTGCTTGAAACAGTGATAATGGGTTTCGACAAGCTCTATAAGATTCAGAAGGAACGAGAAGAAATCTACGCCAAAGAAGATTTTACGGAAGCGGACGGGCTCAGGGCAAGCGAGCTTGAAGCGGACTTTGCGGAACTTGGCGGCTGGGAGGCCGAGGCTCAGGCGGGGCAGCTCCTTTCGGGCCTGGGTCTAGACGAGGGGGATCACGGGAAGCTCATGGCGGAACTGGACGAAAACCGGAAGGTTCGCGTGCTCTTGGCCCAGGCTTTGTTCGGCAATCCTGAGATACTCCTTTTGGACGAGCCTACAAACGGCCTCGATCTTGAATCAATTTCCTGGCTTGAAGAATTTTTGATGGACTTTCCGAACACGGTGATAGTGGTCTCGCATGACCGCCATTTTTTAAACGCGGTGTGTACCCATATCTGCGATATCGACTTTGGGAGGATTACCCTTTATTCGGGAAACTACGATTTCTGGTACCAGATGAGCCAGATGCTCCAAAGGCAGTCAAGGGATCTTCAAAAGAAGAACGAGGAGAAGGCAAGGGAGCTTAGGGAATTTATTCAGAGGTTTGCCAGCAACGCCAGCAAAAGCAGGCAAGCCACAAGCCGGAAAAAAGTTTTGGAAAAACTCGACCTGGACAATGTGCATGTAACGAGCCGTAAATTCCCTTACGCCGGTTTTAAGCCGGGCAGGGAGATCGGCAACAACGTCCTGCGCGTCGAAAAACTCTGCTACAATTTTGAGGGCGCCCCGGTCTTAAAAGATTTCAATCTGACTGTAAACCGGAAGGACAAGATCGCTTTTGTGGGAATCGAGCATGTCTCCAAGTCCGCGGTTTTTGACATCATCTCCGGCGCAAAAAAAGCCGATTCGGGGGATTGCTACTGGGGACAGACCATAAGCTTTTCCTACTTCCCAAAAGAGAACTCCTCTTTTTTTGATTCCACGCTTTCGATAACGGACTGGCTAAGGCAGTTCTCGGATGACGAAGACGAAACCTACATTCGCAGTTTTCTTGGGCGTATGCTGTTCTCCGGAGACGAGGCCCTGAAGCCCGTCAATGTTCTTTCAGGCGGCGAGAAAGTCCGCTGTATGCTTGCCAAGATGATGCTTTCCGGCGCAAACGTGCTGATTCTTGACGAGCCAACCAACCACCTCGATCTTGAGGCTATCACCGCCCTCAACCAGGGGCTGGAAGCGTTTCCCGGCGTTATCCTTTTTAATTCCCACGATCACGAGTTCATCAATTCAATCGCTAACCGGATTGTCGAAATAATTCCCGGAAGCGAAAACGCGCCCGGCGCGATCATCGACAGGATGATGATGTTTGACGATTATCTAAAAGACGATTCGGTAAAGGAGACGCGCTCCGCCGCCTATCACCATTTGGAAAGATTAAGGATTTAACACCGTCTTAATTTATCGTTCTATTTTTACTTTCTGGAAATCTTGTGTGCCAGAAGCAGCAAACAATAGTAAACAAATAAGAAGACCCGGAAGAACTTCAGAGGGTTTTTGAAGCAGTAGCCAATGCTTTCAAGGCCCCTTTCAAATACCGCGTCTTTGGGACGGTGTTTTTTTTCCGCGAATACTTCAAAAAGGTCGCTGCACCATAGGCGGAACCCCGAATTGAGCCTGCTTGAGTTTCTGGCTATCCAGAGCTCTTTTCCACGGACGCCCTTACCCACCAAAAGAATGGATGGCGAAGACTTCCTTATCGCTTCTATTACGGCTGGTTCTTCCTGCTTTCGAATCTTGCCCTCGCAACGGCCTATAACTTTTAGGCCGGGAAAAGTCGCGCGGATGTTTTTTTCGGCCTTTTTTAGGATTTGGCCTTTGCCGCCGCGAAGAAAAAGAGGGTATTCGCGCTTTTCCAGAATGCTTAAAAGAGAGATAACAAATTTAAAGGGCATATATCTGTATAGCTTTTTTCCGGTCAAAAACTTGGCCCCGGAAACAAGGCTTTTGGAAATGGGGATTACCAAAACCGCGTTAAACAAATAATTGCGGTATTCGTTATTTCTTCGGGCCCTGAGAAGATCCCAGAGCGAAAGCAGGACAATGTTCCGCTTCTCCTGGGCTTCGTAAGCGGCTTTTTCATTGGGAAACAAATTGGCAATTGTTTCAGGCAGTTCCTCAGGGGAAACTATGTCAAGCGGGACTCTGAGGAGCACAATTCTGTCGGGCCGGGCATCCAAGCTTCGCTCTCCAAAAGGATGATTCGTATTGCCGCGATTCCGTATGTGGCGGCGGTTTCGGTCCTTAAAATGGTATTGCCCATTAAAAGAGGCCTGAAACCTGTTTTCAAAAACTGCGTTAGCTCTCCGGGGGAAAAACCTCCTTCTGGGCCAACAGCAAGAGCAACAAAATCAGGATCATTTCTAAGATAACCATGAAATGTCCCATTTTCAAGGGGTTCCTGGTGTAAAAGTATGCCGATGGGGCGGACGTAATTTTTTTTGAGGGATTCCCAATACTTAAGAAGTTCATCAAAGCCGCAAGGGGGCAGGACTTTTGTTTCCGTAATTGAGCCGCTCTGCTGGCGGGCCTCTTTAATGATGCGCTCCCAACGCTTGATTTTTTCGCCTGAATCTTTGCCGGGCGCGGCTGTTGAGTATTCGCTCTTAAAAGGCGCGACAACCGAAACTCCTGCTTCCGCGGCCTGGCGTACAATCAGATCCATTTTTGCGCCCCTTGGGAGACCCTGGAAGAGAGCTATCGCCGGAAGCGAGCTTCCGGGCGGGACTTGCTGCCCTGTGGGTAAAGATTTTTCTGGCTGGGTTTTTTCCTCTTCAATGTTATTTTCAATAACACATTGCCCAATGAGGATGTTGTCCCTTGTCGAAAGTATGCGTACTTTTGTTTCTGTTCTTCCCCCAGGGAGAATCGCGTCAAAAACCATGCCGCTTTTCAGGCGTCTGACATGTACAAGGTAGTGATAATCCTTTTCGTAAAGCCGGATTATGCCCCCTTCTCCCGGCTGGACTTGAAGGATAAAGTGTTTCATCCGCTGTTATGAGGCCAGCCGGAGTTCTTCATCCTCCATTGCTTCTTCCTGCAAAGTCTTGAGAGTCTTGCTGGTCTGCATTAGGACGCGGAAATTCTCTTCCCTGAGAATCTTTACCGCTTCGTTGAGCTGTACGTCAATTTCCAGATCGTAAACAGGCGCCAAGGACCTGCGGTTTTGTTCTTCCCGGACGTATCTTCTTAAAAGTGGAATATCCAGATTGAACTCGGCGCTCAAAGATTGAAGTAAGGCGTTCATTGTTTCAGCGTTTGCGGTGGGGTTGCTAACCACAAAGTCCGATACCTTGCCGGAATTGATCAGGTTATTCAGTTTGACCGCGTCAGTGTCGGACACTTGCGGAAAAGAAACTTCCCTGTCCGGCGGAATTCCAATTTTGTCTATGTTCACGTCGCTTGGGGTGTAGTAGCGCGCGATGGTTATCTTAAAACCAACCTTGTCCAGAGGATACACCTGCTGAACCGAGCCTTTTCCGTAAGACCTTTCGCCAACCAGGTAAGCCCGTCCCCAGTCTTTCAGGGCGCCAGCCACTATCTCCGAAGCCGACGCGGAGCCACGGTTTATTAGCACAATTACCGGAATATTCGCGCCCACCATGGCCCCTCCCCGGCGGGCTCTGAAAACCATATTTTCCGCGGCTATGCGCGATTTTGTTGACACAACGACTCCGCTTTCAGAGAAAAGATTGCACACATTGACGGCGGAATCGAGCAGTCCCCCGTAGTTGTTTCTGAGATCAAGAATTAGGCTTTTGTAGTTGTTGGCGGCAAAAACGCCGATTGCGTCCCTTGAGCGCTCAATTGTATTCGACGAAAAGGTAAGCAGGTTAAGGTAGCCTATGTCGCCTATCATGGCGTATTTAACCGACGGAACCTCAATAATAGCCCTGACAAGGGTAACCGGAAATTCCAGCTTTTCTCCCCTGCGTATGATCAAGTTTACCGATGTCCCGGGTTTGCCCCTGAGCCGATCAACGGCCTCATCGCTGGTAAGCGCGTCGGTTGATACGCCGTCGATCATGATGATGAGATCCCCGGCTTTTATACCGGCTCTCCAGCCGGGCGTATCTTCAATAGGGGAGGATACTTCAAGGAAGTTGCCAGGTTTGGAAACGTAAAGCCCAATGCCGCCAAAACTGCCCTGGGTCAAATCGTTCATTTCTCTCATATCCCTTTCGGGAAGGAAAGCGGAATACGGGTCTCCAAGGGAATTTATCATCCCCGTCATGGCCCCTTCAAAAAGAATATCCGGATCCGTTTCTTCAATGTAACGGCTCTGTATTAAATCGAACACTCTTCCAAAGAGAGAGTTATACTGGCTGGTTGAGCTTTGCGCTCTGGCCTGGGCTTTTGCCCTGGGCGCCATGGCAATCGCGAAGACAGCGCAAAACACAATAGTAGAAACTACCCACAAGACAGTCAGCGGAATTTTCCGCCCTTTAGCCGGATCATCCGGAGGGGAACCGCGGACCTGCGGTCCGATGCCTGCGGTCTCGTCGGGCGGTTCCAGCGCGTTTTTTGTATTCATCCCTTAATTGTAGATAAGCGCCGGAAATTGTCAATTGATTACAACGCTTGATAAGAATGATACCCTGGGGTATCATTCCTTGAGGAATAAAATAGATGAACTGGAAAAATGTCTTTGTTGGACTTGCGGCGATAGTATTTTTCTCTCTTATCTTTGTGCTGGGTGTCTTTGATCGGCTTGGGGACAAGGTTTACGATTTTTTGCTCGTTTTCCGCCCAAACAGGGAAGACCCAAAAGCATTTGTTTTTCTGGATGTAGATGACAACGCGATTGCGTATAACGGGGTTTTCCCCTGGCCCAGATCAATAACGGCGGAAGGCCTTTTAAGGCTTAAGGAATATGGCGCAAGAGGGGCCATCTTTGATATTGAATATCTTGATAAAGGGCCTCAAGGGGTTGATACCATATACCTAAACCGTGGATTGGCCGCGGATTTTAGCCGGAGTTTTTCTGATATCAATTCCGCGGCTTCTGATATTTTTGGCGCCTTTAAAATTGGTAGAATAGCAAGAGGGGATATAGATGAATACTCCAGGTACTTCTCGGAGTTAATCCGCAATGAACAGAACGACCTGTTTAAAAGAGCCCAGAATGTAGCGCGGGACAATGACCTTTACTTGATCCAGGCTTCGGCTCTGTTTGGAAGAAGCTGGGCTTCGCTTAACTTGCGTGAAGAACCGCTTGCCGACGAAGAGCAGATTGGCCGGCGACCAATAGCGGAAGAGAACTTTTCGTATCCTGTTAACGCCAAAGCAAATGCCTTTAAGGGAGTGTATGTGGATATTCTGCCCGCTCTGCCCGGATTTGCCCTGACAGCGGAAGGGGCAGGTTTTACAAACGTTGAAATTGACATTGACGGTACAAGACGGCGCATTGATCTCGCGCAGAATATCCATGATCACTGGTACTTGCAGCTGGCTTTTTCTCCTCTTGTCCATTTCCTTGGAAACCCTGAAATTGAGTTGAGCAATAAGAAGCTGCTGATGAAAAACGCCAAAATGCCGAGTGGTGTTGTAAAGGACATTTCTATTCCCCTGGACGGACATGGCAGAATGGTTCTTGACTGGCCCAAAGAAGATTATGCCAATAGTTATTCACATATTTCATTTTACGATTTTTCTCTTCTGGAAGATCTTGAATCGGAGCTGGAATACTACGGCAGGGCCATAAATAGCTTTGAAATATACGACTTTACCCGATTTGATAATTCACTGATGAGAATTCCCTTTATAGCCAATGATCTTTCAGATCTTTTTGACGCTATCGGCAACTATAGGAATATAGCCCTTGAAAACACTTCTGATGAATATTTTGAGGCTTTTGTTGAATTTCGCAGACAGGCTCGTGATCTTATAAGAGAGCTTCTTGATATCGATCCTATAACAAAAATTAACAACGCGGCGCAGGAAATGACAGCGCTCTTTCCTGAGAGCGCGGACGTAATTCTTGACGAAGCCGATTATGAAATAACAGTACTGAATAACCTCAGCATTAACCTTGAAAGGTATGAGTCAGTCAGAAATGATATTGAAAGCAAAGTAAAAGACAGGTTCTGTATTCTGGGCCGGGTTGATACGGGGAGTACGGACTATGGCGCAAATCCGTTTCATGGCAGGTATATAAACGTAGGTACCCACGGCGTGGTTTTGGACATGATTCTGTCAGGGTCTTTCATTGTTCCCCTTGGTATCCAGTGGCAAATAATCGTAACAATTTTCTTTGTAGCTTTGTTTTTCTTTGGAAACAAGGACTTTGCGCCGGTTATAAGGGCCGTGACGGGATTTCTCGCGGTTGCTCTCGTAGTCGCTGGTTCCGCTTTGTTGTTCCGCTTTACCGGCTTTTATTTCAACCCGCTTTTAACTGCTTTCACTATGATCAGCACCGTTATCGCGAGGGAAATAATTTCCTACGCGGGATCTGAAAAGGAAAAGCAGTTTATCCGCAAGGCCTTTTCCACCTATGTTTCCGATGACGTGGTTAAGGAGATCATTGCCGATCCTTCCCGGCTCCAGCTCGGCGGAACCAAGCGCCACATGAGCGCAATCTTTACGGACATTCAGGGCTTTTCCACCATTTCCGAACAGCTCGATCCTGAAAGCCTTGTTAGCCTTTTGAACCGTTACCTTACATTTATGAGCGATGTGATTCTTGAGGAAAAAGGAACCATTGACAAATACGAGGGAGACGCCATTATCGCCTTCTTTGGCGCGCCCATGCCGTTGGAGGATCATGCCCGTAGGGCCTGCGTTTCGGCTATCACGATGAAGAAGATCGAAAAAGAACTTAACAAAAAAATCATGGAAGAAAAGCTTTCCCCCAAGCCGCTTTATACCAGGATAGGTCTTAACACGGGAAGCATGGTAGCGGGCAACATGGGTACGGGAAACAAGATGAACTATACGATTATGGGAAACGCGGTAAACCTGGCCGCCCGTCTTGAAGGCGTAAACAAGCAATACGGAACCTGGATACTCGCTTCCCAAAGCACTGCCGAGGAAGCCGGCGATAGCATCCTTACCCGCAAACTCGACAAGGTAAGGGTTGTAGGTATCCATGAGCCGGTGCGCCTCCACGAGCTTGTAAACTTTGCGGACTCTGCCGAACCCAAAGAAAAGAAACTTGTCGAAGTTTTTGACAAGGCGCGTGAATACTACGAGGCCCGTAAATGGAAAGAAGCAATAGAAGGTTTTAAGGAATCCATGTCAATCGAGAACGGCGGGCCTTCGGCAATATACCTCAAGCGTTGCGAGAACTTTATGAAGAATCCGCCGAGCGATGACTGGGACGGCGTGAATAATTTGACGGAGAAGTAAACCTTAATTTATTATAAAGAGATAACTTGACTCTACATCATTTATGATGTAATATTAAATTATGCCCAAAAACTGGCAGGAACACAAACAAGAATTCTATATTTTTTCTGTTACCAAGACATCATCGTATTAACTAATGTATTTGACAAATATACAAAGAAAGTTCCCATAGATAAGATTGAGCTGGCAAAAGAAAGCCGGACAGACTTTTTGACCAGATTTAACGAAAACGATATAAAGAGGAGTATCAAAAATGAATTTTAAAGACCACCTCAACGAAAAACTGAAAGATCCCGAATTCAAAAAAGCGTTTGATGAAGAAAAACATCTGCTCGAGCTTGGGCTGCTGATCACCGAAGCCCGTGAACAGCATGGTTTATCTCAAAAAGAACTGGCCCTTAAAAGTCACGTTACTCAACAGCAATTATCCAAAATAGAAAATGGGATAAACTGTAATTTACTTACGTTTATAAAGGTATCGTCCGCCCTCGGGCTTGACCTTACCCTATCTGCCTGAATACTGATAAAAAACGAGCAAGGTTCAATTATTCAATTCCAGCCCCTTAGTAGCTTTCCTTTTCTAATCGTTACTTGTGTCCTAAGAACCAAAGAAGATAGTTCCCTTTTTTCACGGCCCCGTTCTCACCCATGTATAAGTCGTCACTGATCCAGAAACAGATGAGCTCCTCGTGTACATTCCTGTTTTAGTTGGTTCGCCTTCATAAGCCTGCTTCAAACTGTTAGCCCAGGTGACGGTAGCGGCATTACTACCATAGAAGAATGAGTTTGCGTTGGCGATGGTAGGCGTTCCGATAAACTGCACGTTAGTAAAACTGGCCTGGAACGCGTTGGCTCCAATCGTGCCTGTAATGTTGGACGTTATGATTATAGTATTGGCTGGAGTGCCTGAGGGAGAAGGGTTGTAGCCCCAAAAAGCGCCCGGCCCGATGTTGACAACGCCGGCAGGCATGGTGCTTAAATCAAAATAGCCTTTGCCTTCCGGGTACGCTACTATGGTGTTTGGTGTTGCCACGGGGCTGTACACAACACCGTTTATCGATAGGTATGTACCGTTTCCGGCGTCAACGTTTATCGCGGTAAGGAATTCGCAATTGCCAAAGGAGCCTGACCCGATGCCGGGAACAGCGGGACTGGTTGTGCCGACAAGGCTGGCCGGTATGGTTACAGTTCCGGCAATCTTTGTATTGTAAAAAGCCTGATCACCGATGGTTTTTAAGTTGGCCGGTAATGTTAAGCTTGTAAGCCCGGAATTCTGAAAAGCAGTAGCCCCAATGCTGGTAACGGATGCTGGTATGGTTATGCTTGTAAGAGCTGAACAGCCTAAAAAGTCACTAACCGCAATGGTTGTAAAGCCTGGATTGGTCGGTAAGGTTACGCTTGCAAGTTTGGTGCAACCGTTAAAAATCAAGTTACCAAATTTAGAAACACTATCTGGTATAACTACGCTGGTAAGGCTGGTACATCCGGCAAAAGCAGACTGTCCAAGCTCGTTAACACTTGAAGGTATACTTATGCTGGAAAGACTGCTACATTGATTAAAAGCGGCATAAGGAATAATTATAAAGCTAGAGTTGATCGGTAAGGTTACGCTTGAAATGCTGGTACAGCCGCTAAAGATAAAATTTCCAATACTGGTAACACTGTTGGGTACAGCGTTACAGTTTTCATTTACTTACTCATATGTATGCTTTATTACTCATAAGTCTATACTACATAAGGAATTAAGTCAATAAATTTTCTCATACTTATTTTTATTTAATCATACTTACTCACACTTACTCAAAAAATATGATGTCATTCCTGATGTCAATTTTATGTCATTGCACATAACGTTTTATCAAAACTTGGTTTTTTTGCCTTGCATACCTTATCTTAAAACCCTTCCAAAACGCTCATAGAAGCCCGTAGAACGGCGATAATAACCGTTGCCGTATCATTTTATGTTTTAGGCTTTGCAAGCCCTTCTAAAGCATTTTTTGGGCTTTGATTAAATAGCGCATAACGGCGTATTGATTACGCTTTGGATTACCGCCTTCGGCTATTCGGGCTTCGCCCGAATGGGTAAGAGTAGATAGGGTCAAAATTTCTTCACATTTTTCCCAACGCATTACTGCCGCCCTTTTTGCTCCGGATGAGATGGCCATTAAAATTACGGATACAAAAACG
>Ga0268262_10006609_pt1 | contig 11082 bp, 10 predicted proteins | sample TergutNc150P3_FD_190354 | JGI IMG/M metagenome (GOLD analysis project Ga0268262, IMG submission 190354) | Nasutitermes corniger P3 segment gut microbial community from laboratory colony in Florida, USA - Nc150 P3 (SPAdes) (version 2) | ecosystem: Host-associated > Arthropoda: Insects >...
CACAAGCGGGCTTGGAACCCCGTGACATACCAAATCAACCGTTAAGAGATTATCATAATCTTCCTGTAAAAAGGCTTTTAATCCAGCTATTTGACACGGTGTTCCGCAGAAAAGAACCTTCCGTCCGGCCAACAAAAAGTCTTTTGCCGATAAATATGTATCTCCGATCCTGCTTTGAACATATTTTGAGCCCCTGAACGCCGCCAAGCCCTCTGCCGTTTCCGTATAATCATGTACTACTCCCCAATTATCATCAAACCGCGCGCCGAAAACAACGCCGCCTTTTTGTATTACAGACTCGGCAATCAAGGTAAATATTCCCCCTGATGAACTTTGGCGGCGTATTTCCTCATTGGGATTCTTGGCGGCAAACACATGCAATGGCTTTCTTTTATTTCCCTGTACAATTGCGGGACAAGCAGTTTCACACTTTTTACATAAAGCGCATTTTTCTTTTTCAATAGCGGGATACAAAAAACCTTCCTGGTCTTCCTGCATTGAAATACAGTGAACAGGACATATCGAATAACAGGCGTTACAACCTGTACAGAGTTCTTTTTTAACAAGCCGCACCTTTAATTCTCTTTGAAACAATATTTACTGATGACACTTCTTACTTTCCGGCGTTCATTCTTGTTTAGCGCAATAAAATAACTATGAACACCCGCCGAAATAATACTTAAAACCATCACAAGACATAACCGTACTATATTTTGCGCCAAGAAATAAAAACACATCACCGGTATAACGGCGGATGCTGCCGAAATAACGCTTACCGGTATGTAAACTGTTTTTATAAACTGCCAAACAGAATAATCAATAAGTTGTTTTAAAATAAACAATCGTACTATATTGGCAATGCACGTAAAAATAATTGACACAATCATTATTGAATACGCGGGCGCTCCCATAAACAGTATTATCCACGCTACCGGTACATTCAATAATAAAATTCCTCCGACTACGGACTGATACAGCTTTATTCTGCCCGTAGCCTGAGCCGCCGTCATTAAAGGAAAACTTACGGAATTAACAAGCACATCAAACAGCGCCAGCCGCGTAAACAATACCGCGTATTCAGGCGGATTTTTAAGCCAAAGCGTAAGAACCATGGGCATTTCAAGTACAAAGGGTAAAACAAAGAGATACACCAGCAAATACGTGCCTTTTGAACCTCGAAACATAAGTGAAAGCATTTCTTCTTTTTCACCTGCGGCATAACATTTGATTAACTGGGGGCGCATCGCGGTATTAAAGTTCTGGGAAAAACTTGTTGTAGCGTTCTCTGTCATTGCCGCAATACTGCGCGCGGCAACCACTATGGGATTAAAGAACTGATTTAACAAAATATTCATTATCTGATTTTTGAATACGCCTGCTGACGCGCCAAACAAATTCCATCCTGTATAACTTGTAATTTCCTTAAATAAGCCTTTATTCCAGTAAAACGAAAATGCACATTCAGGATATTTCTTATTGCAAATAATTCTGTATGCGCTTGTATTTATTGCTGTAACAATCAGCATTAACATCCCGTATACTATAAGTTTATCCCACAGGATAAAACGCAATATAAAGATCGTTCCCAATCTTAATAAAACTTCAACAATCGATATGTACGCGTAAATTTTCATATCTTCATGGGCGATGATCATTGCCATATACGGAGCGGTTAGCAGGGTAAACAGAAACGATATGGCTGAAAACTGATACACCCAAAGAGCGGGGGCTTTTCGCTCCACGGGTATCACCAGTTTATTGCTTACAAACCACAGACCTAATGTCTCACTCAATAGTAAAACTACTGCCGCAATCAACGCATATATTATAAGGCTTAAACAGAATAATTTTTTTAATTGCTCAAAATCCCCCCGCCCAAGCTCAAATGAAAAATAACGCTGGCTGGCGGTTGCCATCGCCCCGCTTAAAAAACCAAACATCGTAACGACGCCTGCTACAACATTGTAAATCCCATAATCCCGCACACCCAGGGTATTTAACACAACCCTCACGGTATACAAGCTTACAAGCATTATAAGGATTTGCCGGAAATAGAGCGCGAAAGTGTTTTTGGCTATGCGGGCGTTATTTGAGGAATTCAGACGAGATTATCTCCCAAAGCAAGCTGTTCCAGAATAAATTTACCAAACCATTGGGGAACTGAATCAGGATCGGACAAATATAATAGATTTCCGTTCTTTTCCGCAAAAAAATCGAAAGAACCGTTTACTTTTTTCCTGGAATTGTCAAAAAAATATGCCCTGTCAGCCAGTTTGAAAGCCTTGTATAAATTGCCCATAGTCTTAAAATATCTGGCGTGAATTTTATCATCAGGAACATCATGCCCCCCGTTTTCAACTCTGTTTTTTACGCGTTGTAAATTAATAAGAGGGTTTGAAGTTGCAACAAAATAAAGATATATTCTGAAATGTGTCCTTTTTGCGCTTTCAAGTTCATGGATTTTAGATACATGGGAAAAAACGGATTCAAAAGAAAAAGACGAATCCGATTGCAGCATTTTAATACGAAGAAAATTCGCGATTGCCGCCGCAAGGTAAGTATTATTACCATAAGAAGGATCTTTTAATGATATTCCGTGTTCCTGGTATGTCAATGAATCGGACAAATTGAAATTCACCAAAGACTGGAAAGGCGACGCTTTAAGAAAAAGAGCCAGTTCGGTACAAGAAAAATCAACAGGCCAATTATCAAGGTTAAGTGATACGCTTAAGTCTTTTGCAATCAGATCGGGATTAATATGATAATACGAATGAAACGCGTTGATTTGAGTTAAATAATTATAAAGCGTGGTTTTTCCGGAACCGTTAGGGCCGGCAAAAACTCTTAGGCGTTTTACCCGCTCATTCATGGTATTTTATATATCCGTTTTTTAACTTTTATGTTTGGTTCTATCCGGCCCAGTATTTCTTTTCTCCCATCGGCGTATTCTTTAATAATCTCCTCATTTTCAACATAGGTTATGGGAAGCCCTTTGTCCCTCGCTTCTTTAACGGCAAATAGTCCGGCTTCGGAACACATCCGCTGAAAATAAGCATACCGGGGTGTACCGATAATCCGTTTGTCTTCAGAAAATTTCCGCGGGTTATTCATGCCAAATCCTCTGTCTTACACCACATTACTTTTTTACTCTTTTCCGCCAACACGCGGAAAACGTACGACAAACTGTTCGCCATCCACATCATTTTCCAATTCCAAATTCGGCTGGCCGGCCAACGCGCGCCGCATTCCGGAACCTAAACCGCTGTACGGAAGGGTTCTGCTCGCAAACAACGCGACTTGATTGTTCCTGATAACCGGATTGCCGTATTTTATTTCTTCAACGGTAAGACTGTTGGGCAGTTTTCCGGGGCTGATTATTTCCGTTAGCGTCTTTATAAGGTTTTGCCAAACCTTCCTCTACAGTCACAACAAGAAGCTGGTTATTATTGGCTGTTACGGTATCTGTAGTCAGATATACAGGCGGATACACTTTTTGGGAAGCGGTATTCACAATTTGCTGATTTATCCGCTGTATTTCGCTGAAAGAAAGTCCGCGCAATGCTCCGGTTTTGTCATCTACTCCAATAACAATAATTCCGCCCTGTGAATTGGAAAAAGCTATTAATTCATGGGCAAAACTGTCAGGGTGCGGCAGCCGCTCTTTGAACTGAACCCTGCTTGATTCACCTTTCGTAATGATTTGCAACAGTTCTTGCTCATTCATATATGCGCATGTTTGTAATTACAAGGCAAACCGGAGTTTTCTGTTAAAGGTAATCCCCAAAACAATAGTAAACGGTCTGTAAGGTCTGTGGTTGTCCGTATTTTTACGGTAATAATTGCTTTCATCACCAACGTCGCGGCGGCTGCCCAGGGCCATGGGGGCAGAAAGAGAGATTGTAAACAGATCTCCCGGTTTAACGCTTATCCCCGGTATCAGCCAGAATGAGTTTTCCTCATATGTATAAAGGCACTGGCTGAATATCCTCATGCCGATTACGCCGGGCCGTATAATAAACGCCAGTGCTCCATTAAACCCTTTGTAAAGATCAACCGAATCTTCGTACAAAACATCGGTTTTCGATCGCCACCAATAGGAATTGGATTCCCCGTTGTAAAAAATTTCCCCGGCAAGGGTAAGTTTTTCCTTAAAAAAATCCCGGACAAAACCGATATTGCCGGAAAAAAAAGCTTTGTCCCAGGTTTTATAGGGAACAGCGGCAGTTCCCTCGGTATACAACTCCGTATTGCCCAGAGTAGTCTTTACCGATACAAAAAAACGAAGGGGCATTTCCCTATAGTAGAGAAAGCCTGCGTCAATATCGGCCTTTTCAAAAGCCAGGTTATACTTTGCCCCGTAGGCCATTTCTTTAAAAGAAGGGGATGTAACGTTATCCGCATATTCGGGCCTGGTCAGGGCAAGCAATTCCAGGCCTCCGATTCCTATGGGTATGGTCACTCTCGCAATATAGGAGTCTCCCGCCAAATTGGAGTACGGAATGCGGGCAGGGAGGTTGGCAAAGGGGTAGAAACGTGATATACCCCAGGCAATTTCATAAAGCCCTGCCTGGAAAAACACCCTGTTAAGGAGGTTGTATTCAATATAAAATTCTTTAATGGAAAGCCAGTTTTTTTCCGGAATGGAAAACAAAAAGGCGCTTTTTACCCGTATGGCATCCGTTAAAGCTATATCAATGCTTACCAAACTGTCCAATCTGGCGCCCTGCTCGGATTCGTACTCTCTTTCTTCGTTGTACCAGGGCGCCTCTGTCCAGCCGGGTGAAAAAGCCGCGACAAAACCAAAGTCAATTTCAAGCAGTACCTTGTCCCTCAAAGTTATCGGTGAGTATTCAGACTCCTCGGGTTTTTCCGGGTTTCCTGGTTCTTCCGGGTTTTCAGGATTTTCTTCCGCAGGAGGCTCCCCCCAACTTTCATCCTGGGCACAAAGGGCTGCCGCGCAGCATAAGAGAATAAACAAGGCGAAAATTTTCTTCAAAAGCTGCTTTTTTCCAGAAAGGTCTTTGAAAAGTAATAATTATCCAGTTTTTTAAATGAAGGTTTGGTAATGGTAATTTGGGTTATTTCATGTACAAATTTTCCGTTAATTTGGGCTCCCCGCAGCTCGTCTACAAAGGTTATTTTTTTGGGCACAAAACGATCCCCTATCTTCCAGTAGTCGGCAATTTCCGAAGTTCTCAGGAGCTGGCCGGAAAGGCTGTAATCCTCGGTTTTACGGACCAGGCCGTCCTCGCCTATCCAGATCTTCATTTTAGGGTATGTCAAATCATTGGCAATTCCGTCCAGGGAAAGGACCCTGCATTTAAAAACGCCCAGCATGGCATCGGCGCCGGAGCTTATCCGGTAGTCCTGCGCCATGGTAGACCGGGTAAAGTCGGAATTCCGTGCGTTGGTATTTTGGAACCTGTCCTGACTGGAAGTAGAATTAAAGCGTTTACTCCCCGGATCGTAAACCCACAGGGTTTTCCCCTGTTTCAGGTAGCCCTTGCCCCTGTCAATGACAGGCTCTTTGACAACGATTACATAGGTTTCCTTGGCATCCCTGCGGAAAACTCCCGCCACGGTTTTGGTGCTGCTTTGGCCGGGCTTTCCCTGAATTATCGTATACTCGGCGGAAAAATCCGCGTCCAAATAGCTCGCCAAGCTATCCGCTTTGCGGAGCAGTTCCTCGTCGGTAATTGCCCACAGAGAAACAAAGGAAAAAAGCAACAGCAAACAAAACAGGTTTAAGGTTTTCAACGGACGCCTCCTCCAAGCATTTCGGGCAGAGGGGTCCGGGAATAACGGAAAATGGAACCCCCCACGGCCAAAGCAACGGCACAGCCTGTCGCTAAAATATTAACAACGATAGTACCCGGTAGGTAACGGGCGGCCAAACGGCCGTTCTGCATAAACACCTCAAAGCCGGGAAACCAGCCAAAGGAAGAAGCCGATAAAAAGCGGTTTATTAACAGGGCCAGAAGAAACCCCGCGGCCATGGAAAAAAGGGCCATTGTCAAAATTTCCAGATGCAATACAAGCCGCATATCTCCCTCGTAAAAGCCTATGGCCCGCATGGTTCCCATTTCCCTGGTCCGTTCATGGAGTATCAGCCGGCAGGTGACGGCCGCGCTTACCATGATTATGACCAGCATCATGGCAAAAAGCACATACGAAGCAAGATCAATGGCATCCATCAACTGGTCTACTTCGGAAAGGTACACCGCCAGGGTAATTAGGAAAACAGCGGTATTTTCATGGTTATCTTTTTCTCTTGAAAAACTTTCCCTGTCGTTTACCAGCGGACCCGTTTGTACTCTGGTTTTCAAGTCATTATACAGCAATTCCCGCTTGCTTTCTATACTTTTCCGGTCTTTAAGAAAAAAACCGATTTGGGAACAGTCTTCACCGGCAAAACCGATAAGCCGGTTTAAACTGAGCCTTGAAACATAGATTTTGTAATAACTGAAAAAGTTGGAATCTTCCACAATGCCCGCCACTATAAAGGTTCCGGTATTTTTTTGGCCTGTCACGGTCTTTACTTCCAGGGTTACGCTGTCCCCCTGCCGGAGTCCCAGTTCCCCGGCAATGGGCTGGGAAAGGAGGATCGAAGTATCGTCAAAAGCCGAAGGCGCTTCAATATAGGAAAGCCGCTCAAAATAGGCTTTTTCCTTTTCCCAGTCGACTCCGGTAACATACTTAAGCGCCACGGAATTTCCGTTGAAGTAGATAGCCCCTTTTGCCCTGCCATAGACAATAGTTCTTATTACGGTTGAAACAGGATCAAGACCCGTAATTTCCGCCGAAGCAAAAATCGCGTCCTGTTCGGTTTTGGTCAGTTGGCTAAAATCACCCGGTAAATTACCTATGGCAATTAAATCTCCCGTATAGTGGGATTGGGCGGAACGATAGAGGTTTTCCTTCATGCTGTCTTTTAGGGAACCGACTACCGTTAGGACCACGAATCCGAAGCCCAGGGCAATACACAGAAAGATGTACCGCCGTTTATAGCGCCAAAGGTACTTTAGGGCCAACTTCCCAAGGACAAGCTGCCTCATCCCTGGCCTACCGCGATAACAGGCTCGATACGGACTGCCGTTTCTACCGGGTATACAGATGCTGCCGCGCCCAAGGCAATGGCGATACAAAAGGAAACGGCGGCGGTAACCGGCATGAAGCCGATGTGGAGCGCGCCACCCCCCAAAAGAGACTCGATGAGTTTATTGGAGATGGTAATGTTCATTGCGTTGACGGTCCGTAAAAAAGCCCCCCCTGCCAGAACCCCCGTAATACCCGCCAGGAAGGCGATAATACAGTTTTCTCCCATAATAAGAAAACGTATCTGTTTATCGGAAGCGCCTATGGCCCGCAGGGTTCCAATTTCACGGGTTCGACGGAATACGGAAATAAGGAGTATGTTTACCACCACAATGATACCCGCAATACTGACCAGGAAGCCCCCGATGTTAAAAAAGCTTTGTATTATAAGCAGCATAATTGCCGAAGTTCCCGCCGCCGTCCGCCACCCAGCCGCGTAGACATTGTAGGGCGCAAGTTTTTTGTTGAGTGTTTTAATAAAAAGACCCGGCGGGGTTCCCTGTTTCAGCCTTAAAAGAATAAAGTTCCAGTCCCCTCCGGAAAGTTCCGCATCGCTTCTATAGTTGTTGCTTTCTTCACTTGGAAAATTCAGCAGCTCTTCCGGGCTAAGGTCTTCTCCGGTGTATTCCTCGATGCCTGCGGAATCAAAACCGGTAAGGGGATCCCAGATAATCTGGTCTTCTTCCCCAACGGGGGCAGAGGCAACCTGGACCGCCATGAGTACCCGTACCGTCTGGGGGTCGGCGATTACGATTTCATTCATAAACTGGCCGGGATTTTCATAACGGTAAATTCCCACCAAGGGCACTTCACGGATACTAAAACTGGTTATTCCCGCGGAGGAGAAGAGCAGGGGCGTGCCGATTGACGGCCGGATCCCCGTTTCCCCTTCTACCCTGGCTGCCCGGTCGGCAGTGATCATCCCGCCGTACTCTCCGCTTTCCAGGAACCGTCCTTCTTCAATTATGATGCCGGGAAAACAGTCAAAGTAATTGGCCGGGTCGATGCCGCAGATCAAAACCCCTTCATTAACGTCGTTGATGTCAGGCATTTTCAAAGCAACCTGACCTGAGACTAAAGTCGTGTAGTTTTCAATGCTCTTTTCGGAAGCCAGAATTTCGGCAATATGATTGTAGGCGGGCAGGGTAGGGATCGCCACATAGTTGTCAATTACCGGCGAATTGGCCCCGAACAGGTTCATGCTCATATCGGAATTCTTCTGAATTACCACATCGGCGGTAAGGCTCTCTATATATGTTTTTTTTAAACCCGCATTGGCCTGCCCCATGACGCTGTTGCCGATAAAGAAGACGGCGGTTATCAGGGCAATAAGCAGAAAAATGATGAGGCTGTTTTTCCGGTTCCTCACAATATTGCGGATGATAAGACGCCAGATCATTTTTTCTGTTCCGACTCCAGTTCTCCGTCCCGGAGAAAGAGGATATGATCCGCCATGTTCCAGATTTCCGGATCGTGGGTGGAAAAGAGAAAGGTGGTGCCTTCTTCGCGGTTTACCTTTTTCATCAGTTCAAGGATTCGTCCGCCATTGGCCGAATCAAGGTTTGCCGTCGGCTCATCCGCTATGACAAGGCGGGGTTTGGTAACCATGGCTCTGGCAATGGCAGCCCGCTGCTGCTGACCGCCTGAAAGTTCCGATGGCTTGTGATTCCTCCGATCCGAAAGGCCGACTTCTTCCAGAAAATACTCAACCCTTTCCTTTCGTTCCTTCCTGGAAAGCTTCTTTCCCTGTTTTCCGCTTATGCCGGAATTTTCACCTATAAGGAGGGGAAGTTCTATATTTTCAAAGACCGACAATACCGGCAAGAGGTTAAAAGACTGGAATACAAAACCAATAAACTCTCTCCGCAGCCGGGTAAGTTCCCTGCGGCCTAAGTTTTCCGCCTTCTGCCCGCCCATGTAAAGGCTGCCGGAAGTTGGTTTGTCGATAAGGCCGATGATGTTCATCAGGGTGGTTTTCCCCGATCCGGAAGGACCCGCCACGGAAATAAAATCCCCCGCGGCAAGTTCTATGGAAATTCCCTTGAGGGCGTCAACGGTTACTTCCCCCATGGCGTAGCTTTTTGATATTTGCTCCAGAACAACGATTGGCTTATGATCTAAATCCATTTAGTAATAATGCCCCATGCCTATGTAGATTTCCCGGTATATGCCCGAAGGCGGCCGGTGTATTCGAATCCATTCCCGAATATTCCAGCCAATGCTGGCCCGAATATAAAAACTCCGCCATTTAAGGGGAAAGGTGATTACTTCAAGTCCAATCGCGGTAATAAGGTCTTCCGGCTTAAAACTGTAACCGCCGTCGAAGCCGGTATTCCCAGCCGAGGCCCTATAGAGCCAGGGTTCCGCCCCGGTTAGCATCAAAAGATCAACAAAGGGAACCCAATGTTGTTCAAAGTCAATATACCGGTATTTGCTGTTCCCCGTCCATTCGGAGGGAACAAAACGTATGAGTCTGACGGGAAAGTCCAGGTTGAGTGACAGCCGTTCATTGGTAAAAAGCTCATTGTCCTTATAACCCCGGATTACGTCCCCCCCGTAATCGTAAAAGTCGTTGAACCATCTGGTGTACAGGAGTCTTCCTGAAATACCGAAATACTTGGAGATCCGCACGTGCCCGTCTGCCCGGACGCCCAAGCTGTTAACCCAGTCCTGCCGAAAAAAGTTATACTCGTTGTCGTTATAGAAAGAAATCTTCAGGCCCTGCCGAAAATTTCCAATCCAGTCGATTCTGCCTAAACTGATTTCCTGCTTTATTCCCGCGCCGGGGCCTTGCCGGTAATCCCCCACATCACCGTCAATCTGGTACTTGGCCGTTCCGTACACTCCCGGGGTATAGACCACCCTGCCGAATTTTCCCAGCCGAAGGGGAGTGGGTATTTTCCAGTCAACAAAAAGTTTGCTGTACAAATACCAGGAATGGTACCCGTCGAGGGCGAACGTTTTGGTAATTCTTTCGGTATTTTCTTCATGTATCACAAGGCCTTGTTCAAAACCGAATGTAAGGGCGGTAAAAGAAACGGGAAGTTCCATGGCAATTCCCAGGACATTCCTGTTATAGGCCGGCTCACCTGTAATATAGTAATAGAATTCATTAAAAGAAATAAAAGTCCAGTTAAAACCAAAAGCCCGGAAGGGAAGGGTAAGATCCGTCACAAAGCCCAGCAAGCTGCGGTCTTTATCGTCGCTTCCCCAGACCAGATCGATTTTAAGGGAAGTGAGGGTTCCCATAAAATTGTAATCCCTTGCCTTAAGGCTTAGGGTAAAACCGGAATTGGAATCATACTTGGGCTCGGGGAGGATCACCAGGTTCGAGCTGTCCGTCACGGATATTTCCAGATAAACCGGAACGGCGCCGTCTTCTTCTGTTTCTCCCAGGGCATACGTTATTGAATTCTTATCCGGGTTCAGCGCCCGGAGGTTGTTCAATACCTGAATTTTTTCCGCTACATATTCTTCCAGGGCTGGCAGACCCAAAAGACGTTCCCCTGTTTTGAATTCACCTTCCCTGTCCAGGGCTGTTTCCCTGGTTTTTCCTGTAATGAGGTACCTCGTACCCCGGATAACAAAAACGGTCCTGTCCGGCAGGAAAGCGTCGTCCTGCGGCTCCGCCTGCCCGTCCTGGGAAAAAAGGGAAAGCTGCAAAAGAAAAACATGTAAAATGACTATGGTTAACCGGTATTTCAAAGCATTGTCTGGATTTGCCGGATTGGCTCTACGGACGGCCTAGGAGCCTGTCGGACTTGTAGAATTTTGCAGCAAATAGCCGCAAAATTCTTTGATTATTGGGCTCCTTTGGGAGTTTGCAAGGGAAAAAATGCTCAAAAACTATGTTTTTTCGCATTTTTTTCATCGGAAAAGGCAAAGCCCGACAAACTCCTGGCTTTACAGGTCTGGTAATAAGGACACAACTCTTCCTTTTAGGCTTAAAAGAAGTTTAAAACCTGCCCGACACTACAGTGAACATAG
>Ga0268262_10006610_pt1 | contig 11081 bp, 16 predicted proteins | sample TergutNc150P3_FD_190354 | JGI IMG/M metagenome (GOLD analysis project Ga0268262, IMG submission 190354) | Nasutitermes corniger P3 segment gut microbial community from laboratory colony in Florida, USA - Nc150 P3 (SPAdes) (version 2) | ecosystem: Host-associated > Arthropoda: Insects >...
CTCGTCTAGTAACATAGCGGCATATTGTTTGTTGTCTTCGCTTTTTATTTCGCGCCCAACAAGGGAACCGGTTGCCGTAACCACAAGCGCCACCGCTTCGTGCTTGAAAATAGCCATCGCCGCCTTGCGTTCCACTTCAAGCTGTTTTTTGGCGTTTGCCATGACTTCATCCGCTGAGGCGCGGCCTTCGGCAATTATCTTCTCCGCTTCGACCTTGGCCTGTTCCTTTGCTTTGCTGATGATGGATCCGGCTTCGGCTTCCGCGGTTTTTAACTGCGCTTCATATTTGGCAAGTAAGGCTCTCGCATTAAGTTTGTCTTTTTCGGATTGTGCAATTGAATCCTGAATGCGTCCCGCCCTTTCGGCCATGAATTTCGTTACCGGTTTCCACAATATCGCCTTTAACACAAAAGTCAGAATGGTAATATTGATGATCGTGATAAAAAAGGTAACGGAAAAATCAAGCATGGTAACCTCTACTTTTTACCCCAATTTGCCGATCAGGATTATTGAGATAACCAACCCATATATGGCTGTTGATTCCGCCAGGGCCGCGCCGACAAAAAACATAGGCGTAAACTTATTGGCTGCCTCCGGCTGGCGGGCTATTGCCTGTATAAGCCCAGCTGTCGCAATCCCGATGCCAATACCGGCCCCAATGCCGGTAATTACCGCAATACCCGCTCCAACACCAAACAAAACATTCAAATCCATCTTTAACTCCTTTATAAGCCGCGGCGTTGCGTAGCAACGAAGCGGCTATTTATATCGAAGTCTCCGCGTAAGCGGAGACAAAAACTCCTTTATAAGCCGCGGCGTTGCGTAGCAACGAAGCGGCTTATTATATCGAATCTGCGGAGACTCAATCTCCTGTTTCAATTTTTACAGCCTCTGAAATATATAGAGTGGTTAAAAACACAAAAATCCCCGCCTGCACAATCCCGTCAAAAAAATCAAAGTACAGCGAAGCGACCACCGGAAGAGCTACCGGGAGTGCTCCTTCAATCATGGACATCAACACAAAACCGCCCAGTATGTTTCCGAATAGCCGCAGTGCCAGCGAAATCAGGCGTGTACCGTAATCCATTATATTGAAGGGCAACATTACCGGAAGGGGACTCAGGAAGCTCTTAAGCCAGCCGACAAATCCCCGTGCCAATAAGCCGCAGACAATAACCAGCGTAATCGTAATGACCGCCAGCGGTGCCGTTACATTGATGTCCTTGGTGGGGGGCCGTATTTCAAAAGGAGGGGTAAATACATGCCCAAAGGCTTTTAGCGGCAAAGGAGATAGAACGGAGATAATGTTTGCCACAAGCAGGAAGAGAAACAGCGAGCCGATGTAAGGCCCAAGGAATTTTGAAAATGAGCCAAGCTGATTGTTTGTAAAACTGTTGAGGAACTCTACCCCCGTTTCCAGAATCGCCTGCGGGCCGGAAGGCACTTCCTTTAGCCTGCGGACAAGAAGCAGGGACGCTACAATTATGATCAGCATTACAACCCACGAGATGATCACTGTTTCTGTAATGGGGATAGAAAAGCCGGCGATATTCAGGGTGAGAATTGTTTTTATCTCCAGCATCTCCATTCAGGCCAGCCTTTTGCTAATTTTTTTTAAAAAAGAAGTCATCGTTAAAATATTTTTTTAGCAATTCTTCGGAAACGCTGTCATGGACATTCATCGTGGTATAAACAGCTTCCAGGAATCCTTTTGTAATATAAAAGCATCCCAAAAGGAAAAATTCCGAAACCTGAGATATTACCCCCATGGACTGATACATCCTTACAGGGCTCTCAGGCGCGAACTCGGTCATTATATACTCGATTACGATTCTTTCTGCCAGGTTCATGGTATAAATGATCTCGGAAATTGGAAAGCCCCCCTGCAAGCGTTCTTTCCCCAGCCTTACAAAGAAATCTCCGACAAGTGAACGATCAAGCCCTCTGTCCAGAGTACGGGACAAAAGACCATATATCGGCTTGTCGTTTTCAATGAGGGTATCGTCGTCCATACTGTTATAGTGCTTAAGCTGATTGGCTTTGCGGACCATGTTTTTCCATTTAATGGCGAAATCCCCGGCCTTTAAGACCAAACTATCAATTAAGATGTGATCTACCATAAGTTCATTTTATTATACATAAAACAAAAAAACAACAAGGGTAGTGTGGCTGTTATGATTTTTCTTTTTTTTGTTTCCACGGCAAAAAAGGCGGAATAAGAGGCCATGATATGAGAACTGCTAGCCCGAAGAGGCAATAGGCGATTGTGAATACAATTGGCGGAAACTCATAAAATATTAGCTGGTGGATCAATCTGGCAACAAATGGCATATCGGTGGCATCCTGCTGTCCAATCGAAACACGGAGTTCGTATTCCCAAACCGTCAACGGGCACAAAATTCCAAACACGGCTTCAAAAACGACAATCATGATCATTGCCAGGTGAATTGCCCTGAACCAGAAATTTCTGACAAAACGCCATCGCAGAGCGCCGCCGAGCAAAATTACAAACAGCCCGAAAACAATAAACATCACCCATCCAAAGTGAAATGCTACAAGCAAATTTGCAATTAGGGATCGATTCACGTTCACGTTCATAGACAGCCAATTGATTTATTGTATCACTGATTCTGTCCTGCCGTAATCATGGCAACAGCATTTACTTTATGACAGTAGAAACCGATCGAAGGGGCGTTGCGGACTACCTTCGGTTCTGTAGGGCGGAAACGCAGGCCCTTTAGCATTATTCCAAGGCAATACAATTCCTTGGGCCTACGCCATGTTACATCTTTTCACTAACCCGCTCACCGGTTCGCGGGCATTTATTGGGCGTGTAGAGTCCGGCTATGAAGCCGCCTGACCACATAATTTTTATTGAAACATTGATTCTAATTTATATATTGTTGAAAAAATTGATGGTCAGACAATTTATTCCACTTTATGACGAGCGTTTTCTTCCTCGTCTTCCTAGCCGGGGAACTCCAAATGTTTCCGCCACCCGCAACGCCCCCTCCGGCTGGCCTATAGCGGCATAGGCAACAGCATATGTCCTGTAACATTGTCCAGTAGGAATAAGGCGGCAAGGGGGACAGGCGGGCTGCCAAAATATTATGGGATTCTCCGGCGGAGCAGACCAGGGAAGAAATGCTCGCCGTTAAAGTGGAACAAGAGCCCAGTGCCTAAAATATAGATAAAACATTTTAGAACTATTTTTTTTAGGCAATGGGGGCTGCGTCAGACCGAAGGTCTGCGTCCGGTTCTCCCATCTATTTTGGGCAGATCCGCGCTGTCCCCGCGAACCGAAGGTTCGATGTCGGCTTAGGCACTATTGGTATGCAGGTAAAAATATATGTTGTTGCCTTTGCGGCTAGGGGCGCAGTTTGCATTGCAAACCTTGTGTTTTTGGGCTATTATAATCCCAATGAGTGAAAATCAGTTTACGGTTTTGGATCTCATAGACATTGACCTAAAAGAGCACAATTCTCTGGATCTGAAGTGCATATCTGGCCGGAAGGGGCTTGTCCGGGAGATAAGCATCCCTGATACTAACAGGCCGGCACTTCCCTTGACCGGGTTTTTTGACTCCTTTGCGCACGAGAGGCTCCAAATTTTTGGACGGGGGGAAGCGGCATATCTAAAAAAACTGGAAAACGATAACTCCTACGATACTATCAGGCAGATGTTCACCTTTCCTATTCCGTGCTGCATCTTTACCCATGGACTGTCCCCAAATGAAATTTTTATTGAAATTGCCGAAAAAGCCCAATGCCCGATTTTGCAGACTACCCTCTCTACATCGGAATTCAGCACGCGGATAAACCGGGTGCTTTCGGGGATTTTTGCCCCAAGACAAAGCATACACGGGGTTCTGGTTGAAGTTTACGGCCTTGGAATCCTTATTCTGGGGGATTCCGGGGTCGGAAAAAGTGAAACAGCCCTGGAGCTTATCATGGACAACCAACGTCTGGTAGCCGATGATGTGGTGGAACTTCACTGCGTGAACGGCAACGTCCTAATGGGCACAGGTGCCAATAAGATTATAGCCCATCACATGGAAATTCGCGGTATAGGGATAATCAACATTACCCATCTTTTCGGGGTCGGCGCCATAAGGGATCGCAAGCAAATAGAACTTGTGGTTACCCTGGCCGAATGGGATCCCAAAAAGAATTACGACCGGATTGGCCTTGAGGAACAGCACACGAAATTTCTGGGGGTTAGTATTCCCAGCCTGGAGATTCCCGTAAGGCCGGGACGAAATATCCCGACCATTATCAAGACCGCCGCCATGAATGAAAGGCTTAAAAAGATGGGTTACAATGCGGCAAAAGAGTTTAACCAGAACATACTCAAGTGGCTTGAGAGCGATACCGCCAGGGCGGTTTATTTTGGCAGTGAGGATATCATCTAGAAAATGACAGAGCAAACGGTGACCATCATCAACAGAGCGGGGATTCACGCCAGGCCGGCTGCAGTATTGGTTCAGTCCGCCAAAGATTTTATTTGTAATATATACTTTGAAAAGGATAACAATAGGATCAACGCTAAATCTATAATGGGAATATTGACCCTTGCCGCGACTTATGGTACTGAGCTTACTATAATCGCCGAAGGGGAAGACGAAGAACAGGCTGTTCAGACCATGACCCGTCTTTTTGAGTCAAAATTCGAGGAGGAATAAAGACCGATGAAAGGACCTACCGAGCGCCAAAAGGAAGTGCTGGGCTTCATCGCCGCTTATATTAATATCCACGCATATCCCCCAACCATCAGAGAAGTAGCTGATTTTTTCTCCATCTCCATAAAAGGCGCATCCGATCATCTTGCAGCTCTCAGAAAAAAGGGACTCTTAAAGCAGGGGGATAAAAAATACAGGACAATGGAACTGGTCGGGGCAACAGGGGAAGAGGATTTTGCGGAAATTCCCATCCTTGGAACTGTCGCAGCCGGGCGGCCCATCCTTGCAGTTGAGAACATGGAAGGTTCAATTAAGATGCACCGTACGCTTTTAAAAAATACGGCAAAATACTTTGCCCTCAAGGTAAAAGGCGATTCCATGGAAGAAGTCGGCATAATGGACGGGGACATGGCGGTAATTGAACATCAAAACACGGTGCGCAACGGAGAAATTGCCGTAGTCATGCTGGATGACGCGGTTACCCTGAAAACTTTTTACAAGGAAAGCGCCAGGATCAGGCTGCAGCCTGAAAACTCAAAATATTCTCCCATTTATTGCAGCCGGGATGTGCGGGTTCTTGGAAGACTGGCGCACATTTTCCGCTCTTACGCCTAACGATGGGCAGGACCAGCGGCTCCTGGCTCTTTCTTGGCCCCGAAATCGGCGAGAAACAGGCGGCAATAGATCAATTAATAGGTCAAATCAAAAAAAATATTATTGAACACGGAGAACTTGAAGAGACAGTTTATTACGCCGGAGAAACGGCGGTTCCCGTCATGGTATCCGCCATGCGTAACGGTTCCCTCTTTGCCGACTCCCGGCTCTTCTGCGTCAAGTGCGCGGAGGGAATCAAAAAAAAAGAAGACATCGATCTGCTTTCTTCCTGCCTTGAATCCCCTGCAAGCAACACTTTTGTAATTCTAATTTCAGAAGAAACAAGCGTTGCAAGGGCGCTGGAAAAGGTCATTCCCCCCGCCAACAAACGGATCTTCTGGGAACTTTCCGACAGCAGAAAAGCGGAATGGGTCGAAACGTTTTTCAGGCGCGAAGGCTTCAAAATCCGCAAAGAGGGAATAGAAACCATTCTTGAATTGGTGGAAAACAACACGGAAGCCCTTAAACGCGAATGTTCACGGCTCACCGTTTTTTTGGACAAAGACAGGGAGATTACGGGAGAAGAAGCCGAGAGATGGCTTTCCCACACCAGGGAAGAATCTGCTTTTACCCTGTTTTCCCGAATTGCCGCAGGGGATTTTTCCCGCAGTCTTGAATCCTCAAGGATGCTTTTGGCGGCCAAAGAAACTCCCCCCGCGATTTTTGCGGCCCTTGCGTCCTGCTATAGAAAACTGATCAGTTACCTTGCCATAAAAGAATCAGGCGGCGGCGAAGACGACTACAGAAAAATAGGGGTGTCGTCCCCCGGAGCAAAACGTGACTACGCCGCTGCCGGCAAGTGCTACAATTCCGCCGCCGCAGAAGCCTGCCTTGCCCTTACTGCCGAATATGATTTGCTTTTTAGATCCTCGCTTTCTTTTCCCGAGCAGATATTAATGGACAGGTATCTTTTTAAAATTTATTCTTTGGGTGCGATGGCTATCAAATAATAGCATATAAATGGAGGAGTTAGGCAAAATCCGTTACAGTTTTGTTGACAAAATAGCAAAAATATGGTATCGTTATCCAAAAGAATTAATATTATGGCAATATTAGATAATGGCGATAAAAATTTCGCACAAATGGTCTTGGAAATAGAATCTGGGCAAGTTAAAATTCCACAATTTCAAAGAAAGTTTGTGTGGGATATAAAGGCGTCTGCAAAATTAATTGATAGTATATTGAAGGGTTATCCAATTGGTACATTTATATATTGGCGGACTAATGAACAATTAAGGTCCGTACGTAATATTGGCAACATAAATTTACCTACACAAAATGAAGGTGAATTTGTGAATTATGTGCTTGACGGACAACAAAGATTGACATCAATTTTTGCTGCTATAAAAGGAGTTGAAATTGAACGTGAGGAAGGGAAAAAAGAGGATTATTCAAAAATCTATGTTGATTTAGAAGCAGATGAAGAAAAAGAATATATAATTACAGATATAGTAGGAAAAAGTGAAAAGACATTTATTCAATTAAAATATCTGGTTTCATCAGATTTTAAGTATTTGGCATCCTTTCCGGATGAGATGCAAGAGAAATTAACAAATTTACGGAAAACATTAGAAGGATATATTTTCAAAGGAGTAAATTTAAAAGATGCGAATATTGATATTGCGACAGAAGTATTCACTCGATTAAATGTTGGAGGTAAAGAGCTGACATTATTTGAAATTATGGTTGCGAAAACATATGATGCAATAAAAAATTTTGACCTTTCGGAGAACTATGATCACTTAATAAGTAGATTAAAAAATGTCGATTACGAAACTATATCACCACAGGTTGTATTACAAGTAGTGTCAATGTTACTGGTTAAAAATGTAACAAGAAAAGAAATATTAAAAATAGAAAAACAGGATTTTATTAATAAGTGGAGTCATGCAATTAGTTGTTTGGAATCAGCAGTTGATTTTCTTAAAAGTTTTGGGGTACAGGTTTCTAGACTATTGCCATATAATGCATTGATTGTGCCTTTTAGCTTATTTTTTGATAAACACCCAAATAAACCATCAGGTATTATGTTAAAATATTTAGAAGATTTCTTTTGGAGATGTTCTTTGGGTTATAGATATTCAAGCGGTACTGAAAATAAACTTGCACAAGATGCTGAGAAAATAATAAAAATCGTAAATAATGAACTTCCAAAATATGAATGGAGTATTGATATTAGTGAACAGAATATAAAATTAATAGGAGAATTTAGCACAAGCAAAAGTTATATAAAAGGTTTGTTATGTCTATATGCAATGAATAAACCAAAATCATTTAACAATAATTTAGATGTTAGAATAGATAATGCTTGGTTAAAAATAGCAACAAGTAAGAATTATCATCATTTTTTTCCTAAGGCATGGATGAAAAAAAACTATCCATTCATGGATGAATCGCATTATAATCATATTTTAAATATTACTATTGTTGATGATTTTCTTAATAAGAATAAAATAAAAGACAAACCTCCATCTAAATATATAGAGGAATTTTCTAAAGAGAATGTGTCCTTAAGAGATTCCTTAAAATCACATTTAATTGGAGATGTAAACGAATTTGGGATATATAAAGATAATTATGAATTATTCTTTGACAAAAGAGCAGAATTAATTCAAAATGAATTGAGAAAAAGAATAATTGAACAGCAAACTGGAAATGATATTCAAATTGAAAACATAGATGATGATGGGGGCTGACTCCCTACCTGCCTAAGTTTGTTGCACTTCTATCTTGAACTCGGGTTTTAAAATATGTGAGATATAATATTGACATAAAATTAAGAATATAGTACAAGAAATATAAGGATATTTAATGCTAAAAAAGATTGCAATATTTATTCTGTTGTTTGGCTTATCGGTAATAAATATTTTTCCCCAAAAAACATCTGAAGGTAATTATTTCAAAAGAAATTTTAACAATAGAATTAGTTTAGGTTATTATTCTTCATATTTTGACGATAACATTAAATTATTGCAGGGCGGATATGAGGCAGTATTAAGGCTAATAAACATTACACCTAATTTTAATTTATTCGATGTAAGTGTTGGGCTAAATGGATTATTGGTTTATGATATGACAAATGAAATCCAAAAAGACAATTTGGGAAATGAAAGACCCAAAAATGGAAGAATGACATTTGGATTTGAATTAAATTGGAACGTTAGATTATATATTATACCTATTTCAAGAATAAACTCCAGGATATTTATTGAAGGCTGTGGAATGAGTTTAATCGTTTATTCAAGAGAATTTCCGGAAAACGGAACTTATGTTAATATTGGAACAAATATAGGTTTGGGAATGGAATATCCAATAAATAATTATAAAGCTTATGCGGTTTTAAAATGGTTTCATTCATCAAATGGAAGGTCCTATGAAAATAATCCGGCCTTAAATGCAGTTGGAATAGTAATGGGTTTACAATTTTTGTGACTAATCATTTAAGGCAATATAAAATTGGATTTTCTATATATGGCTTAATCGCTTTTGCATTACAGGAATTGCCTTATCTGCCATGGCTTTTATGGCCTCCTATAAATAATCCACTGGCAAACAATATACCTGTAAACATGTATTTTGGAATTTTAGAAAAATTTGGCGGTATTCTAACGGTAGGCGTGTTAATAATTATTGTCAAAAAATCAGTTATCCATCAAAAATTTAAAAGCAAATTATTTCTTGTCTCTGTTTTGTGTCTTATTACATATTACATTTGCTGGATTTTTTACTTTTTGGGCTTTACAAACGCCTGGCTGATAATAATAGGTTTATCGGCAGTTGTGCCAATTTATTATTTATTTATAGCCTTATGGTTAAAAAATCATTTTGCAATATTTACAAGTATAATATTTTTTATTGGTCATACCGGATCAAATATAATTAATTTTTTATTATAAAAGTTATATTGAAATCTTTAGAGACTCCCTTCCAATTCCAACAGAGCACGCTTTTTCTCGATGCCGCCTGCATAGCCGGTCAGACTGCCATCAGAACCCAGGACGCGGTGACAGGGGATAAGCAGCGAGATGGGGTTGTGTCCCACCGCTCCGCCTACCGCCTGGGCGGATGCTTTTTTGCCAGCGTTGGCCAGGCGGGACGCAATAGCTCCGTAGGTACTGGTCTTTCCGTAAGGTATTTCAAGGAGCAGTTTCCACACCGCTTGCTGAAAATCTGTTCCGGCAGGCGTTAGCGGAATAAGGTTTTTGGGTTTCTTTTTGGCAAAGTAATCATTAAGCCAGCTTTCAAGAGATACAAAAACAGGATGATCCGGCTTATTGCTCCAAGCCTTGGTTCCGGTAGGGAAATACTTCTGCCCTATAAACCAAAGTCCCGTCAATGCGCTATTCCCGGCGGCAGCCTGGATTTTTCCCAAAGGGGTTTCTGTTACAAAGGTGAATATCGTTCTGTCTGTTTTCATCATATTCTCCGCTTCCCGCTTATTTCGTCTATATGGATTTTCCATACCGCGGTTACGCCGAGCTGCCTCTCAATGGCTTCATCAAAAGCGGCCATGTTATCCGGTGTGTAGCGTTTACAGATCAAATTCAAGGCGTGGATCTTTTCTTCTCTGCCCGTAACCTCCGAGGCTGAACCAAAAACTACAGCGGAGTCGTATTTCAAAGTGAATTTTCCGGGGATTGCCTCCTGTACGCCCACGCAGGAAATGCAAACCTTGCTCCGCTGGCGAAGGTTATCGATCTTGTGCCCCTCATGGGCGCAATGAAAATACAGCCACTCGCCTTCTCTGGCCGGAGAGATGGGTATACAGTAAGGAGTTCCATCGGCGTTCACCGTCGCCATCACCGCATAAGCACATTTGTCCGCTACGACAAGGGCAAAATCCCTGGATTGCTCCCGATCTTTTCTTCTCATGTTTTGCATAATGGTTTTAACATATCACATTGTGGTATGATGAACCACTATGACTCATTTCGGTGTTTATTTCTGGGTTGCTTTTCTTTCTTTTCTTCCGATTTCGGAGCTTCGGGGAGCCATTCCATTCGCAATCGCGAACGGCGTGCCCTGGTACCTTGCATTCGCCGTTGCGGTTTTTATCAATGCCCTGGTTGCTCCGGCCTGCTGGATCTTCCTTTCTACACTGCATAAGCTCTTTCAAAAAATGAACTGGTACCAAAACGTCTTTGAGCGGTTTATTGAACGGGCGCGCAGCAAGCTCCACAATAACGTGGAGCGCTGGGGGTGGCTTGGCGTCGCCGTGTTTGTCGCGATCCCTTTGCCGCTTACCGGGGCCTGGACCGGTACTCTGGGCGCTTGGGTTCTGGGCCTTTCAAAGCGAAAGACAATGCTCGCGGTTTTGTTAGGCGTTATAACTTCCGGCATTGTAGTTACGGCTGTGGTACTTTTGGGAATACAGGCTCTGAGTCTTTTTATAAACTCTAATTTATCATACTGAACGTAAAAGAAACTCCGCCATAAACAGTTGGTATGAGGATTTCCTGCCCAGACCACCAGTGTCTTGGGATATACTCCCTTATCGCCCTCGCTATTTCTTTTTGAACGTAACTCCCCGGCGTTGTTCCAAATGATAGGTTTTATATCTGGGCATTACATTTACAGTCACGCGCCAAACCGCTCTGGGCAGGGAAATCCCCACACCTACAAAAATAAAATTTTTGCTTGGCGCACCCTATCCCCGCGGCAAGCCGACGGGGTATTACGGGCGCGCCTGCACGCCCTTTCAGGGCGGCCGCAAAAATTGGAATACTTCCTGTCACGGTATGACCAGAAG
>Ga0268262_10006611_pt1 | contig 11081 bp, 15 predicted proteins | sample TergutNc150P3_FD_190354 | JGI IMG/M metagenome (GOLD analysis project Ga0268262, IMG submission 190354) | Nasutitermes corniger P3 segment gut microbial community from laboratory colony in Florida, USA - Nc150 P3 (SPAdes) (version 2) | ecosystem: Host-associated > Arthropoda: Insects >...
CAGGTAGCTGTGTATAGTGTAAGCTATTGGCTAATTGTTGGCCGTCATGTATTACATACCAGAGGAACTCTATGAGAGCTACTGCACGCTCCTGTGTCATGCCCGGTATAACATTTAGTTCTTGATAGACCAATATGTAGCTAAAACTTACAATAGGATATGCATTGGCATCTTTAGTATTAAGTAAATTAACGCCTGACCAGTCAGCATCCCCCGCAGGCAAACCCTCCAATGCAACAGACTGCGCCGCTATGGCTGTAGATTCAAGTGTGGGTATAACATAATTTCCATATGGATTTTGAATGGCTGCAATAGTCATGTTAGCCTGTAGAGTATATGCGAGTTCAACATAGCCAATGGAGTATGGTGTGCTTGTGATAATTTGTGCGACACCCGTGTTACCGTTTGAGGCTATATCGTTAGCTGGGGGCCAGGCGACTGTTTTGCTTTGACCGACATTGTTTTTCCAAGATGCGCTTTCTATGCTTAGATAGTTTGTGAAGACAAATGTTGTACCTGAGCTTTCGCTGCGGTGAACAGTAATTATTGCTTCTGCAGGTAAAACAATGTCAGGGTTTATTTTTGTAATTACAGGGTCATTCCATAGGGTTATTTTGCCTTCAAAAATGTCAGCTATTATTTGACCAGTTAACTTAAGTCCTGACGGAACGCCTGTTATGTTGTATGCTATAGCTATGGAGCCTACGGTTTCAGGTATGTGTAGGGTGTTTGGGGCTTTTTCTTTTTCAGTTTTTGATAGGGGCGCATCTGATCCGGCGAAAAATATGGTTTTATCTGCTAATGCGGTTATGCCTGCGCCGCTACCGCTTGGCTGATAATTTACTTGTACATATGGCTCTACCTTGTTGTATTCTGTTATTATTTTATCAATAAGAGGATAGGGAAAGCTTGCTCCGGTACTATTTAGCATAACGGCTTTAGATGAGAGGGAGTAGGTAACGCCTATAAATGCACCTGAGAGGAGGGTTATAAGGATTATTGCAAGGGCCGCATATTTTGTAACCATATCTTTAGCGCCTTGTATTTACTTAAAACGCACTATTATGTTATATAGTAAACCTACATAAAATATATAGCATATATAGATGCAACTAATATAGTACAAACACACAAACAAAGAAAACAGGAAACAAAAAAAAGTGACAAAAAAAACAAACACAAACACCACAACAACAGCAGCTAGCGAAAAAGAAAATGAAGAACAAAGAAAAATCCAAATCACAGGCGGAGCCACATACATAATCTCACTCCCAAAAAGCTGGGCCACAAGAAACGCCCTAAAACGCGGCAGCTCCATGATCTTACGAGAAGAAGAAGACGGCACACTCTCCATAACACCAACAAAATTTGAAAAAAAAGAAAAAAAAGATGAAGTATACATTAAATCAAACACAAACGACCACCCCGACGCCATCATGCGAACAGCCATAGCAGCATACCTAAACGGCTACAACATAATGCATATCCACGCTCAAGGCCAAAAAACGTTAAGCATAAAAACCCGCAACCACCTAAAAAATTTCACCAGAAACTATCTCGTCGGCACAGAAATAGTAACCGATACACCAAATGAGCTAACACTCCAAGTTTTACTCAACTATCCAGAATTAACCATACACAACGCCCTCAGCCGCATGTCAATTATAGCATCATCTATGCAAAAAGAAGCACTAACAGCCCTAAACAACCTAGACCACCAAAGCTCCAAAGCAGTTATAGAAACAGACCGAGAAGTAAACAGATTTGGACTCTACACCATAAGACTATTAAAACTAGCCGTTTCAAACCCAAGAATTGTAAAAGACATAGGCCTAAGCACTCAAAAAGAATGCATAGGCTACAGACTAATTGCAAAATCAGTCGAACGCACCGCCGACCACGCCACAAAAATTGCTGAAAACACCCTACAGCTAAAAGAGCCAGTAAACAATAACCTCCTAGAAAAAATAGGCCAATTAAGCACCTTAGCCAATACCATGTTTGAAAACTCTATAGAAGCACTATTTAAACACGACTTTAACCTAGCCGAAAGCGTAATCGAAAAACTCTACCAAGCACACAAATACGAAAAAGAAGCCATACTCCTAACACATGAGAGCAAAATAGAAGAAATCGTCAACATAAGACTACTAATAGAAAGCATACGTCGCATAGCAGAATACGCCAGCGATATATCAGAAGTAGTCCTAAACATGACAGTAGAATCCGTTCTAAACTAACAAGCAAAAAAACAGACAAACAAGTACTCACGCATCACAAAACAAGGCAGCAGATAAAAGGAAAATGGTAATTAAAGGGAGTTGTTTAAGAAAAAAAGTTTATTTTAGTTTTTTAACGGATTCGTTAGCTCTTTCTATTTCTTGTTTTTTACTGCTTTGATAGGCTAAGATTTTTTCTAGTACTTCATTGTTGTTTAGGGCTAAAATTTTTGCTACGGCGATGGCTGCTCCTTCAGGTTCTACTGTAACAACAGAGCCTATACCGCTTGGTACACGGAGGGAGGAGTAAATGTCGGTGCCGCCAAATTTCTCGCTGTAAGGCGGAACAGCAATTACAGGCTTTAATGTATTACCGTCAATGAAGGCACTTAACGCGTTAGAACGCCCTGCCACAGTAACATAGACAATTTTTTCATTTTCAAACTCTTTAAGAATATCCAATACAGCAAGAGGAGTCTTATGCGCAGATGCAACACGAAACGCGTATGCTACACCAAGAATTTTAAGATACTTTGCAACTTCACGAGAAAACTCTAAATCACGTTCAGAACCCATAATAATAACAGCTTTACCTGACATATTATCTCACAACAAGCTAACAACAGAGCAACTAATTAACATAACCATAGAGACCACATAAACCGTAAGCAATTAACCATAATTATTACAAGCAATCTCACCATATTTTATACAAAAGTGAGCATAAAATGAGAGAGCAACAATCTACTTTTTTAACTGGCTAAATACAAACAAAATAGATGCTTATTGTGACAGTATAACCATGCATAGGACAACAATACGAAGCTAATATTATGGAGAGCATTTTTAGGTTTCACACAAATATCGCTCAAACACTACCAATGATTGACAACTTAGGCGGTTGGTGACCGCGGGCTGAGCTAGTCGACCGAAGTCTTCTAGCTTACACCCCGGTTCCATCAAACCCATCTTCTATGGGTGCCTTCGTCCAGTGAAACTGGAATGGCTGCCTCTTTTCAGGAGAGGCTTCGAGCTTAGATGCTTTCAGCTCTTATCCACAATAGCGTGGCTGCCCGGCGACTGCCTTATCAGACAACCGGTTAACTAGAGGCTACAGCGTCCCGTTCCTCTCGTACTGGGGACCCTTTCCCCTCAGGCAGCTAACACTCCCAGCAGATAAAGTCCGACCTGTCTCACGACGGTCTAAACCCAGCTCACGTTCCCTTTTAATAGGCGAGCAGCCTCACCCTTGGTCCCTTATGCAGGACCAGGATAGGAAGAGCCGACATCGAGGTACCAAGCCGCGGGGTCGATGGGGACTCTCGCCCGCGACGAGCCTGTTATCCCTAGGGTAATTTTTCTGACACATCCAGCCCCCACCAACGGGGAGCATGGATGATCGCTAAGCCCGGATTTCTCCTCTGCATCCCTTACTGTTTGGGATACAGTCAGGCTGGCTTTTGCCCTTGCACTCTACGGAGGGTTTCTGTCCCCCCTGAGCCAACCTTAGGGCGCCCTTGATATCTTTTCAAGGGCGTGCCGCCCCAGCCGAACTGCCCACCTACCGGTGTTCCGGCCCTCTAGGAGCCGGTAAGAAACACGGTTACAAAAAGTCGGTGTTCCATTGTTGCCTCCCCCACGTCCCGGAGAACGCAGGATCGAAGGCTCCCGACTACGCTCTGCATCTATAACCGTATTCCAGCGGCAGGCTGCAGTAAAACTCCACAGGGACTTCTTTTCCCGCTGGGAGATCGTGGACTGTTCGTCCACGTTATGTGGTTTCACCGGGTACTACGCGGGGACAGTGGGGCCCTCGTTGATCCATTCATGCACGTCGGAACTTACCCGACAAGGCATTTGGCTACCTTGAGAGAGTCAGAGTTACTCCCGGCGTTTGCAGGCCCTTAGCCCGGTTGGACCCAGGTTTCAGGTACCTGTACTGGCCAGGATTCAGAAGCCGTTCACAAGCTTTCGCTCTTGCGGCTTCCTGTGTTTTTATTAAACAGTCGAGACCCCTTTGACACTGCGACCGGCTCTCCTAGCACGAGACTAAAAGAGCCGGCACCCCTTATACCAAAGGTACGGGGCTAATTTGCCGAGTTCCCTCGCATTAGTGTATACCCGACACGCCTTAGGTTTCTCGCCTAGGGACACCTGTGTCGGTTCTAGGTACGATCATAGAGGATCCTTCTTAGTGTGTTTTTCAGTGACTCCAGGGATCAACTGAACCTCCCTAAACGGGTGGCTATTCCCAAGTTCGCCTGGTTCTCGCCATTACGGCATTCCCCAGGTTTATAAGGTTAAACAAGGCGAAGACCTTGCTCAATCTACCCCGAAATGTCAACACTAAGCTTGCGTTACCGCGCGTACCTCTATGGTTCCGGAATTTTAGCCGGATTCCCTTTTTCGACATAATCGGTTAAGTTATGCCTTAGGATCGACTTACCCCCGGCTGACGATCGTTGCCGGGGAACCCTGGCCCCTTCGGCGGAGAAGATTCTCACTTCTCTTTGCTGTTACTACCACCGGGATCCGCAATCCTAATCGGTCCACTGGACCTCACAGCCCAGCTTCTGCCCAACTAGGACGCCTTCCTACCAGCGCAGACAATGCTGCGTTCTAAGGTATCGGTAGCTGGCTTAGCCCCGTCAATTTTCGAGACCGTCAGCCTCGGCAGGTGAGCTGTTACGCTTTCTTTAAAGGATAGCTGCTTCTGAGCTTACCTCCCCGCTGTCTGAGGCTGACGACGCTCTTTGGTTTGACATTTAGCCAGCATTTGGGGACCTTAACCTTAGTCTGGGTTGTCCCCCTCTCGGTCGTGGAGCTTACCCCCACTAACCCGTCTCCTGAGGTCTTAAGTGCGGGTGGATTCGTAGTTTGAAAGGAAAGTGGACTCTTTCGAATCCTTGTTTCCCAATCAGTGCTCTACCCCACCAGCTGCCTCGCTCAGGACTGGGCTCAGGCCCACTTCGGAAGGAACTAGCTATCACCAGACTAGATTGGTCTTTAGCCCCTAGCCCCAGGTCTGGGGAACGAATTGCACGTCAGAACCCTTTCGAGCCTCCACTAGGCTTTCGCCTAGCTTCGCCCTGCCCAGGGCTAGATCGTCTGGTTTCTAGTATGTATCGCTATGACTCCAGGCATTTTCAGACCTTGCGCCTCGCTCCTTGCGGAGTTGCGCGCGTATCGGTTTCCCTGCGCTTACGGACTTTACATCCTTAGGCTTGCCATAGCAATAAACTCCCCGGCCCGTGTTTCTAGACGGAACGTGTAACCCTGATCGCCTCACCTCGTACTATCGCTTTACAACGAATTCCTTCGGAGAGGGTCTACTCTTTCGGGCCACACACGTCTGTTACTGTCTGGTTTCAGGCACTTTTCACCCCCATTCCGGGGTACTTTTCAGTTTTCCGTCACCGTACTAGTGCACTATCGGTCTTGAGTTGTATTTAGTCTTGGAAGTTGGTGACTCCCAACTTTCTGCACCCAAGCCAGGGTACAGTAGTCTGGAACTCCGGACATAATTCATGCTGACTTGCGTTTACGGGGCTATCACCCTCTGTGGCAGGCCTTTTCAGACCATTTCAACTTTGCCAGTTTAGAAGAATCCAGGTCCATAACTCTACATCTCCCACAAGTTTCCCAAGGGATTCGGTTTGGACTTTTCCCATTTCGCTCGCTGCTAATAAGGGAATCTCTATTGGTTTCTTTTCCTTCCCCTACTAAGATGCTTCCGTTCGGGGAGTTCCCGTTCCATAAAGGAACATTACTAGGAAGTCCCATTCAGGTATCCTCGGTTCTAAAGCTGCTTGCGCTTACCCGAGGCGGTATCGCGGCTTGCCGCGCCCTTCTTCGGCACCCAAGCCGAGCCATCCTCCAGACAGCGTAACATGTTCAGGCCAATGGTAGTGTTTGTTTGGCGTTTGGTGAAAACCTAATTGTTTTCTCCACATACGTATACTATACTACTATTTTTCTAAATTTTACTATATTGTGTTGCGCGTCGTATTGTTGTCCTATGCATGGTGTCATCTTAAGCGTGCACATGTTCGACATATGTGGGCTCTTGTCACACCCTTCACTCCACATGTATTAAATGGGAGTTGCATCCTTAATCAGCAAACTATGGCTAAACCATAATTGCTGAATTGCATTAGAAGCACCCATCAGCAATATAAGGGTATCGTTTCAGATAACAGGGTTTCTTGACAAAAAAAATTAAGACAACAAAACATCAAACACACCACAACAAACACACCACAACAAAACAAAAAACAGAAACCCACAAACAAAAAAACAAATACACAAGAAAAAAAGTACATAAAAATTTTAGAAAAACAGTAAAGCATCAGCAACTTTTATTTGGGTAAGTTTTTATGTGAGGATGTAAAAATGATTTGCAATGCCTCGATAGCTCAGCCCGGTAGAGCGGCTGCCTTGTAAGCAGCAGGCCGTGGGATCAAGGCCCACTCGAGGCTCCTACCACTTAAGCACAAAGCCCTTTCAAGTTTTAAAATCCCAGAAGAATATGTTGCTACTACTACATTAATTCACCTAAAACACTGGATATAATTTTCTCAGTTTAACCCGGGCATCAACAGTAGTGAACTACCAATTTACTTTACAACTTTGTGAATTATAAAATGACTCCCAAGCCACAAGCTCAGCATTCAACAAAACCAAATCCCAAATACGCCTGCCAACACACTGCTTAGACAAAATACTGTATAGATATTTCAGCAACACTTAACCAGCTCCCATGCTTGGGCGTATAATGAATCTCCAAACGCCTAGCAAGCTCACACGCCTTAACAGCCGAAAACGCTTTATAAAGAGAAGAAACAACATGCATATTCAAATTATCCACAACCAACCGAATTTTAGTCACATCTTTATACGGACTTTTCGACAAAAGCCAATCAACCTCCAAAGCAAAATCAACAGCCATCCTATGCTCACGAGCAAACGCATGATGCCACCCACTTAAAGGTTCACACATAACAAAAATCGAGCACGTACCCATCCGCTCATACTCACTATCAACTTTTGCGCACTACCCGCCATCATCGGCAAAGATTCATGTCGCTCATCTAAAAGTTGATACGGTTTTTCATCAAGACAACTTATCGGACAACTCGCATCATATGGCAGAGCGTAGACATCAAACATCTTCCATTTTAGCGACAAAATCAGCACTCTGATGTGGTGGTATGCACCACATTTTTTCAAGTGAGGTTGATATTTCGTTTTTTTAAAGTTCTTTGTATTGTCGTATCGGATATGTTGTCAATTACGTTGTCGAGGATGATTTTGTCGGCTATTAGTTGCATGGTCCAGCGGCTTTTACCTTTTGGTGGTTGGCTGCAGGCTGTTGCTATTATGTGTGCTTCTACATCGCCGGTGACTTTTGGTTCAACGGGTGGTGTTTGTCGTTTTTTGCGGTTTGTTATTCTATCCAGTCCTTTTGTGAGGTATTGTTTTCTTATTAGGTATACGTTTTCTGTGTGGAGTTTGCATTTTTGCGGTTTGTTGTGGTGTTAGTGGTTCATCACGTTTATGTCGAGGTTTAAGATTACTTTTGCTCGTGTTTTGCATTTTTCTGTTACTTTTTTGGATTGTGATTTGATGAATTTTTGTAATTCTTTTCGTTCTTCTAGTGTTAGTTTAACTGTGTATTTTTGTGATTTCATAGTACCCCTCTTTGTGGTACTATAATAACACATTATTTATTATTTGCCAAGTGTTTTAGATGAATTAATGTACTAGTTGGGTGACGTACTGTTGCCAATATTTTAGGGTCGTTAGGAGCATGTCGTGTATGGAAAGTTCGGCGTGTCTGCCGCGGCGTTTATGTTTGGATGCATAGGCAAGGTGCAAGATTTCAACCATAACGTCAAAGATTTCTTTTTTTACTCCGATTGCTTGTTTAAAATCCTTATTACTTAATTTTGAGGCTTTTTCATACCGTTCCAAACTACCCAGCATTGATTAAACTCTCTTGATCAAAACAAACACAAACCAAATATTTATAAATTCTAAGGAGCTCTAATAAAGGAAGTATGTATTTAGCACTACGAGAGAATATGCAACAGTATATCAATACGGCAATTCATTGATAAATTTTATGTGGAAATACGTACCGAAAGGAAAAGAGAGGGAAAAATAAAATGAACTTTGAAACGAGCAAAAATTTAGGCGGCATCGGTGCATTATTAATGTTTCTTGGCATCATAGCGCTATTTGTAGATCAAACACTTGTCTTTGGCATCATTGAAATCATAGGTACACTTCTTGTCATAGTTAGCCTTTATGGTTTAGCTGATTTCTACAGAAATAAAAAAATATTTACTAATGGTCTCTTTAGTGGTGTAGCAGTAATAATTGGCATCATTATTATAGATATAATCGCAGTAGTAAAGTTTTTACCCCTAACAAAGGATTTGGTGTACAAAATTTACCCTGAGTGGAATGGTGACCCTTCAACTATTCAGAGTTTAACACCAGACATTGCCAACCTTGATGTTTCAGCAATGATGCCCATGCTTACTATGTTACTACTGATTATAGTTGTATTTTGCGTGTTTGCAATAATTGCAGCTTTCTTTGCAAGACAATCACTAAAAGATCTAGCCACACATTCAGACACACCACGCTTTGCAACAGTAGGACTAATAGTACTCATAGGTGCAGTACTCTCCATAATCCTAGTAGGAGTACTACTAATATGGATAGCAACACTAATACTTGCAATCACGTTCTTTGCAATGAAAAAACCTCAACCTACACCACCAACACCCGTCTAGACCAAAAATTTAACCTCTCTACCCCTAACTTCCTGTTTTAAGTAATAAAGTGGGTCTAGTTTTTCTAAAAGGTCACTTGTTTTTTTAGTAACCTCACTTAAATGCCATTCTTTGTCGATTTTAACCTTGAAAATATACTTTAAGTGAACTAAAAATCCGCAACATAAAACCTGCCAAGCAAATCCTCCTCACGAAGCAAATTATAAACCGGATACAACAACAAAGAAACATGATTAACAAACACCCAACCCTCCAAACCATACTCACCCTGCATATACAACCTATCCTGCTCCAAGAGATTTTTAAGAAAATCAAACAACCCCTCCACCTCCCAACGAGCCCCATACAACAAAAACAACTCCTTCGAACTAGCTGAAACAGTAGTATTACAATTGTAAACGTAGTTTGTTCCAGTGGTGCCACATAGCAGTAATTTGACGATTTCTTCTCCAACGTATCCAATGCTTAACAATTTTTAAAGTTCGAACAACACGCATATAAAACCCAAAAAGCACACAAACATCACCCCTACTCAAACGTGCAAACCACGCTTTTTTTTAAACACAGACAAACTACAAGACGACGACTTATGCTGCACAAACGTTTTCGCATCCAACGAACAATAAGAAAAATACGTAAACAAAGCATACGCCAAACACACAAACAAACGTAATATGCTTATACCAACCAGAATAACTCTGCACCTCATACTCATCAAACCCCACCTCGGATTTGCTCCCCGCAAAACAACACTCAACAGTCCACCTAACACCAGCCACCTCAACAAACTCTAAAACAGACGTCTCTTTAGGCGCAAAACAAACATACACTCGCAACTCCCCATCCGATCGACTTCTCCTAACAAGCAAACAACGCCTCCAACCCAAAACAACCGGAAACTTTAACTCCAAAACCTGCCAATCATACACCCCAGCCCCCTTAGACCCCTCCCCACAACTAACCACAAACCAGCTCTGCCCATCAAGACCTTTAAGAACCAAACTCACCAACACCTTTTGATATCCATCTTACAAATATTCTTTACCTGAAACACAAAAAACATAACCTTTACGCTGCTCCTCAAGCCACAACCGTATGGTTCTATAGTCCCCATACACGCAATCACCAGCAACCCAACTGTAAGCTATCCCTGCTAAGTGGCGTTTTGTATCATCTCCAACGCCATTTGTGGCTTTGTTTGAAATAAAGCTACCTTTAGAACACCTGCTTATTCACAACGCTCTTGATTGTCAAACCAGTCTTGAGGAATGTATGTATTTAGCTTGCGTGTTTTTATTAAAGCATCTATACAGGAATTTGTATATGTAGCTGTGTTTGTTGCGCAAAAAAATGGCATGAAAGGTTAAATGTTAACGAAATTTTTGCCGAGAGCTAAATACATACTTAGGAATATATAATCGTCTGTCTATGGGCGTATGGCCTTTCGAACTGGCATATGTTAGAAAGACGCCTATTTGGCAATTCTCTATCCTGCCTGCGGTGCCGCTGTATTGGCGTTTAACGCCACAGGAGCGTTTACCCTGCTTAAAAAAGCCGGTTTCATCCACCACCAAAACGCCATCTGGCTCACCTAGTTTTTCATTCACATACATTTGTAGATGGTCTTTTAGTTTGTCTGCGCTGAATCGCCCTCGGTATAGGAATTGTTGTAGTGCGCAGGGTGTGGTTTCTCCTAGGGCTTCTGATAGTTGCCAACCGTTTTTGCGTTCTACTGAGCTGAGTAGACCTGTTAGGTATTTTTTTGCAGATTGATACCCCAATGTACTTGCAAACACATCCTCAATACGGCATAGTAATTCATCAAACGCAGACTCTAATTCACAATTCAACATCATTATCGTCATCAACAACCAAAACTGTTAATGACACATAATAAGACACACCAACCTAAAAACGTTTACAACTGTAATACTAGTCAATCTTAGCCAAACAAGTGTACTCAAAAGTATAAGAAAACTAGAACCACCTATTCAAGAGATACTACCTTTACCAAAAAAAGAACAAGAAAAAATCAAACGCCTAACAACCATTGAAGAAA
>Ga0268262_10006612_pt1 | contig 11080 bp, 13 predicted proteins | sample TergutNc150P3_FD_190354 | JGI IMG/M metagenome (GOLD analysis project Ga0268262, IMG submission 190354) | Nasutitermes corniger P3 segment gut microbial community from laboratory colony in Florida, USA - Nc150 P3 (SPAdes) (version 2) | ecosystem: Host-associated > Arthropoda: Insects >...
ATCATTATCACTACAGAATTTTCCGATGACCGCAATTTTAGCTTGTGCGTCAGTTGTACGCCGTCCATTACCGGGATTTTCCAGTCGACAAAGCAGATGTTATAATCGCCATTCTTTTCCACAAGGGCTAAAGCTTCTTCCCCGCTTATCGCTGTATCGCAATATATGCCGAATCTTTGTGCGATTTCGTTAAAATACAGCAAAATGTCAGGATCATCGTCCACCGCCAAAATGCGGACATTCTTCCAGTTTATATTCTCGGAAAGGTACGCCTGCCTTTTTTCCGTACTTCGCATAAGCTGCATTGTAAAGTTAAATGTTGAGCCCTTTCCCGGTTCGGACTGTACCCAGATCCTGCCGCCCATCATTTCCACAAGATTCTTGGAAATCGAAAGGCCAAGGCCGGTTCCTCCGTATTTACGCGTTGTGCCGGATTCGGCCTGTTCAAAAGACTTGAAAAGTTTTGCCTGCTGCTCTTCGCTTATGCCTATCCCCGTGTCGGTTACCGAAATTTGTATGGTGCAGAGATCGTTTTCCTTGTTCAACAAGCGAGCGCTGAGGCTGATGGAACCTTCTTCGGGTGTGAATTTGTTCGCGTTTCCCAATAAATTGGTGATGATCTGTACGAGGCGCAGGTTATCTCCAATCAGGGTTTGGGGGATTGCCTGATCGATGTGTACCGAAAATTTTTGCCGTTTTTCTTCCACGCGGAAACTGACGACATTCACAACCCTCTGCAATAGCTTTTCAAAATCAAACTCCACCAGCGAGAGTTCAAGTTTGTTGGCTTCTATTTTGGACATATCCAGAATATCGTTGATTACGCCCAAGAGGTGGTTTGAGGCGTCATGTATTTTCGTAAAGCAATAATCCTTGCGTTCGATATCGGAGGCGGACTTTCCGATGCTGGTCATGCCGATTATCGCGTTCATCGGCGTGCGTATTTCGTGGCTCATATTCGCCAAAAAGGCGCTTTTGTGCCTGCTTTCCTTGTCGGATTTGGCCCTGGCCGAGTCAACGCTAATCAGGATGACGATAAGCGTCGCCGCAAGCAGTATTCCGAAAAAACTGAGGATTGCAGCCATTTGGGTAACGTTTTGATTATATAACTCTTTTATCGCCATAAGGCCCAAATACCAGCCGTTTGGAAGCATTCGGATGAAGCAAATGGTCATTTCGCCTTTCCAGTTTTTCATTTGTATTTCCGATATTCCTCCCTTCTCTATCAATTCATCTTCCAGCGATGAGAGGGGAATTTGCGGGTTGGACATTTTCCTTCCCGTAAAATCCTGATTGGGATGGGCAAGAAGCGTCATATCCTGGGCAATCAACAATCCGTAACCGCCGTTGGTAAGAGCCGTATTAACGACTTTTTCCCCGATATAGTCAATCCGGAGATCAATGCAGACAACGCCCAAATAGCCGCCTTCATCGTCGTGAATGGCGCATGAGTAAGTTATTATTATCTCGCCTGTTGTAGCGTCAACATAGGGCGGCGTTTCGACAATGCCGCTGCCGGCCATTCTTGCGACTTTGTACCAGGGACGGTCAGTAAGCGTGACCCCTTTCGGCAGAACTATGCCAAAGCCGTTGAGAAATATGGGCCCTTCCGGATGTTTTTCTATGTAACCGTAAAGCCCGTTAATGTTCAGCCTGCTGTTTTCTTTCATCTGCAAATAACCGGTCATATCTTTGGTGTAAAACTGCATTTTGGCGACGTCCTCGCCGCCCAGGAGCATACTGCGTACCGCCTGAGCGTAACTGCCCAGTACCGCCCTGGTTTCCGAAAGGCCGGACTCAATTTGGGTTTCTACAAGATCAAGCAGGCTTTCCGTATTTCGCTTCAAATCGTCACGCACGATTCTGTTAACATAGGCGTTGCTTAGCAAAACCATCAGCAAAAACGCGAGGGCCGTGAACAGCATCTGTGCGTATAACGGGCGCTTTGAGTCCGATTTTCCTAATAGCCTTTGTGTTGTTGACATAGTTAGTTTCTTGTCGTAAATTATGGAAAATAAACATCCGTAATTCAATGAAAAGAGGCGTATTTTTTCGTTAAGTACCCTGAATTGTTGACAATGGGATATGATTTATTGTATTTTCTTACAAGGAAGGAGAAATATCATGGGACAGGCCAGTAAAAACTCGCGTACTTCAAGCGCAACACAGAAATTCTTTTGCTCATGCGGCGGCGAAGTAAAAATGAAGACGGTCTTCGAGAACGGCAAAGTAAAAAATCAGGCTGAATGTGAAAAATGCAAACGCGTTGAACGGCGGCCATCAGAATTCAAATAGAGTCTATCTATAATGTGGACACATTATAGACAGACTCTAAAATGACCGGAATGGTGTAAATTTTTGATAGTGGGGGATTCATTTGGCAAAGAAAAAATCATCTGCTGAAAAACGGCACAGGCAGAGCGAAGAACGAAGGCTGAGGAACAAGTCCGTAAAATCTTCAGTCAGGACCAGCGCGAAAAAGTTTGTCTTATTGGCTCATAAATCGGGGCATGATCCGGCAGAAACAGCCGCGGCAGAAACAGCCTTGAAGGATATGATAAAGAAGATTGATACCGCGGCCCAAAAAGGAATCATAAAAAAGAACTCGGCGGCCCGGAAAAAATCAAGGATGCAGAGGCTCTTCAATACAATCAAAGCAGCCCAGTAACTTCACGCCTTTTCTTTCAGAAAGTGGAGTGTGACGGCTTGACTAAAATTACCAAGGCGGAAATTGTTGACGCCATTTATGAAAGAATCAGCGTAGATCGTAAAGCAATACGGGACATAGTTGATCTTTTTATAGAAGAAGCCAAATCGGCTCTTGTTTCCCATAAGGCGATTGAGTTGCGGGGTTTCGGTACTTTTGAAATAAGAATTCGCAAAGGGCGCGAGAAGGCGCGAAATCCAAAAACCGGCGAAATACTCTCGGTTGGTTCCCATGGAATTGTCTCATTCAGGTCGGGAAAAGAATTAAGGCAGGAAGTCTGGAACCTGAAACAGGAAGAAAAACCCTGTGAGAACGAAGAGAGTTCCCTGTAATGGTACGGGCTGCGAGAGATTCCCTGGTAAATTTTATTGCATTGATTATTGCTTCAATCCTTTTTGCGGCGTCTTTCCCAAATCTTGTTTTTCAGAATGGGCTGCCCCTTTTAGCCTGGGTTGCCTATATACCCGTGTTTTGGGTGATCCGCCGCAGTAGTTTTGGTCTTTGCTTTTTTTGGGGCGCTTTTTACGGCTACGCCGCTTACGGCCTTTTTAATTACTGGCTGAGCGTCTTTCACCCGCTGGCAGGCTTGATAGTCGGTTCCATTTATCTTGTATACCTGGCTCTGCTCTTCCCGCTCCTTCGCCTGGCTGTGGTTGCCTTTCCGCGCCGGGGGTATATCGTTCAGTGGCTGATATGGATGGCTTTTGAGTACCTTAGGTGCCAGGGGTTTTTGGCTTACTCTTACGGCGTTACAGGCTATTCCCAATGGAATGTCCTCCCTGTTATTCAAATAGCGGATATAGCAGGCGTATGGGGCGTTTCGGCTCTGGTAGTCTTTCCCTCCGCCGCTCTGGCGGCAGCTTCCGACGGCGCTGTATTAAAGCTGAAAGAACAATACGCCGCCATGAAGGCTTTTTTCCGCCGGGAATGGCTGCCTGCCCTGATCTGGCTGGTACTGCTGGCAGCCTCGCTGGTATATGGTTTTGTATCTCCCATTGATTGCGCCGGGGCGCGCAAGGTAAAAATTGCCCTGATTCAGCATAATACCGACCCCTGGCTGCCTGCCAGGGCCCCTACTGCCGCCCAGGAGCTTGAGGAATTCCGCAACGACCTTAAAATTTTATGCCGCCTTTCCGACGAAGCTATGGCCGCCAATCCTGATATCGATATTGTGGTCTGGTCCGAGACGGCGTTTGTCCCAAGGATATATTGGCATATGACTTTAAGGGATGACATAAACTCCTGGATGCTTGTTAAAGAGCTTTTTGACTATCTTGAAAAGAAAAGCGTTCCCTTTGTAATAGGCAACGATGACGCCAGAAGAGATCCCTCCATTAACCCGGTCTGGGACCACCGGATAGACTACAACGCTGCTATGCTTTTCGAAAGAAGCGAAATTAAGACCATCTACCGAAAGCTCCACCTTGTACCCTTTACCGAAAATTTTCCCTATGAGAAGCAGCTCCCCTGGATCTACAACGCCCTTATAAACGCGGACACGCATTTTTGGGAAAAAGGAAAAGAAGCCACGGTTTTTGAAACCGCGGGTGTCAGGTTTTCCACCCCAATCTGCTTTGAAGATACATTCGGATACCTTTCCCGCGATTTTGTGCTAAACGGCGCGGAACTGATCGTTAATATGTCCAACGACGCCTGGTCGGCGAGCGTGCCTGCTCAAATGCAGCACCTTTCAATGGCGGTTTTCAGGGCGGTAGAGAACCGCCGGTCTATGGTCAGATCAACCGCTTCGGGGCAGACCTGCGCTATTGATCCCAACGGCAGAATTCTGGCCATGGCGGAGCCATTTACCGAAAGTTACCTGAATGCGGAAGTCCCTGTTGTTACGCCTTTATCGCTCTATACCCGCTTCGGTGATTATCTGGGCATTATATTCACCTGGGTGGCATTTTTGGTGTTGATTGCCGGATTGATTCGGTATATAATACAAAAACGTGAGAAGCCTGCTTAGAGAGGCATATAAACAAAGAAGGAAGGTTTATTATGAACACGAACAAAAAAATCTTAATAGTTGATGATGAAACGATAAATCTGGATTTCTTTGATGTAATGCTTTCCAAGCTTGGTTTTGCCGTTGAAAAAGCCGCTGACGGAAAAGAAGCCCTGGAAAAAGTAAAACGATTTTTCCCGGACTTAATTCTTCTTGACAATATCATGCCCAATATGACCGGGTGGGAAGTGACCAAGATATTGAAAAACGATCCCAAATATAAAGAAATTCCAATAATAATGTTTTCCGCCCTTGATGATGTAAAAGACAAAGTTGAAGGTTTTGAACTCGGGGTGGATGATTATATTACCAAGCCCTTTAATTTTTCCGAAGTTTTGGCAAGGATCAGGGCGGTGCTCAGGAACAGGGAGCTCTATGCCCAGATTGTGGTAAGGGAGTCCCGCCTTTCTCTGGCGGAAGAGCTTTCCGCCGACATAAAGAACAATCTGCTGGATTTTGTAAAAAGCATTGATGAGCTTGATTCCGCAATAAACTCTTTAAGCCTTAAAAAAGAAGATGAGGCGCAGGAAAAGCTGCTTCAGGCGGTTTCTGATAAATCCAAAAAAGTCCGCAAGCATGTGGCGGAACTGGACGCGAGGATCGAAAAAACAATCGCCGAATGGGATAAGCTTAAAAAGAGAGAAATTGTCCTTTCCATGCTGGAAACCCAGATCCGCAGCAACGTTGTTGAGGGGTAAGCATTTCTGATGGTAAGGGCCGACATAAGGAAAAAAGACTCGTCTCTGGTGGTCTTCGGAGGAAGCACCAGTTTTAACGGCCTTTTGATCTTTAAGGAGTCTCTTTGCATACAGGGAAAATTCAAGGGAACCATACAGGCAACGGGCGATCTTATTGTAGATAAAGGCGCGGTTGTGGAAGCCGATCACATCTCGGTAGCGTCCCTTAGCGTTCATGGAACTGTAATCGGCGCCGTCAATGCTGTTGATAAAATAGATTTGTTTCCCGGGGCGGAAGTCAGGGGGGATCTTACAGCGGCAAGGCTACGCATTGCCGACGGGGTTTTATTCGAAGGCCAATGCAGCATGACAGGCATAAGCAAGGACGTAGAAATTTTTTCCCGCCCCACGGAGGAAATTAAGGCTGAGCTCCAAAGAACCAATACCTGAAACTGAAACCGCTGAAGAAATAGTAAAAATCCTTGCCGCCAGGGGGGAGATAATCGCGGCTGCCGAATCCTGCACAGCCGGCCTGGCGGCGGATTTAATCGCCAGCGTTCCGGGGGCTTCCGGGGTATTTTGGGGTTCCTTTGTTACATACAGGGCGGAAGCCAAGACAGAAATGCTGGGCGTTAGCGGGGATTTGATACAAAAAGAAGGCGCGGTAAGCCGCGCTGTAGCGCTTGCGATGGCCGAGGGCGCCTTAAAAAAAAGCGGAGCGTCCTGGGCTTTTTCGGTTACCGGTTTGGCAGGCCCTGGCAAGGCCGATGGTTTTGCTCGGGATTCTTCATCCGCCATGGCGGATGTACCCATTGGAACCGTATGGATAGGAATTGCCGGAAAAGAAATGCGATCAGAGGCAATAATGTTCAGCTTTACAGGCTCACGAAACGAAGTGCGTAAAACCGCCGCGGCAGCCGCGCTAAAAGAGGTTTTGGAAAGGATATTGACAGATGGAGGTTTTTAATCTATTGTGAAAGTGCGGGAATTAAACCGCAATCCTTCAATGAGTAGCCCGTCTTTTTTGTATCAGGAAGTACCAAATGCAGATAATCGGAGTTAATGCATGGCAATAGTCAGAAGAGGCCGAAAACCAAAAATCAAAGAGGATGATATATCTTCCGATTTTCAATCGGACGATTCGCAATCGGATGATCTTCAACCAGGTGAATCCTCCCCGGATGAGCCGGAGACAAATGAGATTCGCCCAAATGAAATGTCAGATGAAACCCAGGAGCAGGCCGATTCTCAATCGGCTGAATCCGCCTCGGGTGAAGAAGCCGCTCAAAGCCGGAATGGCGGCAAAACAGTGGTGGTACGCGCCAAAAGCCGCCAGGCCCAGATAGATCCAATAACTCCCGCTCCTGTCCGCGAACCCCCTTTCTCTTTTAACAGCCCTACCTTCGGTTCTGTACCCGCGTCTTTGCCCCGGCTGCCTTCCATGCCCGATATTTACGGCAGGCCCGAACCACGACTGGATCAGGACAACGGCAAGCCCAGGCTGACAATAAATGAACTTATCCGCCTCAACATGATGGATCTCCGGGAGCTGGCTACGGTTTACAATATCTCCCACGATGACATGGTTTCGCTTAAAAAGCAGGAAATCATCTTTACGCTTCTTAAAACACATACAGAGCGGGGCGGGATAATTTACGCCTATGGCTCGCTGGAAATTCTGCCTGACGGCTATGGTTTTTTGCGGAGCCCGCAAAACTCCTACCTTCCCGGCCCGGATGATATTTACATCAGCCCAAGCCAAATCCGGCTCTTTGCGCTTAAAACGGGCGATACGGTTTACGGCCAGATACGCAGCCCCAAGGAAGGCGAGCGTTTCTTCGCCATGCTCCGGGTTGAGACCGTAAATTATGACGATCCGACCATTGCCCAAAACCGCATTCCCTTTGACAACCTGACTCCCCTTTACCCGGACGAAAAGCTCGACCTGGAAACCGTCACCGACGGGGTTAGCGAGCGGATCATCAACCTTTTTTGCCCCATAGGAAAAGGCCAACGCGCCCTTATCGTGGCCCCTCCCCGAACTGGGAAAACCATCATGATGCAAAAAATCGCCAACGCCATTACAAAAAACCACCCGGAAGTTTACCTTATCGTGCTTCTTATTGACGAGCGGCCGGAGGAAGTTACCGACATGGAACGCACTGTCAGGGCGGAGGTTATCTCCTCGACCTTCGACGAACAGGCAAGCCGCCATGTGCAGGTTACCGAAATGGCGCTGGAAAAGGCAAAGCGCCTTGTTGAGCATAAAAAAGATGTGGTGATCCTTCTGGATTCCATTACCCGCCTTGCGAGGGCGTATAACCAGACGGTTCCCACGTCCGGGAAAATCCTTTCAGGCGGCGTTGACTCAAACGCCCTGAACAAGCCCAAACGCTTTTTCGGAGCCGCCAGGAATATCGAAGAGGGGGGAAGCCTGACCATCATTTCGACAGCCCTTATCGAAACAGGCAGCCGCATGGACGAGGTAATTTTTGAGGAATTCAAGGGCACAGGCAACCTGGAAATTAACCTTGACAGGCGCATTTCAGATCGCAGGCTGTTCCCCGCAATCAATATCAAAAAGTCGGGCACAAGAAAGGAAGAGCTTCTGCTTTCTGAAGAAGAGTTGCAGAAAATCTGGGTGCTCAGGAAGGTAATTAACCCGATGGACGATGTTGAAATCATCGAGCTTCTGGTTGACAAGATGAAAAAATCCAAGAATAATGAAGCGTTCCTGCGTTCCATGAACACAGGAGCAGCCGCTAATGATTAGTTTAGGAGTGATGTACATGAAAGAGAAGATTCATCCCAGATATGAGTTGACCAAGATAACCTGCGCCTGCGGAAATGTCATAGAAACCCGCTCTACCGTCAAAGATTTAAAGGTGGAAATCTGTTCAGCCTGTCATCCCTTTTTTACTGGCAAGCAAAAGCTGGTAGACACCGCCGGACGCATCGAGCGCTTCAGGAGAAAGTACAACATCAAAGAAAATTGAGCGGGAAAAGAGACTTAAATCAAAATTCATCTCGCAGAGGCGCAAAGCACGCAAAGGATTACGCATTGTTACATAATAGCGCGTAATCCCTATTTTTTTTTGGGGGTGGTAATAATGAAAAAAGCGGTTCAAATACGCCTTGATGCTGATGTTCTGGCTTGGTTCAAAAGTTATGTGAATGGATGCCAAAGTCGGACTAATATGGAACTTCGAGATGCTATAAATGAAATTAATGAGAAGAATATACATAAAGAAATTCAAACGGGTGGTCCGGTTGGAAAAGAAGTGTGGTGAAAAAATTTCTAAACGGCAACATTCTGACGGCGTACATTGTTTGACAATCTAATCCAATAATGGTAAAGTATTCCCCAATGGATATAAAATTTAAACAAAATACTCCATTCGCGGCGATACGGCTATACGGCAATTATACTCTAACTACGATAAGCTTCGTGTCAAGTATGCCAATAGCATAAAATACCCACACTGTCAGTTTATAGGTAATTTCCCAGAAATTTCTATTTTTATTCGCAAAAATACTGGGTTCCTCCGTATGGAGGAATAACTGGTTTCAAATATGGCGGTACAGGTACAAGGACCGTAAAGGAGAAAATAATGAACAAGTTTTTTGACAAATTGCCTTTCAGGAAATTGATAAAGGCAAAAATCCCTGCGGAGACAATAGCGAAGTTTCCCATCCTGGGTAAGGCGATCCTATTTACGAACCAGATCGTCTGCGTTCTTGCTGTCATCTTGCTCGCGGCTTGCTTCGGCGGGAGCAAAAGCGATAAAGGCGCGACAAGCGGCACAGTTGCTAGCGGCTCGTCTGAAGTGCAAGCCGTACCAGCGCAGACGACAAACTCAGGAACGGCAAACCCTGAATCAGACTTCGAGGTAACTCTTACCAGTGACAGCAAAGCGGTTAGAATTGTCAAGTATGTTGGTACGTCAAATGCAGTCCGCATCCCCGCGAAAATACAGGATATGCAAGTTATTTTTATATCCTGTTTGGTAAACAGGGCAAATGGTTAATGACGAAACGGCATGAGCAGCAGGCTATATCAGGATAGCTTCGAATAACTAATTGGAGTTCAGAAAAGTAGGCTATAAAGGCGACTTCTAATAGTGAAGTAGTATCGGGGCAGCGGTATAATCTGAAAAAATTACTTGACCAAGTTGACCAAATATAATAAAATTGAACCATGAAAACATTACAATCAGCAGAAGCAAAAACTCATTTTTCATCTGTTTTAAAAGATATCCAAGCCGGAAATGAAGTTGCCATAGTATTTGGCAAAAAGAAAGAAACTGTTGCGGTAATAATTCCCTATGAAAAATGGAAAAAAAACCAAAAAAGACAGTTAGGAAGCTTGGAAGGAAAGATGTCAGTGAAATTTGCTGAAGATTTTGCAATGACCGATGAGGAATTGATTAATTTATGAATTATTTGGCTGATACTCATATTTTATTATGGTCATTTTTGGAAACGGGCAAATTACCAGAGAAAATAAAATCAATTCTAGTGGATGAAAATAATGTAATTTATTATAGCCCAATAAGCTTATGGGAAATTTCCATAAAATACAAACTGAGAAAATTATCTCTAAAAGGCGGAACCCCCGATGATTTTTTTGATGAATTAATAAATAGTTACTTTTATTGTAAGCCAATAGATAATATAAATTTGGTAACAAATTATAAATTACCAGCTTACCATAAAGATCCGTTTGACAGGTTTTTGATATGGGAAGCAATAAAAAATGATTTTGTATTGATTAGCGTAGATGAAAATATGAAATTATACAAAAAGGACGGACTAAGAATTGTATGCTAACTCATAGCAAGAGGGAATCCTTTTCTCCCTATAGTCTTCGTCAATAAGGCTTGGCCTTAAATCTTTTATAATAAAGTCCGGGAAATCCTCGTTTTGAAAATGGAAGCCTTTTGCGTTAGTGCTAAAGTACAGCGTCCCTCCCGGACTGAGTAGTGTCAGGCTTTTGCCTATTAGCTCCCTGTAATCCCTGCGAATGTCCAGCGCTTCCTGCATCTTTTTGGAATTGGAAAAAGACGGGGGATCAAGTATGATAATGTCCCAGCGGCTTCTCCTTAATATAGCCTGATTAATGAACTGAATAACATCGCTTCTGACAAAAGAAAATTTATCTGAAAACGGAAGAGCGTTAAGGGCAAAATTGACCTTTCCCCATTCAAGGTAGGTGTTGGAAAGATCTACCGAATCCACCTGCCTTGCCCTTCCAACAGCCGCGGCAACGGAAAGCGAGCAGGTATAGGCGAAAAGGTTAAGCACCCGCTTTCCTCTGGCTTCCAGCCGAATAAGCGCCCTTTTTTTTCGCGCGTCAAGGAAAAGCCCGGTGTCAAGGTAGTCCGAAAGATTGACTCGAAATTTTAAATCCCCTTCAATTGCGTCCCTGTAAAAACTTTTATTATCGACTTTGCTGTACTGGTTTCCGGTTTCCTGCCGGTTTCGCATCCGCCGCCTTTCTTTCAGGAAAATGCGGCTTTCAGGGATTTCAAGGGCTTTTGCGGTGGCGGTTTTCATGGCACTTTGCCAGATTTCAAGGGAATCAACATGATTCCCAAATTCTTCTTCATCGCTCTCTTCCGCATGTCTCTTGTAGAGGGCTCCTGAAACGGCGTCACCGTAAAGATCCAGCACGAGGGGTATTTCCGG
>Ga0268262_10006613_pt1 | contig 11079 bp, 8 predicted proteins | sample TergutNc150P3_FD_190354 | JGI IMG/M metagenome (GOLD analysis project Ga0268262, IMG submission 190354) | Nasutitermes corniger P3 segment gut microbial community from laboratory colony in Florida, USA - Nc150 P3 (SPAdes) (version 2) | ecosystem: Host-associated > Arthropoda: Insects > Digestive...
GCTTTAGTGTTAAAAATTAAAATAAAACTATAGAAAGATCATTTAATTCGTACTAGAATAATCTTATGAACGATATTTCCGGCTCCCAGGTAGATCTGATACGCGAAGTTTTTCACTATCAAAACAGATTCGAAGGCTCTACCATGGTCTTTAAAATTGATTACCCCGTAACGGAAGACCCCTGTTTTCCGGGTCTTGTGAAAGATCTTGCCCTGCTGGCAAAAACGGGCTTTAAAGTAATCATCGTTCCCGGGGTCAGGGAAAATATCGATGCGGTGTTCAAACAACATGACATCGATTCATCCTACGCTTCGACTCAGGACAGTCCTGTCCGGGTTACCACGTCGGAAGGAATCTCCTATGTTGAAATGGCGGCGTTTCATATTGCAAGCAGGTTTATGACATCCCTGTCCGGCAGCAGGGTGGACGCGGTAATCGGCAACTTTGTTAGGGCTAGGGGACTGGGTGTAATTAACGGTATAGACGCAGAGTATACGGGTGTTGTCGATAAAATCTACACGGACTCGCTTAAAAGGGTGTTGGAACTGGGTATGGTTCCAATCCTCCCCTGCATTGGCTGGAGTCCTTCAGGAAAGCCCTACAATGTGCAAAGCGATGAAATCGCCCTTGCTGTTTCAAAAGCGCTGGGGGCGATTAAATTGTTCATTATTACAGCCACCGAAGGGCTGAACATTACAAGACTTACCCCAAAAGAAACAGAAGACCTGATAAATACAGGCTGTTCCTTCATGCGGGAGCTTAAATTGGCATTAAAAGCCAGTCAGGCGGGCATTCACAGGGTACATATTATCGATGGAAGGGAAGAAGGCGCCGTTTTAAAGGAAATTTACTCAAATCTGGGCGTAGGAACGATGATTTATACCGACGAATACGACTCCATCCGCCCGTTACACTCCAAGGATCTGCCTGACATCCTACGTTTAATGGAACCTTTTATGCAAAAAGGCATCCTTATCAGGCGGAACCCCGAGCAAATACAGGAAAAAAAGACCGATTATTCCGTTTTAGAGATTGACGGCTCAATCCGCGCCTGCGGAGCGCTTCACGACTGGGGCGAGTCTCAGGGAGAAATTGCCGCCGTAGCGACAGACCCAAATTACACCGATCTTGGGCTTGGCAGAAAAATCGTAGGCTTCCTAATAGAAAAAGCCAAAAAAAGCGGCATGCGACGCGTTTTTGTGCTTACCACGCAGTCACAGGACTGGTTTGAATCGCTGGGCTTTAAAGAGTCTTCCGTAGACAGTCTGCCGGAGAAAAAACGCAAAAATTACGATAAGAGCCGTAAGAGCAAAGTCTTCGCATTGGATTTGTAGAAATTATTCGAAAAAATTTCTCACAAAGATTACGAAAGAGAAAGAAGGAAGTTTTTTATGAAATATCAAAATTTGACCGTTTTTGACATATTTTGAAGTTTTTTCCTTATTGACTTCATAAACTGTTACTAAAAACCTTATATAAAATAATAGACAAATTCACCAAGGTAGTACAAAATAATTATCATGGGCAGTAAAGATAAGAAAACTTTGGATAAAGTCAAATCTTCTATAAAGAGCAAAGAAAAGGGGGAAATGTCCGAAATATATGAAAAAAATCTAATTAAACAACTTGGATTTTCTCCAAAAGAAAAAGAATCAGGGATATTTCGTAAAAAATATACTAATGGATATGTCATTGAAATTAATTTTGATAAAAAAATAATAAATTATGGGAAAGATATTAAGTTTGATAGTAAAACAACGCAAAACTTTTCTCAGGCTGAAAATTTTGTAGTTTTGGAGTGTGTTAATCGTTTGCTTGAAAAAGGTTATAACCCAAAGGATATTATTTTGGAAAAAGTTTTTCCATCTGGTCATGGTACTTCAGGACGTTTAGATATTTTGGTCAAAAAGGAAAACGACCCGTACCTGATGATTGAATGTAAAACTTACGGCGAAGAGTTTGATAAAGAATTAAAGAACACACTAAAAAACGGCGGACAAATATTTACATATTTTCAGCAAGACACAAAGACTGAATTGTTGATGCTTTATGCTTCTAAATTAGAAAAGAATAAAATTATCTCTAATTTTAGAATAATAAATATCGAAGAGGATTTTCGCAGCGCAGGGAGCGTAGAAAAGGTTTTTAATCTTTGGAATAAGAAATTTTACGAGAAAGGATTCTGGGAAAACCCGCCATATGATTTTCAACTTGAAAAAATTACGAAAGCTGATCTAAGAGAACTGACTGAAGATGAGGGGAAAAAGCTTTTTCACGGATTTGCCACTATTTTGCGGAAACATTCCGTATCTGATAAACCAAATGCCTTTAATGTAATATTTAATCTGTTTTTAGCGAAACTTTATGATGAGCAAGGCGGCGATGAAGATGAACTGGAATTCCAGTGGAAGAGTAATGATGACCCGGTAGATTTTCAAGTACGATTGTACAATTTGCATAAAGCAGGGTTGTTAGATTTTCTAAATAAAGAAATAGAAGGTATTGAAGACCGGAAAATAACAGACGAAGTTGAATTAAAAAAGTACCAGAAAAAATTTCTTAAATTTAATAAATTATTCGATATAAAAAGTGTTTTCAATGATGACGACTTTGAACAAAATCACCGTGTGCTAAAAGAAGTTGTAAAATTAATTGAGAAGTACAAGATTCGTTATCCAAGGAAACAAAAATATCTTAGCGAGTTTTTTGAACTTCTTTTAACTACCGGGTTAAAACAAGAATCAGGGCAATATTTCACTCCGCCTCCTATTGCAAAATTTATAGTTAAATCTCTTCCTTTGCATGCAATGATAAAACAAGAGATTGATCAAACTACCCCAAAACTCCCTGCTGTTATCGACTATGCCGCCGGTAGCGGGCATTTTATTACTGAAATAATGGAAGAATATCAAGACATTATCGATAATCTTGACATATCAAGCTTGCATTACCCTAATGCTAAAACAAAAGCAAGAACTTGGTCAAAGGATGGCGATCCTTATTTATGGGCGAGTTCTTATGTTTACGGCATAGAAAAGGATTATCGACTTGTGAAAGTTGCAAAAGTAGGCTGCTATTTTTATGGCGATGGTTTGGCGCAAGTTATTCACGGCGACGGTTTGGATAGTTTTGAAAAATCAAAATCTTACATTGGATTGTTAAAAGAAAATACTTCCAAAAAACCGCAGTTTTCCGTAGTTGTTTCTAATCCTCCTTATTCTGTGAGTGATTGCAAAGATGATTTAGAATATATCGGTTCTCAGAACGACTTTGAACTTTACAGATCACTTACCGATAAAAGCAAAGAAATTGAATGTTTATTTGTAGAACGTACAAAGCAACTTCTAAAAGAAGGCGGGGTAGCAGGCGTTATTTTACCGAGTTCCATATTAAACAACGAGGGAATTTACACAAAAACCAGAGAAATTATTTTACAGTATTTTGATATTGTCGCCATTACCCAACTAGGCGGAAATACTTTTATGGCAACAGGTACCAATACTGTTGTTTTATTTTTACGGCGAAGGAACGACTCGCAAATAATACAGTTAAAGGAAACAATAGAGGCTGTTTTTGACAATTTAAAAGATTGTACTGTAAATGGCATTGAAAATGCTGTTTCTCTGTATCTTAAACATGTATGGAATGGTGTTTCTTTATCCGATTACAAAAGTTTTATTCAAAAAAAACCTAACGAAAAAATTAAAAAACACGATCTTTATAAGGAGTATCGTCCTAAAGAATATACATTGGAAGATTTTACAAATGGTGATACGTCTGCTATTGCTATAGAGTACGCGGAAAAACAGCTAAAAAAAATAAATGATGCTTTTTGGACTCGGATAAATAATCTGGAGAAAGAAAAGTTTTTTTACTTTGTACTTACTTATAAACAAAAAGTTGTATTAATAAAAACAGGCGAAAAAGATGAAGAAAAACGCTTTCTCGGTTATGAATTTTCCAACCGTAGAGGCAGTGAAGGCATACACCCGATACAACGAGGCAAAACCATTGACGAGTGCACACGCCTATTTGACGAAAAAATATTTGATAATCCCGAGAAGGCAAGTACATATATTTATAAAGCGTTTAATGGTGATTATGATTTTACGATACACGAAAGTTTAAAAAACAATATTTCTCGTGTTGATTTGGTTGATATGCTTAATTTTGATCGGGCGAATTTTGAGAAGAATATTTCTACAGCAGTTAAAAAAAAAGTAAAGATTGAAAGCAAGTGGAAAAGAGTAAGATTAGGAGACATTCTCTCCCTCGAATATGGAAAATCGTTGCCAGAAAGTAAAAGAATAACCGGAATTTATCCAGTCATGGGATCAAATGGAATATGTGGTTATCATAATGAATATTTTGTTGAAGCCCCATCTATAATAATTGGGCGGAAAGGTTCTGTCGGTAAAATTACATATGTTACGGAAAATTGTTATCCAATTGATACAACCTTCTATGTTCAAACAAAAAGTGAAATCAATTTTCAATATTTGTATAATGCGTTAATTCAACTTGATATAGAAAACGGAAGTGGTGGTATAGGAGTGCCTGGTATAAATAGAAACGTTATTTATGATATGTTTATCCCATTACCTCCCAAAGAAATACAGGAAAAAATTGTTGCAGAAATAGAGACATTGGATAATAAAGAGGCAGGAGCAAAAAAGAAAGTTGAAATTTTAAAAGACGAGATAAAAAAAAGATATATTGAAATTAAATCAAAATTTAAAGAACATATTTTATCTAATGAAATAGAAATTATAGGCGGCGGGACACCAAATACCAATAATCCTGAATATTGGGAAAATGGTACAATAGATTGGTTGTCAATCATTGATTTCAAGGGAGATACGAGATTTGTAGAAACTACCGAGAAAAAAATTACAGAATTAGGTTTAAAAAATAGTAGTACTAAATTACTAAATGCAGGTGATATTATTATTTCTGCTCGTGGTACAGTTGGCGAATTAGCGCAGTTAAAAAAGCCTATGGCTTTTAATCAATCATGTTATGGCATAAAAGCAAAGAGTAATATTGATACAAATTTTTTGTATTATGCTCTTAAATTTGAAATAGAGCAGTTTAAAAATAATGCTTATGGTGCAATATTTGATACAATTACTACAAAAACTTTTGATTTGATAAAAATCCCTCTCCCCCCTATCCCTGATCAACAAAAAATAGTTGCAGAAATAGAAAAAATTGAGGTTCAAATACAGGACTTGCAAAAGGAATTAGAGCAGTTATCAACTCAAAAAGAATTTGTACTAAAAAAATATTTGTAATACTGGTAATTCATTACCGTTAACATATTTTAGTATAATGTCGCACCTTTATCAATTAGTAATTTGAGGTAAAAATACTTTTTTCAAAATTAAAGAAATGCTTTCCTCATAACAATCGCTTTTTGGTTGCTTTTATCATCAGCGGTAAAAAAATCGGGAAATTCACATACATATTGAAAACCAAAATCCTGATATATTTTCATGGCATGAATCCATGTTTCATTAAGCAATAAAATACCTTTTGTTACTTTTGGGAACAGCATTTTTATATGAGAAACCAATTCATTAAATAATTTTTTTCCATAGCCATTGCTTCTGTACTGCGGTAGGATGCCAATAGAAGAAATATAAAGTTCATTGCCATTCAAATCAAGCTGTTCTTTTATTGAATGCCCCAAAGTAAAATCTTTAAGAAAAACATTTTCTCTGTAATTCCAGATTTCAGATGAAACTGCGCCACAAAACGTGTTATTGTCCTCTAATACGATAAATCCTTCAGGAAAATATTTTATCCTGTTTTCATAAACATCCTTGCTTTCTTGTGTATATATGTTGAAACATTTTTCTTCTAAATACATTATATTATCAATATCTGATGATTTTGCTTCCCTGAATACTATCATAACTATTTTTTTCCCTTGTATATTTGTTCCAATAATTTCTTGTCAAGTTTAAGCAGAATATTGTCTTCATACCCGTATATAGACATATTTTTTTTCTGTCGGTAAGTTATCCATTCATAATAGAATTTATACACATCAAGATAATATTCCTGACAAGGTATAAGTTCAATCTCTTGAATCCTGGGATTATTTATTAATAAGAAAAAATGAAAAGCAAACAACAAATCAATCATGTAAAGTTTTATTATATCTCTTTTTATCATTAAGTACATTACTTCAAAAAATGTCATATAAGCGGCGATGTCAGAAATATCGTCTTCGGTAAACGGGTTCTCAGACTTGTCCGATCTGTCATATTTTTCCAATTTCAATGTCAACTGAAATATGTGCGGATTATCAACAAACTGCTTACGTAAATTCAGAATGAATTCACCTTCATTTAATTTTTTACCTTTCTGCATTTGCAACCAGACGGCAAATACGCCAATTATTGTCGTAAGGGTTGTAATTGTCGTTACTACCCAGTTATCATGCGTAATTAAAACTAATGCTCCAATACCGCTAAGTATAATAACCGCGCACATGGCGAAAATTGAAAATTTTATTCTATCTTTGTTCATAAATATCTCCTAAAAATTTCCAGAGTATTATCAATTGCAAACATAATCTTCTTATTTTTTAAATCCTATTCCAATACAAGGACTTATACTCCATGATGAAATAAAACCGTTTCTGTCTCCTTTATCACCAAAGGCATCCGTATGGTTCCACATTTCAAATGAATAAAAATCATATCCAAATTGAAAACGCCCATAAACATATAATTTATCTGGAATTAAATAATATTCACCGGTAATATTTGTACCAAGACCTAACTGATTTGATAATACTCTTTTGGGATGGAATATATCTCCTTCTCCATCATATAAACCATAAATAAGAGTCCAATGTATCCCTGCTGTTAAAGAAACGAATATTTTTTCACTATAATAAATACCAAATATCGGTCCTATTAATAAATCCATTGCAATAGGTACATATTCATCCCATTTTATTGTTTCTGATTCCCCCTTCATAATAATTGTACCTTCCTTTGGAAAGAAAAAGTTAAGATATAAACCAAAACCGACTTCATCTGTATAAAATTTATTATATGCAAGATTAATCGCAATTGAAGATATTATGTTCGTTATATCATCAGTGAATTCTTTCTCAACATAATTTCCATTGTCATAATAACCTTTGGTAAAATCGCGAGTTGCAGTATGAATCATACTATGATAACCTACACCAACTTCAATATTATCACCTAATTCCTTTTTCGTAGCATCCACTACCCCTTTCGCAAAACATAGCGAAACCGATAAAAACAACAAAAGCCCGATAATTGTCTTTTTCATATAATCCCCCATGTTTTTTGCATATCCCAAATCTGCAATATATACAAATTTTACCCCTCGTTGTCTATTGTGTCAAGAAAAAAATGTCCTCTAAAAAGACGGTAAATATCCGTTTTATTCGATATTGCTAATTGCCCATTACTCATTTTTCATGTAAGTTATAGTTATCAAGCCTTTGGAGAAATATGAAAATTGCAATAATAACTGATATTCACGGCTCAACTCATTGGCGTACGGTCATGAAAATGATTGATAAATTCGACAAAATTATCTTTCTTGGGGATTATTTTGACGCATGGATCAACAAATGGCCCGAGCAAATGAATAACGCGTGTAATATAATAACATTTAAAAAAAGTTATCCGGAAAAAATTGACCTTTGTTGGGCTAATCATGATACAAGTTATTATCTTGATGAAAGATGTTCAGGATATCAATTTGATTATGAGATAGATATAAAAGAATTTTTTAAAAAAAATAAAAATCAACTTGAAGTAGTTTACATTTATGACGAATGGATTTTTTCCCATGCCGGAGTGTCCGCAAAATGGATGTCTTGCGCTGGAATAAAAACCGTAGAAGAAATAAATACGCTCTTTAAAGAAAATCCGAATTATTTTAGATGGGTTGGACCGGACGGTTTTGGAAATAATCCAAATGAGGGTCCCCTGTGGATTAGGCCTGAATCATTAATAACTAACGCCGTTAAAAATTATAATCAGGTGGTCGGACATACTGAATTGCCGGATGGACCGAAGATAATTAATAAAAACAAATTGAAATTTGTATTCACAGACACCAGAAAACATAACCATTTAACCATATTAAATACTGAAACTAATGAAGTAAGCTTTGTAAATATTGCCGTACCTTAATTTTTCATATTTCTTCTCTTGACCTTTTTTTAATTTCATGCTATTTCACATTTATAAATAAATTTAATTTATAAGGAGCCCATCATGGCACAACATCAATTTCAAACCGAAGTAAGCCGGTTGCTGCACCTTATCATTCATTCTCTTTATTCAAACCGGGAAATTTTCCTTAGGGAGCTTGTTTCCAATGCCTCCGACGCCCTGGACAAGCTTAAATACCTGACTGTCGCGGACGAAAAATACAAAACAATCAACTTTGATCCGCGCATCGATATTTTCTTCAATAAAGAAGCAAAAACATTGACCATCTCTGACAACGGAATCGGCATGAATGAAGCCGATTTAATCGACTCGCTTGGAACTATCGCGCGTTCAGGGACAAGACTGTTCCTTGAAAAACTTGCCGAAGACGCGAAAAAAGATTCCAACCTTATTGGTCAGTTTGGCGTGGGTTTTTATTCCGCTTTTATGGTCGCGGAAAAAATTGAAGTTATAAGCCGAAAAGCCGCCGAAGACGCGGCGTGGAAATGGACAAGCGACGGCAAAGAAGGCTTTGAACTTGAAAACGCGTCGCGGGACAGTCAGGGAACGACGGTGATTCTCTACCTCACGGAGGAGGGAACGGAATACGCTAACCATTGGTCAATCGAAGACATCATTAAGCGTTACTCCAACCATGTCGCATTCCCCATTTACCTTACCTATGATGAAAAAGAGTGGGATGATAAAGGTAATGAGAAAGGCAGTAAAACCAAAACCGACAGGATAAATTCAGGAACAGCGCTTTGGCGGAGAGCGAAGTCAGAGTTGAAAGAAGAAGACTACAATGAATTTTACAAACAGCTTGGCCACGACAGCGACGCTCCCCTGCACTACATTCATACAAAAGCCGAGGGAACTTTGGAATACTCCACCCTATTTTACATTCCAAAAAAAGCCCCATTTGATTTGTACAATGTCGATTACAAGCCGGGCGTTAAACTCTATGTAAAACGTATTTTTATTACGGATGACGACAAAGAACTAATGCCGACATACTTGCGCTTTGTGCGCGGCGTAATTGATTCTGAAGATCTGCCTCTTAATGTAAGCCGCGAAATTTTGCAACAGAATAAAATTTTACTCAACATAAAAAACGCATCCGTAAAAAAACTTCTTTCAGAATTTAAGCAAATTGCAGATAACGCCGCGTCAGGTTCTGACGAAGCGAAGGAAAAATGGGAAACTTTTATTGAGCAGTTTAACCGTCCTCTTAAAGAGGGGCTTTATCAGGATTTTGCAAACCGCGAGGCTATTCAGGAACTTGTACGCTTTAAAAGCACCGCCGTCGAAGGGTGGACAAGTTTCGCCGAGTATGTCTCCCGCATGAAAAGCGATCAAAAGAATATCTACTATATAACAGGCGGCGATGAAAAAACCCTGCGCTCCTCCCCCCTACTGGAAGCCTACCGCGCAAAAGAGATTGAAGTTTTAATCATGTCCGATGAGATTGACGACCTTGTGATTCCCACTCTGCACAGTTACCGCAAAGAAACAACCGGCGCGGACGGCAAGAGCGAAAGCCAAAGTTGGGAACTTAAAGCCGTAAACCGCGCGGGCGCTGACGAAGAGTTAGGTGAAAAGAAAGACAAGGACGCTGAGAAAGAAGCGAAGCCCGTCATTGAAAAAATTAAAAAGGCTCTTGGAGACCGCGTAAAAGACGTAAAACTTTCCCGCCGCCTTCACGATTCCCCGTCCTGCATTGTCGCCGATGAAAACGATCCCAGTATGCAAATGGCGCAAATGCTCAAGGCGATGGGACAAACTACAATGCCTGACATTAAACCGATTTTGGAAGTGAACGGCGAACATCCCATTGTCGCGGGTTTAAAGAATGTTGACGATGAAGATCGCATTGCCGATACGGCGGCGGTGTTACTCGATCAGGCACTTTTAGTGGAAGGCGTCAAACTTAACGACCCTGCGGACTTTGTAAAGCGGATTAACCGCCTGTTGGCAGGGCGGTAATTGTAATGACAACGCTCTCCGCTTTCAACGTCCGCACAGGCGGAGAAACCGACTGGATCAACATTACAGGCGAAGTTCAAAAAATTGTCGCCGCCTCAGGTGTGCGCGAAGGGATTTGCGTCGTCTTTGTGCCGCACACCACCGCGGCGGTAACGATTAATGAAAACGCCGATCCCGACGTACCCCGTGACGTGAATTTAGCGTTAAACATAATCTCCCCCGACCGCCGTGAATTTCACCACAGCGAAGGCAATTCCGCCGCGCACACCAAAACAAGCCTAGTGGGGCCTTCAATCACTCTGATTGTTACGGAAGGCAGGCTGCTTCTTGGCACATGGCAGGGAATATGGTTTAATGAATACGACGGGCCGCGCACGCGAAAAGTCCATGTGCGGGTAATGGGAGAGTAAAAAGAAATAAAAAATATAAAATAAAAAATAAGAAATAAGGAAGGGAAAAGAGGAATTGGTTATGATAAAAATTAATAAAACTTGTTTGTTTTTGATCTTTACTTTTGTTATCAGTTGGTCAATAGCGGCAATTTTTTGGGTTATTCACGGGAATTTTAATTTTCAAATTGGATTCACCATATTGGGAATAATTTATATGTTTATTCCATTTATTTCCGCTATTTTGGTAAAAGCAATACACAAAGAACCAATAATGTCGGATTTCTTAATTTCATTTAAAATTAACAGATGGTTTTTTATAGCATGGCTAATTTTTCCCGTAATTGTGTTTTGCTCTCTTGGCATCAGCATCCTGTTTCCAAATGTAACTTATAACCCCGAATTAACAGGAATATTTGACAGAATGAAGGACTCTCTTACGCCAGATCAGATTGAAGAATTTAAAACCAGAATAAATTCGCTTCCAATTG
>Ga0268262_10006614_pt1 | contig 11079 bp, 10 predicted proteins | sample TergutNc150P3_FD_190354 | JGI IMG/M metagenome (GOLD analysis project Ga0268262, IMG submission 190354) | Nasutitermes corniger P3 segment gut microbial community from laboratory colony in Florida, USA - Nc150 P3 (SPAdes) (version 2) | ecosystem: Host-associated > Arthropoda: Insects >...
GTTTAAATCCAGCACGCGCCCCGGAGTGCCCACCATGATCTGCACATTGTCCTTGAGCATGGCCGTCTGCTGGGTATAGCCAACCCCGCCGTAGAAACTTCCGATTTTAATGGGAAGGTATTTGCCGATTAGTTTAGCCTCTTCCTCAATCTGAACCGCAAGCTCCCTGGTCGGCGCCATGATGATCGCCTTCTTTCCGTTTAGCATGTCCTCGGTAAGGAGACGCTGAAAAATTACAACCAAAAAAGCCGCAGTTTTTCCCGTCCCGGTTTGTGACTGGACATAGAGATCCTGGCCGCTAAAAGCGTGTTCAAGTACCTGTTCCTGGACAGGCATACAGGTAATATACCCCCCCTCGTTCAATCCCCGGCCAAGATCGGGATGCAGGTTTAGATCCGTGAATTTCATATAATGGAGTATCGTAGCGCTTTTTAGGCGAAATGAATAGGTCATTGAGACTTGGAATTTTATACATCAAGGTATAAATTCTTTCGTTTTCAACTTAACTTTTTAAGATTGATTTTACAATCATTACCCTATGGAGGTTTATTATGGAACTAAACATCGCCTCCACATTTCGATTGCGGAATAAACTGAAAGAACGGACAAAAAGTTAACCGAGATTGTTCAAAACGCGTAAGTTACAAAGCAAATTGGAACTTCTGAAAATACCGCTGTTTTTGATGGTAAGACTTTTAACGAGGCTATTGCTGAAGTAAATTTCCTTATGGCTACTTTGCGGATGAGATAAAATAGAAATAGAGCTTCTTTTGGATCAAAGTCTATTGTTTCTCAAGCCGAACATAAACTTTTAAAGCAAAGTTTCTAAAATTTACTTTTCGGCGTGCTTGTTTTAATGGATTTTCCGGCCAGGCATTTTCCTTCCCTTTACATTAAAAGTCTTTGTAAGGTATAGTACATTTATTCGTTGTGGAGCGGCGCATACGGTAGCCTAAAGGCTACCTGGATAATCGACAGTGATAGATTATCCTGCGCCGGCTCGTGTTACATTATTAAAAAACAGCCCTTGCGGGCTGCTTTTCTGGAGCGGTGTCCGAGCGGTTTAAGGAGATGGTTTCGAAAACCATTGAACTCGTAAGGGTTCCGGGGGTTCGAATCCCCCCTGCTCCGTGCTAAAAACGCTTCGCGTTTTTAGTTAAGGAGTTTTGTGCTATCCCTTCGAGATAGCTTCACAAAACTCCACGGCTGGAAACAAATTGGGGGATTCGAAACGAAGTACCGTGCCCCGAAAAGGCGAGAGCCTTACAGGGGCTGCGGTGCATGGATGTACCGCAAGGTACGAAGGCGGTGGTGGAAGGAGTAAACAGGACGTTTACGACTGGAACCCCGAATCCCCCTGCTCCGGACCAAAACGCGTAGCGTTTTTATTGGAGAGATGACCGAGTGGCCGAAGGTGCACGATTGGAAGTCGTGTGTACCCGGAAGGGTACCGAGGGTTCAAATCCCTCTCTCTCCGTTGCTCAAAAATCTTGCAGATTTTTGAGCTTAGGAGTTTTGTGCTATCCCTTGCGGGATAGCTTCACAAAACTCCACTCTTGCATGATGAGGGATTTGAAGGCAAATCCCTCTCTTTCTGTTGCTAATGGTTTATGCGCGGAATGACGTAATTTTCCACCTCATGGCAAACTCTTTCCACATCTATCGTTTTGTATTCACCATTTTGATAGAGGATGCGGCCCTGTACCATTGTCAGGCACACATCGCTGCCCCTGGCCGCGTAGGCGACTGCGGCTAATGGGTCATTCAAAGGGAAGAGATGAGGAGCGTCCAAATCCAGCATTATAATGTCGGCGTCGTAGCCGGGGGCAATCCGGCCGGTTTCGGCTTCGCGGCCCTGCCCCGCAGCTCCGTTTACCGTTGCCATTTTTATGGCCTCGTAAGCGGGCAGTGCCGACGGATCGCCTGATAAATACTTTTGCAACAACGTGGCGGTTTTAATCTCCTCGAACATGTCATGGTTGTTGTTGGAACAAACGCCGTCCGTACCCAGGGCCACGTTCAGGCCGTGATCGCGCATTTTCATAACAGGAGCTATACCGGACGCTAGCTTTAAGTTGCTGATAGGGCAGTGGGCTACTGTTGCGCCAGCTGAGGCCAAAATCGCCATGTCGCTTTCGGTCAGCCAGCAGCCGTGGGCGGCGGTGGCTTTCCGGGAAAACACGCCGTGTTCGCTTAGTATTTCCGTTGGTGTTTTCCCATATTTTTTTATGCACCCTTCGTGTTCTTCCTTTGTTTCGCTCAAATGCAGTTGAAAACGCAGATCGTTTTCTTCCGCGAAGGCAACGCTTTTCCGCCAGGCTTCAGGGCCGGAAGTGTACTCCGCATGTATACCGGCGTCCACTATAAGCCGACCATCTCCTTTGCCTTTGTATTTCGCCAGGACTTCCCGAACCTGTATGGTGCCGCGATCCTTTTCAAAATCGAACTTGTCCATGTCAAGACATAACAGTGCGTTTGTTATGTTTGCCTTTGTGCCTGCTTCAAGCACGGCTTCGGCAATCTGGGAAAGATGAAGGTACATATCCGTACAGCTAACAACGCCGAAGCGTATACATTCCGCCAGACCCAGCCTGACGCCTGCGGAAACGCAGCGCTCATCCATCTTGCCCTCCGCCGGGAAGATGTGATCGAAAAGCCATTCTTTCAGGCGGTAGTCATCGGCGAAACCCCGCAGCAGCGCCATCGGCAAGTGGCTGTGGCAATTTACCAGGCCCGGCATTATAAGTCGCTTTGAGCCATTAACAACGCAAGCGGCAGATGCCTGAGGCACTTCGGCCTTAGGCGGTTTTTCGCCCACATACGAAACCTTTTTCCCTTCAATCCCGACATAGCCGTGGGACAGCACCGGCCGGGCATCGTCCATGGTAATTACGATAATATCGCTAAATAATGTTTCCATAATTAGCTTTGTATTATAGCCTAAAAAAACAGATTGAAAAACACCTCTACCTGTGCCACAATTAGGTATAATAGGTATAAATAGAAAAAGGAGATTAATTTGAGTATTGTTAGGGACAAATCGCTGGCAGGAGCCGGAATTGCAAAGATAAACTGGGTCAAGGATTTCATGCCCGTGCTGAACCGCCTTGAAAAAAGGATGGTCGCGGAACAGCCTTTGAAAGGCCTTAACGTGACGGTGTGCGTGCATCTTGAAGCGAAAACCGCCTATCTGGGCATGGTGCTTAACGCTGCCGGCGCACATGTTACGCTTACAGGTTCCAACCCGCTTTCCACAAAAGACGATGTATGCGCCGCGCTGGACAGCCTGGGCCTTGAAGTCTACGCCTGGCATGGCGCGACTGCCCAGGAATACCACGACCACCAGGTGAAGGCTCTTGAGTTTTGTCCCCACATCGTCATCGACGATGGCGGCGATCTGGTGAACCTGCTCCACGACGAAATACCTCAATGCGCCAAAAATCTGATTGGCGGCTGCGAAGAAACCACAACGGGGCTCCACCGCTTACGTGCCCGCAGCGCGGCGGGAAAACTCAAATTCCCCATGATGGCCGTCAACGACGCAAAATGCAAATACCTTTTCGACAATCATCATGGCACGGGCCAATCCACATGGGACGCGATAATGTATGCCACCAACAACATGATTTCCGGCCGTACCGTTGTTGTAGCCGGTTATGGCTATTGCGGCTCAGGAATTGCCATGCGTGCCAAGGGCCTTGGCGCAAACGTTATTGTCACAGAGGTAGATCGCTTTAAGGCATTGCAGGCGCTCATGGACGGTTTTAGGGTCATGCCCATGAAAGAGGCGGCCAAAATCGGCGACATATTTGTTACGGCTACCGGATGCAAAAAAGTAATCACAACCGAGCATTTTAAATTGATGAAAAACAACGTCCTGCTTTCCAATGCCGGACACTTTGACGTGGAAGTAGAACGCGCCGCGCTGGAAGCCATGTGTGTTAAAAAGGAAACCCGCAAACCGTTCATAGACGGGTACTACTTGCCCGGCGGCAAAATAATGAACCTGCTGGCGGAAGGCCGCCTGGTCAACATCGTTGCCGGCAACGGGCATCCGGCTGACATAATGGATCTGAGCTTTAGCATTCAACTGCTCAGTGTGTTGTACATGGCAAAAAACGGCAAACAGCTAGAGCCAAAGCTTCATAACATCCCACAGGAAATTGACGACGAAGTAAGCCGATTAAAGCTTGAAGCAATGGGTATTGAAATTGACGTCCTTACGGACGAGCAATCAGAATATTTAAGAAGCATGTAATTTATTGGAGGAATAAATGGCAAACCTAAAAGGAACAAAAACCGAGAAGAACCTAATGGAGGCATTTGCCGGAGAAAGCCAGGCAAGGAACAAGTACACTTATTTTGCTTCCAAAGCAAAGAAAGACGGCTACGAGCAAGTCGCCGCCTATTTCGAAGAAAGCGCAAACAACGAGAAAGAACACGCCAAGATTTGGTTCAAGCTGCTTTGCGGGGGCGAACTCCCCAAGACGACCGAGAACCTGAAAGCCGCCGCCGCCGGAGAACACGAAGAATGGACGGCAATGTACAAGCGCATGGCTGAGGAAGCGCGTGGGGAAGGATTCAACGACATCGCCTTCCTTTTTGAATCGGTGGGCAAAATCGAAAAAGAGCATGAGGCGCGCTACCTCAAATTGCTCAAGAACATCGAAGATGGTTCTGTTTTCGCCAAGAAAGAAAAGTCAATCTGGATATGCAGAAACTGCGGTTGTATAGTAGACAGCGAAAACGCTCCGCAAAAGTGCCCTGTTTGCAGCCATCCGCAGGCCTACTTTGAGCTAAAGGTGCTTAATTATTAGCAGGCTGTAACAGTTAGAGCTAAACCCAATGCCGTTTTTCAACGCCCTAAACAAGTATAGAGCAGGGTTTGGTTAATTTTACGCATCGAAATACCTTGTCCTGTAAAAATCTTGACTTTTCATACTATATGTATATACAATATTGTAGGGTATGGGGTGGGGAAAACAATAATAAGCGCAAATGGGCGCTTTGAATGGGATGAAGACAAAAGCAGGATCAACAAAGAAATTCATGGGCTGTATTTTGATGAGATTCTGCCTGCTTTAGATGATCCTTTTCTCCTTGAAATGTACGATAAAACCCATTCAACCTTGACTGAAACCCGTTTTAGAGGCTTAGCGGAATTGCAGGATTTTATCATTCTGTATCTGTCCTATACTGAACCAGCAAGTGACCGGACAAGGATAATTTCTGCCCGGGTTGCTGAGCCTATTGAGGAAAGGGAATACTATGAATGGCGAAAAAACTTTATCACCTGAAAGGATTGCCGAAATAAAAGCTTTTAAAAACACCGATTTTTCGGACTGCCCTATACTCTCAGAAGAAGAATTAAAAAAACTTCGGCCCCGGCACCCGGAATACTTTAAGCCCAAAAAACAGGCTGTGCAGATTCGCCTTGATGCCGATGTGATTGCATGGTTTAAAGGCTTCGGGAAAGGTTATCAAAGCCGGATAAATTCAGTACTTCGGGAAGTTATGCTGCGCAGTGAGCAAAGGTAAAACCGGATGCTATGTACACTAAATTGTAGTTTTTGAAATTTATATTATTTCCTCTTGACAAACAAGTTAGGATAGGCTAACTTATAATTAGTTAGAAACAGCTAACTGCTTTTTTTATAGCATATAGTTAGTCAATACTAACTGTCAAAGGAGAAAATATGACTCTGAAAGACCTGGGAATCGGTAAAAGCGGCCTTGTTTTGGCCGTAAACGGCGAAAAAGTATTAAGGCGGCGGCTTTTGGAAATGGGTATCACGCCCCGCACAACAGTAACAGTCAAGAAGGCTGCTCCCATGGGCGACCCCATTGAATTGCTTCTTAGGGGCTATGTCTTGTCTTTGCGTCTGGACGATGCAGAAAAAATCACTGTGGAGGAGGTGGCATCATGAAACTTCGTTTCATGTTCGATTATAATGCGCGGCTATTTAGCCGCGCTATATGGAGGTTATCATGATATTCGCACTTGCGGGAAACCAGAACTGCGGCAAAACCACGCTGTTCAACCAGCTTACCGGCTCTAACCAGCACGTAGGCAATTTTCCGGGCGTTACGGTCGATCAAAAGACCGGAAGCATAATAGGCTACAAGGATGTTTCCATCGTGGATTTGCCCGGCATCTATTCCCTTTCTCCTTACACGAGTGAAGAGATTGTAACCCGTGATTTTTTAATCAAGCACAAGCCGGACGGAATAATCAATATCGTTGACGCGACCTGCATAGAACGCAGCCTGTACCTGACTATGCAGTTAATAGAACTTCAAATTCCAATGGTGCTGACCCTCAACATGATGGACGAAGTACAGGCAAATAATGGAAGCATCGACATACAGCGCATGAGGGAAGCCCTCGGCATACCGGTTGTTCCCATTTCGGCGATAAAAAAGAAAGGGCTGTCGGAGTTGATGGAACAAGCCGTAGAAGCAGTACACAACCAGAAAAAGCCTGAGCGTATTGATTTTTGTTCCGGCGCGGTACACAGGACAATTCATGCGGTAGTCCATCTTATTGAAGACCACTGTCAAAGACAGGGCCTTCCCATGCGGTTTGCGGCGACTAGGCTGGTCGAAGGCGACGAGCCGATGCTTAAAACTCTGGGTCTGGACGAAAACGAAGCCCACATGATAGAACACGCCGTTAAAGAAATGGAAATGGAAATGAAAACCGATCGCGAGGCCGCGTTAGCCGATATGCGCTATCAATTCATCGAAGATGTTTGCAAAAAATGCGTGGTGAAGGCAAAGGAAAGCCGCGAATACCGGCGCAGCGTCAGAATTGATTCACTGTTGACCAACAAGATATGGGCGTTTCCGGCTTTTTTGGGCATCATGCTTTTGGTTTTCTGGCTGACCTTTGGTGTCATTGGGAACAGGCTGAGCGATTTAATGGTATTGGGGCTGGATAATTTGAGCGGTGTCATTGACAGCGCATTGACGGCATACGGTATAAATCCCGTTATTCATTCGCTGTTGGTTGACGGCATATTTGCTGGCGTTGGAGCGGTTCTAAGTTTTATTCCCATAATCGTTACGCTGTTTTTCTTTCTGTCAATGCTGGAAGACTTGGGATACATGGCGCGGGTGGCGTATGTGATGGACAAGCCCCTGCGACAAATCGGTCTTTCCGGTAGGAGTTTTGTACCGATGCTTATGGGCTTTGGCTGCAGCGTTCCGGCGGTTATGGCTACAAGGACGTTGGCAAGCGAGCGCGATAAAAAAATGACTGTCTTACTGACGCCGTTTATGAGCTGTAGCGCGAAACTCCCAATATATGCACTGTTTGCCGCCGCTTTTTTCCCAAAAAATTCGGCGCTGGTAATGAGCAGCCTGTACTTCCTGGGAATTGTTTTTGGCGTATTCTCCGCCTTTCTAATGAAAAAAACGGTTTTTAAGGGCGCGCCTGTTCCCTTTGTAATGGAACTGCCCAATTACCGCTTCCCTTCCGCAAAAACCGTATTGCTCTTAATGTGGGAAAAAGCAAAAGACTTTTTGCAAAGGGCATTTACAATAATCTTTCTGGCAACTGTCGTGATATGGTTTTTACAATCCTTTGATATGAGGTTGAACTATGTAGCAGGCGGAGCGGACTCGCTGCTTGCGGCAATCGGACGCTTGATCAGCGGCATCTTCGTACCGTTGGGGTTTTCCGACTGGCGTATTTCCACGGCCCTCATAACCGGCTTTATCGCGAAAGAAGCGGTTATAAGTACGCTGGCGGTATTGACCGAAGCAAGCGTCTCGGAACTTGGTAACACTTTACATACCTTATTCTCGCCGTTAAGCGCTTACAGTTTTTTGGTATTCACGCTGTTGTACACGCCATGCGTGGCGGCAATGGCGACGGTAAAACGCGAACTTGGCAGCGTAAAGGGTGCCGTTTATATCATGCTGTACCAGACCGGTTTTGCCTGGCTTGCCGCCTTCTGTTTTTATCAAATTGGTTTTTTAGTGAGGTGATTATATGAGTATGGCAGATACCTTCGTTCTGGGAATGGTTTTACTAGCGGTCATTTTTGTCTGCGCATGGATTGTTCGGCGCAAAAAGCAGGGCAAGGGCGGCTGTGGGTGCGGTTGCTGCCCTGACCGTGAGAATTGCGTGGATAAACCTGGCGGATGATTAGTCTCTAGTGAAGAATTTCATCTATAATATTCCGCTTTAAGTATTGAATTTCCATTTTTCCCTGCCCAAAAACAGCATGAATTTCAAGGCAAAAAATTCTTAATGATAATCCCTCCATCCGGCGTAAGTATTGATTCCGGATGAAACTGCAAACCGTAGACAGGATACTCTTTGTGGCATACAGCCATGATTTCACCGTCATCTGTCCTTGCGGTGATTTTCAACGAGTCGGGCAGGGTTGAATCAATACCAGCCAAAGAATGATAACGCGCCGCGCTTATGACAGGCGGAAGTCCCTTAAAAAGAACATTCTCTGCATCAAGATTTACCTGCGATGATTTCCCGTGCATCAACTTGCTTGCATAGGATACTGTACCGCCAAAAGCTTCGTATATTGCCTGATGGCCAAGGCAGATGCCCAGGATCGGTATTGACGAATAAAGCCGTTTTATGGCCTCAATACATATTCCGGCATCGGAAGGTTTTCCGGGGCCCGGAGAAATTACCAGGCGGCTCGGCGCGAGGTGTTTTATCTCGTCAATGCTTATTTCATCGTTGCGTACAACTTTTATGTCGGGCTCAATGACGCCGATTATCTGGTACAAGTTATAGGAAAAACTGTCGTAATTATCAATTAACAATACCATTATTCAAGCCCTCCGGAGGAGTTTTTAAGCGCGTCCATTACCGCTTTGGATTTGTTCACACATTCCTGATATTCCGATTCAGGATTGCTGTCCGCTACAATTCCCGCGCCTGAACGGATAAACACTCTATTGTTTCTCCGGTACACAATCCTGATGGCGATGCAGGTATCCATATTGCCTGTAAAATCGAGATAGCCGATTGCGCCGCCGTAAATGCCGCGTTTATTTTGTTCCAGTTCGTTGATGATTTGCATAGCGCGGATTTTTGGAGCGCCTGACAATGTACCGGCAGGAAGCACGGCGTTAATGGCATCAAGCCCCGTTTTTCCCTCGAGGATTTCGCCGCTTACTGTAGAGCCGATGTGCATAACGTGGGAAAAGCGCAGAATAGACTTGTATTTAGCGACGGATACTGTTCCAAATTTACTGATCTTTCCCAAATCGTTGCGGCCAAGATCGACCAGCATATTGTGTTCCGCAAGCTCTTTTTCGTCATTGAGCAGTTCCTTTTCCAGCGCGATGTCTTCCTCGTCGTTTGCTCCCCTTGGACGGGTTCCCGCAAGCGGAAAGGTAAACAGCTTGCCGTCATGTAACTTGACAAGCGTTTCAGGCGACGCTCCGGCGATTTCCAGATTGCTTCCGCTGAAATAAAACATATAAGGCGACGGGTTTATTGTCCGTAATACGCGGTAGGTATCAAAAATGCTGCCTTCAAAATCAGCCCCAAAACGGTTAGACAGCACAACCTGAAATATATCGCCTTCCCTGATGTGATCCTTTGCCTTGTTTACCATCCGGCAGTATTCTTCTTTTGTAAACAACGTGTTAAAGTCGGATTTTACACAAGCGGCGGCGGACTCCCCGTACTGTCCGCTCTTTACGAGGGTTCTTAATTTTTCAAGCTGAGCTTTGCCGTTCTCGTATTCAGCTTCAATATCGTGAGTCTTGATATTTACGATTAAGATAATTTTTTGCCGGTAATTGTCAAACGCGATCACTTTATCAAAGAGCATAAGATCGACATCGTTAAAACGCTCTTCATCAACGGCGCCCAGTTTGAGTGTTGGCTCGCAGTATTTTGCGTAATCATAGGCAAAGTAACCTACAAGGCCGCCGGTAAAGGGAGGCAGCCAGTCAAACTTTATGCTTTTGTACCTGTCAAGAATTTCCTGAATGTGCTTGTTGGGGTTATCAGTTTTAAGTGATTCTGTTGTATCCGAATTAATATTCATTACACCGTTCAGGCAGGTAATTTCCAATTTTGGATCATAGCCCAAAAAGGTGTATCTGCCCCAGTTTTTTGTATCCTCCGCGCTTTCCAGAATAAAGCAATGCCCGCTCTCCTTTTTCAATTTCCTGAATACATCAATCGGCGTTACCATATCAGAGTACATTTCCGCTCTGAGCGGTATGATGTCGTATTGCCCTGTTTCCGCGATACGTTTTGCTTCTTCCAATGACGGCTTAAACATTCCTGGCTCCTGTTTATATAATATCAACTTCTACATTGGGCTTTAGTATATGATTGTTTTCGAAGTATATAGAGATTTTGAGGTTATGTTTATCATCTTTACGGAATGTTTTATGCCTCAGCGTGATGCCTCAAAATAAAATCTAACCATAAGGATCGTTTGCGTCATAATAAAAATCTAACCGTAGTCAGATTGCTTGAAGGGCGGAAGCGGCGAGGGGTTTCCCCCTTCAAGATTTATAGCCCTGTTCATTGACATCAAAGCGTCAACCGCCTTGTGGACTTCCCTTTGGAGCTTAACCGAATCGTAAAGGGCATAACGTCTGTCCAGTTCCTTTTTAGTTTCAAGCGGAAGATCGGACGAAGCCATAAGCCTTTGGTAAGGGCTTATGATATGCTTATCATATACCTTTTTTATTTTCGTACCAACTCTTGTTTTGCTTATAAGCTTGATAGTTGGCATAAAGAAGTTTAGCAGCGGGCAGAGGGATCGGTAGACACCGACGAGCGCGCCCCGTTCCGCCTCAGCCGAAAAGCGGCAATAGCCAGCGAAGTTTCTGACGCAGGCAAAGTTTTTCTGCTCGACAAAGCAGCTGTCGTTTTTGCGGTAGGCCCACGACCTTGTAAACTGGGTGCGCTCGGCTTGGCAGCATTTGAGAAGGGCGGAATTGATGAACTCCGAGCCGTTGTCGCTGTCTATGCCCATAAGCGGGAAAGGGAGGGAAGATTTTATGTCCAGCAGGGCTTCAAAAACCCATTTATGGGCCTTGTTGAGCGTCGGGCGCAGCTCTACCCAGCCTGAATAT
>Ga0268262_10006615_pt1 | contig 11079 bp, 11 predicted proteins | sample TergutNc150P3_FD_190354 | JGI IMG/M metagenome (GOLD analysis project Ga0268262, IMG submission 190354) | Nasutitermes corniger P3 segment gut microbial community from laboratory colony in Florida, USA - Nc150 P3 (SPAdes) (version 2) | ecosystem: Host-associated > Arthropoda: Insects >...
ATAAGCCCAAACTATTGTAAAATTGCAAGAGATAGGATACGATTAATAGAAATGCAACCACAATTGGCATTAAAATATGAGACTAGCTCAAATACAGCATAAAAGATAGACCAAGTTCCAAAGCTATGTTGCGAAATTCTTTTTCAAAATCATTTTCCGTTGCCTTTTCATTCATCTCTAAAAATTTTCGCCGAAAAATGTGTTTCATTATATTGGTTTCACCGTCCAAGGAAGATTTAATTTCCTCGCTTTTCAGGGATAAATACTCATAACCCAGCCTAGTAAGGTGTATCAGAGCTGGGATTTTTACCCTTGAATTTTCGTTAAATACCATAGATTGGGTTAATATAGAATAAAAAGTATCTTCTCCACCCTCTTCACATACAAATGCTCTTTTAAAATATGCGCTCTCGCATTTTTTACTATCTCTTCTTTTGCCGCCGAATTATTCAAATAAAATTTCACCAAGTCCGCATATTCTTCAGGAGAATTTGCTACGCAAATTGCATCCTTTGGGAACAACTCAAATAAATCGCTTTGCTCATCGCTAATCACAAAACGCTCGCAAAGGGGAATGTCAAAAACTCTTTGATTGACCGCGGAGGGCATTTGGCAACTTGTTATATTTATGTGAATGTTGCCACTTGAATAATGCGAGCATAAGCCGCTTCGGTAATCTATGTCGGGGAGGGTTTTTATGTTGCTGCCAAATAAGTTTTTCCAGCCATTCGGGTCGCCTGCAAAAGTTAAACCCAAAGCGAGCAAAGGCTCTAAACACAAACGCCGCTTTTCGGCAGAGGCTAAATGTATGCAGTAACTTGCAAACCACGCTTCGGCTTTGGTATCGGCTGGGATTTGCTGCGCAAAAATTTCCCGCGACAAAATTTGCTCTGCGGCACTTTTCGCTATAGGCAAGGCTTCGTCTTTGTCATATTGAATGTGTTTCCAAATATCGTCCAAAAAATTGCCGGCTATGGCAGAACCGGTGAACATCAAATCGTAAATGGTTTTTTTGTTTTGCGGATAAAATAAATGCGTATCTCCGGCAAGGGGGAGCCACTCGGCTTTTGCAAAGTTTTTTTCTAACAGCCAAGGGATATAGGCTTTTTCCCAAGTCCACGCAACTATGTTTTTACACTGCTCTTTGCTGAACAAACAAGCTATGGGGCGCGGGTCATCGACAAACCAAATATGCACAGGCACAGAAAATCTATTGCAAACAGAGAGCAAAATTCCCTCGGAGTCTATGCCTTTTGCATTTACACTGAGCACAAGACGGGGCGTATTTTTTTGAAACAGCTCCATGAGCAAGGACTCCTGCTGACTAGGGTCTCTGCTCTGCTGCGGTAGAGTTATGCAGGGTATTTGCAAATCTTTTAGGGCGTTTAATATTTCCTGCTGCAAAAAATGCGTGCCAAATGGGAGGGCTATATCCGTATGGGCGCGATTAATCGCGCCCGTACATACGTGGTGCGCCAAAGCAAGTATAGTTTTTAGTGTGGATTCGGCTTGTTCGGTGCAGTATCTGGCGGCGGCGGGGTGGCGGATTACAGTTATTTTGTTGTTTTTGAATATGCTGTCAAATTGAGATAAATCATCGCTGAACAGGGCTACGTTTTGGCTGGCTAGTTTCTCTTTTGCAATGCTCAGGTTTTCGGCGAAGGCATCGCAGAGGATTATCAGGGGGATTTTGTTTTTGGGGAAATCTTTTAAAAATTCCAAATGGTAGCCGAGGCCTGTGCCAAAAGCGAAAATAATTCCACTCAGGGAATTTGGCCTGAACCAATTCCTTTCTTGTTCGGGCTTCAATGCGCTGTGCAAGAGCCGCTCAAAGCCATTTCCGCATACGCGAGCGCTTAACTGCCCTGAAGAGGCACTAAAATGCTCGCAGCGCATTTTATTTTGCTATTTCGGATGTTGGAATGCTTTTGTGGTCGCTGGCTTTTTCGTGCAGTTTTGAAAGTTGTGCCTTTATTTTTGAAATAGCCACATCCAAAGCCTTGCCAAAGTTCTCTTCTTCGGCAGAAGCTGCAAACGAATGTCCTTTTGTGCTGGCGGTTATTTCAACCTTGCGTTTTAGCTCAATGCCATTTGCGATTTTTGAAATACCTTCCACCACCACCGTAAAATCGGTAACATTATTGAAAATGGTTTCCAGCTTGCCAAGTTCGCTTTGAATAACAGTCTGGAATTTAGACGCTGGCTCATTTAAATGCCTAACGGTAACATTAATGGGAATATTGCTCATAGTGAAGAAATATAGTAAATGCAATTAACTCGCTAGTTATTTCATCAATCCCCCAGCACCCATTCAATTCCGTAAGCAAATCTTATACCGGGGGGTGCATAGCCGGCTTCTGGTTCCATAAGACTGTGGTTCATATTCTCAATCTTTGAATAAATGGTAAAACTTTGTATTTGCATAGAACTTTTGAAGTTGAGTGAGAGATAATTCCTTAAATGAATAGGCAAGGCAAGGGTGTCATTTTCTAGCCCATAATCCCATCTGTTGCCAAACCAATCTGCGTCAAACTGAACGCTGACTTTCAAACGCTCTTCCACAAAGCGATTGCTCCAATAAACCGCGCCTTTATAGTAGCGAGTTGGAACATTTATTACGGGTACCCTCAAAATTGTTTTCCCGCGTTCTGCATAGAAGCGCCAATTCCCAAGCTCAAAACCTAGCCGCCAAAAGAGTTCGTTGTTCCATACATCTTTGGCATTTGCCAATTTGAATGCGGAATCTGCGGGCAGCGAATCTAATTTTTTTACGTCTTGAAACACCCAGTACGGTATAATATAATGTAAAGCTTCTTCATATTTGTAACCCGCCATATAAAAGAAATGTTTGCTAAGTTTATATTCCAAATTCATTTCAAATCTCTCTCTTTTTTCAGCTTTTAGTTTCTCGTTTGGAAACGCTATTCTGCCTGCTCGCAAAATATGAGTTTCGTGAAAATCTGGAAAACGAGTGTCTTTTTGATAGTATCCGTTTAATGACAAATGATGTGGCAAAAACAGGGTTAAACCAAAAAAAAGCGCAGGCGCAAAATCCACGGAATCGAAAGCAGAGGCATTTCTTTGCAAGCCAGACTCTCCCTTGAAAGCAAATCTCCATAATGTGTCGTTTATGCCAAGCATAAGCAGTTGCCGGTCTTGGTATAGAGAAACTACATTTGTATCCGACAAACGGCTTTTACCCCGCAAATATTCGTATTTGACTTTTATGCTTGGGTTCAATAAACTTTTGTGCGAAATTTCTCCCTCTCCGCTTTGCCCATTGTAGCTTTCTCTTGGTTTTTGCGGAAAATAAATCCTTGCCGTAGTGTCCAGTTTTGAAAAACTTGTGTCTAACATTGAAAAACTTGTGTCCAGTTTTGAAAAATTAAATTCTTGCGAGGCAAAGCGGTGAGATATGCTCAATTTGTAGCCCGGCAAAAAATTGTAGTCCCAAAGCAGCCCGTAAAAACCACCGCCTCCTTTTATATTATATGGTCTTTGTGGAAAAGTTATGAATGTGCCTTCCTCGGTTTTTGAGAAAAAATGTCGCGTGGCATCGTCATTGTCCAAAAATAGGTAGTTAAATTGCGCCGTTATGCTTGAATGTGGGAAAACCCACGAAACCGCCGGAGTAAAATGAAGGGAATTATATGAAAGGTTTCTGCCAGCAAAGGGAACTCTGCTGGAATCTCTCTTCATTGTTCCCACATAAAGCTGGTGAACAATATCGCTGTAAATAAAGTTGTCGCTTTTTGAAACCGAATGTGAAGCAAGCCCCAGCGAAAAAACAATCGAATCCAAAAGCAGCCTATTGAACTCCAACCTGAATGCGTTGCCCTCCAGACCGTAGCGTTCCCATAAAATGGCGGTGATGGGCGTGTCTATTGGATTGTAATTTTCCTTGAAAATCAAGTTTCCATTGCTTGCGTTTAAGGAAAGACCATAAGGTTCATAAATAGGTGCAGTCGTATAAAGCCCCGAAAACCCAAGCGGCAACCTCTTTGCTGGTTCGGAAAACCCGGTTATGCTCGCTCCGGCGTCTGGCAAGCCTAGAAGGGAAATACCATTTATCCAGTATGCTCTGCCGCCTTCCATATCGTACTCTTTTGAAAGCACACCCTGCTCGGAGCGAGCATAGCGGGAAACGGATGTTTCCGCACCGTAAAGAGAAAGAGCAAGTATAAAAGTGAAAAGCAGAATTTTTGCCACATATTGGAATTTAGTAAACGGCTTTTGCCTAACTTTATATTTCTGCAATTTGGAAATTTCTAGCTTTTTTACACAATCCTTTCGCAAATTCGCGTTCCTTTGGGTTGAGGGCAAGCCAGAAGCCGGTGAGCATTAGAGCGGAGGAGAGGGTTGTGGTTAAGATTAATGTGGCTAGTGGGGAGTGGCTAGTGACTAGTGGCATTGTTGCCCAAGTGCAGAGGAATGCGGTTATTACTGTTGCTAGGACTTTGGAGATTTCTTTTAGGTAGTTGGGGATGTTTAAGTTTACGTGGCGGCGGGCGAAGTAGATACGGGAGATGTTGGCGAATATAGGTAAAGCAAGAAGAGCTATGTAAACCGAATAAGGGGAATGGTTAATTTTCAATAAGATGTAAGCAATGGGAGAAATTATCAAATGGCCGAATCCCATTGCAATTTTGTACCAGCGAATATATCCCTTGCCTTCTATTAAACTAGCTAAACCTCTGGAAAGATTGAGCATAATTTCATTGAGTAAGGCTAAACAACAGAGACCAGAAAGATATTCAGGAACTTTCTTTAGCCATATCAAAAGAACATAATCAATATTCAAAATTAATGGAATTCCAAATAATGATACCAAAAACAATTGCAATTTGCACGAAGAAATAGCCAAAATTTTTGGGCGTTCCAAATTTTTATCTGCCATTCCCGATATAATTTGCGGAGCTGAGGCTCGTGATAAAGTAAAGGAAAAAGTAGAAACGTGCGTCACTACTTGAGTGACAATATTGAAAACCGCATTCATTGCCGTGCCAAAAAACAGATTCACAAGAATAGGCAAAACCTTGGCTCTAGATATAATACATATACTTTCAAAAAAATTCCAGCCAGAAAAGGCAATCATCTTCTTCGTTAAATCTTTATCCATAAATTGTCTGGAGAAAACTACATTGGGATAGCGTATTTTACAAAATACTCTTTGAATAGTTCTCATTAAAATTGATAAAACCATCGTGGCAACGGCATAAACACCTAAACGGTCATAAGGAGTTATGAATAATAAAAAAGCTATTCCCAGTCTAGTAAATGTTTCAAAAGTAGAAAGAATGCTAAAAAAATACATATCTTCATTGGCGTTTATCAATGCCTGATAGGGAGTTGATATAATGGAAAAGAAAGTTGTAGCCACAACGCAGTGAAATACAAAATGTGCCATAGCCATACGTTCAGTATGTATGTTCAATGTTTCTAAAAATAAGAAACCTCCTATTTCTAATAAAATAGCAACAGTTATGCCTATTAAAAAATGCAGAATTACGCTAACAGTAAATATAGAGTTCAAATCACCTTGTTTTCTGTGATAAGACAAAAATCTCTGTGTTGCCCCAGCCATAGTTGAATTCAAAAATCCAAGCAATCCTATAACGCTGCCTACGAGCCCAAGAATCCCAAAATCGTCCAAACCAAGTGCTTCCAGCATATAACGGGTGGTGAATAAGCCAACTGCTATATTTACGATTGTTTTTAAATACATTGCCAACGTATTAAAAAGTATGCGGTGAGCATGGTGCATTATTTAAACAATCTCCTTTTTATTGCCTTCATTTTTCTTGGAATAAATTTTAATATATACCGTAGGCGAAATTTAAAAAAATATTCTTCCATATCATAAATTGTATTATAAAAGGTATCTCTTGTAATTGGTCTCTTTGCTGGTCTATTCAACATTTTTATTTTTTTAGTAACCTTTTCAAAAGAACTTTGAATATACTTTATTTTATTTCCTACACTTTCCCATAAATTCTTACCACCCGGTGTATTCACCAAAACAGCACTAACCCCGTCATTTGAATAAAACTCAGGATGTGCCTGTTCAATGCCCCAGTAATCGGCAATTGTAATGTCGCCTACCCTTCTTTTACAAGCATATTTGCAAGAATAGCAACATTCTCTAAGTGACTCGTTTTTCAGGAAAGCTGAGAGATATGGATCTATATGCTTATTCATATACTTAATCTTAGTCTTAGTCTTAGTCTTAATCTCATAGCCCCAGCCACATCGTTCTTTGCTCCTAAAATTGTGTTCTATAATTTTGCCCTTCATTTTCTTGCTTAACCATTCAATATATTTTGCGAATAATACCGGGCTTGGTACCCCATGGCAAACCAAATCTACAGTTGTTAAATCTTCATAATTTTTTCCCAAAAAAGCCTTCAATCCTGCTATCTGGCATGGTGTCCCGCTGTAGAGAACTTTGCGATTCTGTTCTAAAAAATCTTTCACCTGTGCAAATGTATTCAAGGTATCGCTCTGCACATATTTTGAGCTTTGCAATTTATGAAGCTCGTCTGTATTTTCTATCGCTATGAGCTTTGCCACAAAATTTTCGTCGTAGGCACATCCAAAAACAACCCCATTCTGCCCCAGAATGCTCTCCGCCAGCACAGGAAAAATGCCACCAGAGGCACTTTTCAGCATCTGTTCCTTGTTCAAGCTCTTTGCAGCAAAAACATCCAAAACATCATTCTGCAAATCATCCCTAAACATAGGGCATATTTTTTCGCATAACCCGCATTTATTGCATAGCGATTCGTTTATGCTTGGATATATAAAACCTTCTGCGTTATTTTGCATTGCAATAGCATTTTTGTTGCATTTCTGTTCGCAAGCACGGCAACCTGTACAATTCTTAAAATCGGTTATCATTTAATTCTCCAATGCACTTCTCAGCCAATTAGCTGAATAAATTCTCCATTCTTCCAAAATTCTATCCACCTGCTCCCAGTCAATAGGGCTATAGAGAATTTTTTCTACTTCTTCTTTTGTCTCAGTTTCATTTATACTCAATAATCGATACTGTAGATTTATTTTTTTCAGCAACGAATGAAACCTTTCATTCCCAATTATAGCATTCTTACGAGCTATAGGAAAGATAATGAAAGGTTTATGAAATAAAATGGAAAAAACAGTTCCATGAAAAGAATCTGTTATAACAAATTCTGCGTTACTAATATTATACAACCACTGTGAAACGGGAACTTGTTTGCATTCACTAAATACAAATTCAATTGTCTTTTTTCCATTTAAAAATTGTTGTACAGAAACTGGGTATTTTCGGAAACGATATATAAATATATTTTCAGAATGTTTATTTTCTTCTAAATGAAAATATGCTCTATATACATCGGCAGTCCATAGAATTGTAGGGTCACAAGTGACGGCAACATTTTCTAGCCCGATTGAGTTCAAAAAAGGCACGGAAGATTCTTCTCTGACACTAATAGCGTGAAATTTTCTCAAATAAGGCAAAACTTTCTGAGTATAAGTGACTGGCCATTCTTTTCCACCCATACTTGCCGCATACGCAATTCTTTTTGTGTTGGGAGAACCAAATCCGAGAAAATAAGGTTCAAAATTAGTTTCATCATAGAACATCTTCTTGCTATTCCATATCTGATCCGAACCAGCTATGTAAACATCAGCTTCCGGTGGATTTTTTATCAATTCTTTTAGAGAATAATATTTACGGGTATGCCTTAGCATACACACATTATCAGGTATCTTCCTTCTTTGAAAGATATAGCGATATAAAGCTAGAAAACGCCAAAAAAAAGGTATTTTTCTCCAACGGGAATTTTTTTTTATGTAAAAACGATAATTAACATCGCTAGGATTAAAATAAAGAAGAGTATTAGATTCTCCCAAAAAACGCTGTAGTGCCCACGTTTGTAGGAACGCTCCAAAATTTCCTGAGTAATAAAATGTAACTGTACAAGTTTTCATTATGTTTCCTTTGGTAATTTCTCGCATCGCATTCAATGTAGTTAAACCCCAACCATCACATCCAAAATCCTCTTGCCTACAAATTTGCTATCTTGCAACTCTTTCTCCGATGCAAAATAATTAGTTATTCTAACTTCAAAGATTCTATTGTGTATGGCTACAAAAATTCCTCTTTTTTCCACTATGCCAAAAATGGATGCAAATTGAATGGCCTGATTGTCTATGTTGTGAGAATAAGCTCTGTTTCCAACCGTTAACTCTCTGAGTAATTGTCTTATTGTTGTAGTTTTGCCGTATTGCCTAGCTCGGTTTATGGTGAAATACTGCCCCTTTTCAACCATTGCGGCAATCTGGCTGACCTTGTTTGAAATATCTGCCATATAATGCTTGCTCGGAATGCAGAGACCGGTTATGTTGAATTCACGCATGTAGGGAAGATAGTAAATTATAATTTTGTATATTTAAAATTGCTAAATAGAGGTTTTGAATATGAAAAGAGAACTTGATGATGAAGCTAAAAATCGTATTTCCTATATAAATTGGATAATAATAGGTTTTGCACGTGGTTTTAAAAGACCTATGGCAGAGGTTGTGAAATATTTGGATAAATATGGTGGTTTGAAATTTCTTTTTGACCATTACGAATTTGAACATACGCAAAGCGAAATTCGCACACACAATACTTTGCTTAGAGTTTGCAGAAAAAACGGTGGTTATCTTTAAATGCAAGTGTTCCACGGAAGTAATGTTAGAGTAGATACTATTGATTTAGCCAAAAGCGGTGATTTTAAGGATTTTGGCAAAGGATTTTATGTAACGAAAATTCGCAAACATGCTCATCAACGAGCTATACAAATTGCTAAAGAAAACGGTGGAAAAGCCGTTATTACAGAATTTAAATATTACGAACTTTATCCAGAAAGAGCAGGTTTGTCCGTAAAGCGATTCAATATTTCCAAAGAATGGGTTGAGTTTGTTATGATGAACAGAGACAGGGGGATTGCTCAACCAACTCATAATTTTGATATTATTGAAGGACCAATTGCAAATGATAAAATAACAAGGCAAATACAAAAGTATATTCAAGGTAAATTTTCCATTGATACTTTAATTAAAAAATTGACTTACGGTGAACCCACACATCAAATTTGTTTTTGCACGATTGATTCTCTTTATGCTTTGGAAATAGTTGAAAATAAAGATTTCTTGTTTGCAGTTGAAGATATAACAGATTCTATAATAAATTTCTTTATAGAAAATAATGAAATACCAGAATCTGTTGCTATAAAAACATTTTTTTCTACTAATCTATATGAGCAGCTTGCTACCGAAAACACTTTGCTCTGGCAAAAGCCTTGGCAAGAGATTTATGAAATGGTTAAAGAGGAATTTTTAGTCTCCTTTTATTAGAAAAATATCTTTTAAAATTAATGATATTTTACTGATAGAATAGTTAAACCCCCACCATCACATCCAAAATCCTCTTGCCCTTATGCTCTACCCACCCAATCTGCGGTTTGCCTACATTTGCTGTTTTACGAAAATCAAAAGTGAGCAGGTAGCCCACACCTTTGCTCTTGCTCTCCAAATATCCAGCTATTTGCTCAAAAGCCTCCTCGTGAGCAATATCTCCATACCACAGCTTCAACTCCACTACAAACTGCTCGGAATTGAAGTCCACTATAACATCAGTTCTTTCTCCGTTTCTCGTTTCGCTCTCCAAATGGTAAAAACCAACTCCATTTATAAAAGGTCTTAAATAAGTTATGAAAAGCAGCCTGCATTCCCTTTCCAAAAAATCTATGTCTTTATTGTGGTATATTTCATAATAATGATTTGCAAATTTCTCCAAAAACAAAGGCATGTCGAATTTTTCTTTGCCTGCTACCAAATTGATTAGCGAGCTAGGTATTATTCTATTCCTTTCCATCTCTTTTTCGGATGCAAAATAATTAGTTATTCTAACTTCAAAGATTCTATTGTGTATGGCTACCAAGGTTCCTCTTTTTTCAACTATGCCAAAAATGGATGCAAATTGAATCGCCGGATTGTCTATGTTGTGAGAATAAGCTCTGTTTCCAACCGTCAACTCTCTGAGCAATTCTTTCAAATCGGGATAGCTTTCTATATTTTTGAATATATCGTCAAACAAAGTGCTTTGCTCAAAGAGAATTTCTTTGACTGCGTTCTGAACTCCACTTATAGTCCAATCCCTATTTAAATCTTCTTCTATTCTCTGACATATTCTGGAAACCAAGTATGGGTAGCCATTGGTATAAGCTCTGATTTCTTTCGCTATCGCATCTATATCCATCCCTGTTTTATGGTCATTTTCATATTCCGTGAGCATTGAGGCGATTTCTTTTTCGTTCAGCGACATATCAATTTTAAACTCAACGGCTATGTTCCAATGACTATTGATATGTTTTTCATCGTCTTGCCGTTGGTAATGTCCGTTTCCAACACCAACAAGAATAACACTTTGAAATGTTGCTACTTTTAGATGATCTCTTTCTAAATATTTGTTCCTTAACATTCCTATAAATCTTAAAAATATTAGATTATTTGATATTTTGTCAGTTTCATCTACTATTAAAACTGTCTTTTTATTTTTACAAACTTCACTCAGAAATTCGGATAATTCTCTAAATGTTTTTACAGAATCATTTATACAAACTTTTTCGTATTCTGCGTTCGTTCTGTTTACCGCTTTGGATATTTGGTTTATTATATTTTGACAAAAATTTCCCTCATTTTCAAAAGAAGTGTCGTCAATGCCTTCAAAGCTTATTCGGGCTACCTGATAGCCATTTTCCAATAAAATCTTTTCCAATTGTCTTATTGTTGTGGTTTTGCCATATTGCCTAGCTCGGTTTATGGTGAAATATTGCCCCTTTTCAACCATTGCGGCAATCTGGCTGACCTTGTTTGAAATATCTGCCATATAATGTTTGCTTGGAATGCAGAGGCCGGTTACGTTGAATTCACGCATTTAGGGAAGATAGTAAATTATGAATCAGCACCCAAAAATCGTTATCTTCTTTCCAGCCGCAGGTTTAACCTCTTTCACGTAAAGTTTTTTGCTCCAGCTTTTTTTGGGGGTGC
>Ga0268262_10006616_pt1 | contig 11079 bp, 6 predicted proteins | sample TergutNc150P3_FD_190354 | JGI IMG/M metagenome (GOLD analysis project Ga0268262, IMG submission 190354) | Nasutitermes corniger P3 segment gut microbial community from laboratory colony in Florida, USA - Nc150 P3 (SPAdes) (version 2) | ecosystem: Host-associated > Arthropoda: Insects > Digestive...
AGCGGAAATGGACGAGCTTGGAAGCATCATCGCGCTGGTGCTTAAAAACACAAGCCAGGCGCCGGATCCCAAGGACGCTTCAAAAAAGAGCAAGGCCAAATACATCATTAACGAAAAGGCCAAGGCCGAAGCTCTGGATCGGGTGAAGAAACTTCAAGACCGTTTCCCGGTGTATCCGGAACTCGATCTAAAGCTGCTTAAAGAAGCGTTTGTGGAGTGAGGTTCTTCCTCGCCCTTTCCAGCTCTGCGGCAATGCTTTCCCATTCCCTGGATTTGGCTTCCAGAGCCGCCGCGGTTTCGTCCAGAGCGAGCTTAACGGCCCTGGCTTTTTCGCCTGACGAGTAAACCTCAGGCTTTCCAAGTTTTTCCTCAAGCCGCTTTTTTTCGGTTTCCAGCTTTTCCATGGCCGAAAGCGTTTCCGCTTCCTGGCGCTCAAGCCGGCGCACAAGAGCCTGTTTCTGCTTTTCCTGTTCACGGCGTTCAGCGGCGCTCAGCGGCTTCTCATCACCTGCCTTAACAAGAATTACCTTTGGCAGCGGCACAGCGGTAACATCAACGATAGACGCCGCTGCTGTCTGATTTTTTGGCGGCTTTATCTCTAAATTATCACCTGCGTTATTCTCTCCAACAAAACTACGGTTTGATTCTTCCCGTGTTATGCGATCCAGGTAATAAGCGTAGTTGCCGTAGAAAAGCCTGTGCCGCCGCTTCGGTTCCGTTTCACCGGCTATTCTCCCGATGGAAAGCTCCAGGGTCTTTGTTGAAAGGGCTTCCATAAAACCCCGATCGTGGGAAACAAAAATTATTGTCCCCTCGAAAGCTTTAAGGCAATCCAGCAGTATGTCCTTGCTCTGTAAATCCAGGTGATTCGTCGGCTCGTCCAATATCAAAAGGTTCATGGGTTTTAGAAGCATCCTGAGCATGGCAAGACGGCTTTTCTCACCGCCTGACAATACCGAAAGGGATTTGAAGACATCGTCGCCCCGGAAGAGAAATGCCCCAAGCATTCCCCTTACTTTTGGAATCAGGTATGTGGGTGCTTCCGCCTCGATGTATTGCTCAACTGTCTCGCTGCCCGAAATGTTTTCCGCCGCGTCCTGCGAAAAGTACCCGACGGAAATACCCGAGCCGTATTTAACAAGTCCTTCGTAATCCGCGTCCCCGCCGGCAATAATTTTTAACAACGTGGTTTTTCCCGCGCCGTTGGGGCCCGCCACAAGCAGCCGCTCCCCGGCGTCAAGGGTTAGATCGATGCAGGATAAAACCTGCCTTTGACCGTAGCTTTTGCAAAGCCCTTCCAGCGTAAGAACCACACGCGGCGAATGTGGGGGCGGCGGAAAGCTGATGTTTATTCTTTTTAGGTTTTCCGGGATTTCAATGCGCTCCATTTTTTCAAGCCGTTTGATGAGCTCTTGCGCGAAAGCTGCCTTGGTCGCTTTGTATCTAAAGCGGCGGATCAACGCTTCAGTTTTTTCAATTTCCTCCTGTTGAAGCTCATAGCGCTTAACAAGGCTTTCAAGCTCGGCGGAACGGGTTTTTTCGTAGGCGCTGTAGTTGCCTACATAACGTTTTAGGTTCCCCTGAAAAACTTCGTAGACCTCATTTACGGTAACATCCAGAAAATAACGATCATGGGAAACCAAAAGGCAGCCGCCAGAAAAAGATTCCAGCCATGACTGGAGCCAGGTTCGCGCTTCTATGTCGAGGTAATTGGTCGGCTCGTCCAGAAGCATGATATCAGGGTTTTCCAAAAGGATTTTTGCCAGGGCAATTCGCATTTGCCAGCCGCCTGAAAATTCCCCTGTTTCCCTGTCCGCGTCGTTCTCGGAAAAACCCAGCCCCAAAAGTACCTGGCTGATAACCGCGTCCCGGCGGTAATAGCCGGAATTTTCAACTTCGCTTAATAAGCGGTGATGCTCTTCCAAAAGCGCACGGGTGCGGCCTGAGTCTCCCGTGGTTTTTTCAAGCTCCCTTCCCAGTTCTTCCGCTCGCGTAATGAGCAGCAGTATGCTTTCGTAAGCGGTTTCAGCTTCTTCCCTGAGGGTTTTGCCTTTGTGAACTATGCCCGACTGGGGCAGATAAGAAACGCGGCAGCCTTTCTGCACAGAACGTTCGCCGGAATCTGCCTGGATTTTTCCGGCGATGACCTTCATTAGTGTAGACTTGCCCGCGCCGTTAGCCCCCGCCAAAGCCGCGCGGGAACCGGAAGCAAGATTAAGGCTTACGTCTTTTAGTATATCACGATCGCCAAAAGCAAGGCAGACCCTGGAAAATTGGACAAAGGCCATTATTCATACTCAAACAAGTATTCTGAATCGCTGTCTTCACCCTGATAGTCTTGAGGGAATAATGAAGAGCTGTCGTTCTGAATGTCGTTTCTGAAGAAGTAAATTACCACGGGAGAAGAAGCCCGCCTGACGACGGTAATTCCGTCCAGGCTTGTCTCAGGCACATATTCCATTCTAAGGCCCTGCGGATCGATGGCGTAAATAAAATCCGTTGTTGTTCTGATGCCGCCGATTCCGTCAAAGCGCATGGTAAACGCCCCGTCATAACGACTGCTTAACACATCGGACACATGGAGCCGCATATCCAGGACGCCGCTGCCCAGAGCCGAAGGCGAGATTACTTGAGGCACCAAAAGGTAGTTGCCGGTCCAGGTAAAACGTCCATTTTCGCTGAAAACAAGGGTTCCGTAATTGTTGCTGCTGTATATAGGCCCAAGCTCATAAATATTGCGGAAGAGTTCCTCACGGCGCGCGGTTTCCTGTAAGATAATGTCATCAACAGAAGAAGGCAAAGCCACAAAAAGCAGGGTTCGCAGTACACCGTTATCTTCGGTAAATTGTACCGCTAGCGTGGTCTCTGAACGCAGGTTCATCTGAAGAGGCGTCCCTTCAAAACGCCAGGACTGCGTCCCTGTCGAACGAATCTTGGTATACTCAAAACTAAGCTCCAGGTCTTTTGTCTTAATTCTGGCAATGCCGGTGTCCTGCCCGGGATCGAAATTCCAGTGGTACGAAAGCTCGTCCAGATTTATTTTACCGGTATTTACCATGGTTCCGTATAATTCAGTCGACCAGGTACGGGACAAGAGCCTGTCCAGATTTGGATCTTCCGCTTCCTGCTCTCCGGGCATTACGGCAAGGGAGCCTCCTGTGTGATCGAATAATTTCAACCGGTAAGAAAAACAGTAGCCGGTGATGCCGTCTTCCGTCAGAACCCTGTACCACTCCCCCGGCAGAGGATCTCCTGTTACGCCAACCGCTTCCACTCCCCTTGGAGTGGGCGCCAAAATCTTAATTATTTCTCCCAGCCTGAGCCGGTAAACCCGCCTGGCGCCATTGTCTGGGTTATCTCGTATTGGAAGCCCATCCTGCAATGTCTCCGCGTAAACAAGGGCATAAGAACTAAACGCGTCAGCCCGTTCCCGGGCTTTCTTTTTACTGCCGACCAGCTCTAGCTTAGGAAGCGGGATTTCTATTTTGTCCACACGGCTGCCGCTCGCGCGAAATTCCTTTGGTATCCCCACCACCCAAACATGATCGATGTTGGATCTTATATACACCGGCAGCACGGTACCCGACGGTACCGCCGGATCTTCCACAGACCAGAGAAGAACCCCATAGCCCAATAAACGCGAACAGGAAGAAATAAATAAGACTACGAGTATAAAAAAGATATTTTTTATCAGCGGCTTCATGCCATTTCTATTATTCTTTTTTCAGTTTATTTGTCCAGAGCCCGAGTTCATGGGCGGCCCATTGAATAATGAGGAGCTTAAGACGGCGATAGGCCATAAAATCTTCATCCATGGTGACCTCGGCAAGGATTATTTGAGCGGCCCCGTTGACCAAATCGTCAGGGAGACCCATGATCCAGCGGTAAAGTTGCTGTCCTTTTGAGCCCTGTATATATTCAGAAACGGCGCTCTGAAAAGCCTTTGCATGGTTTTGGAGGCTGGCCAGGCCAGGTTCTTTTTCTTTGCGTTTGCGGCCGTGTACGGCTAAGCAATGCTCATAAGCCGATTCGGCCTCATCCATGGCCAGCGTAACGGCCAGGGATTCATTGGTCAGAAAACGGATCAAAAGCGAATAGTATTTATTATCTATGTCAAGGATGCTGGCCATAGCCATGACTACTTCATCCCTGAGGTATGGCGGCGGATCCGCTACCCTGAGTATATCAAGCAGTATTGGCAGGGAATCAATAAAGCCATAAATGCCAATGGCTTCTACCCCGGCAATTTTCAGCCTGGGATTTTGCGTTTCCATTATGATCTGTTCCAGCTGTGGCTTAAAGGCAATGTCCTTTAATTTTGCCAGAGCGATCATTGCTTCACCGGCGAGCATATAATCGCTGGAAACGGCAAGTTCCCGCATTAGAGGTATGGCCTGAAAAACGCGGTGGTTCCCCAGGGTACGGGCTGACCTGTATGCCGTGGTAAAGGGGTTGTTGATAATATCGTCCATCAGGGCGCGTTCCGCGTCTTCGCCAAGTTCGGGCAAGGCGTCAATGGCGCGGATGCTTTCCATGCGTACTGGCAGCCGCGGGGACTTGACCCTGGCAAGAAGGCCCTTAATTGCCAGGCCGGAAGGAGAGTCTTGCAGCGCCCCAAGTATTGCCTCTTCCACGTCCGAGTCGCTTGTTTTGTTCAGCTTGTCCAGAAGGCTTATAGCCCTGAGCTCCCTGTATGAAAACATTACTTCCAGCGCGCCTTTGAAAGGCAGCGCTCCCAGAGGCACCAGCTTCCGCATAAGAAACAAAGTAAAACCGCTGATAACTATAAGAATAATATAGAGGATCCTGAAAGAGATGATCGCGGATCCGGTAACCGCTCTGGTGAAATCAAGAAGTATGCCGCTTAAAACCGATCCCCCCGCGCCGGCTATGCCAAAGCCGAAAAAATAAAGTATTCCCATATCCACCATCTGTTCCGATGGTATAAGGCCCAAAAAGTAAGTCTGCATTATCCCTTCCGCCCCAAGCCAGCCGAAATTCATCATGAAGAACATGAACGTAAGGTAGAGGGTTACGGTGGTAAAATTTTCACCGATTGTCGTCGGAAAAAAAACAACCGGAATCATGCTCAAAAAGCCCAAAATTACGCAGAAACTAAATATGGGTTTTGCGCCAATCTTGTCTACAAGAAATTTTATAGCCATCCCTATCATGAGATTTCCAAGCCCGCCAAACACAGCGTACAGAAAAACCATTCCATCGCTTTGGGCAAAGACTTCACGGCTGTAAACCACAAGGAAGGTTCTGGACACACCGGATACGAGAGCCACCATTATTAAGATAAAAATAAAAAGGCGGATTGAAGGCTGGGTCATGGCCTCTTTAACAACCTCGAAAAGTTTCTTGTTTTTAAAGCCTTCTTCCCGTTCCGGTTCGGGTATTTTGCCTACCAGAATTCCGCTGAATACACCGCAGACGATTCCCACAGCCATGATAATCGTGTAAAGAAAAAGCGGCGGATCCCTTCCCAAAAGCATGGCAATTATAAAGCCCGCGAACATTCCCACCGCGCTGTTAATAATCTGGATCTGGGTCATATAGCTCCCACGATCCGGGCCGTGTGAAAGATAGCTCAGTACAGGGTTGTTGGCAATCATCCCTATGCCTCGAACAACGTGGAAAATGGCAACACCTATAAAGATCAGAAAAAGGGCTAGATCCCTGTACCCAAAAGCAAAAACAAAAGGAGCAAAAAGCAGGGGGAGCATGCCAATAGCCCGGCTACTCCAGGTGAAGCTATAGATTCTTACAATGGGAAAGCGCCTGGATAAAACCTTTCCAAGTGGCAGAAAAAAGAAAGAGACATATAGTACCGCGCTGATAATACCGATATATGTTGAATTAGCCCCCATGCGGAGAGCCAAAAGGGTTACAATATTGCCTGCCAAAAAAGCCCAGGAGATGGCGTTAAAAATATTAAATACATTATAAATATCCCTGGCTTTACCAAGCCTGTAGGGGGAAAGAACGGCTGCCATTTGTCTATGTTTAACTATACTAGCCGGAAAACCTAATTACAAGAAGCTATGTGCAAAGGCAATCATAAATAACAAACCACACCAAAAGAGAAATAATATCGCCAATAGCGTAAATAAGAAATAATACTGCCGCCAATAAATGATATTTGTAACCAAAAAAAAAGCAAAACCGCATAATAATCCCATAATCCTTATGCCGGCATCTGGTACCTAGAAATCCACATGGCGCAATAGGAGGCTTCCATGGATTGTGATACACCCCTGTCTGATTTATACCAATTATATATTATGGGGAATCTGCCAAAGAAGATTTTTGAAGGAAGGATTTTTCAACATCTCCTTAATAATTTTGACAGGTTTCGCATGTTTAACGGAAACAGCGAACGGTGGAGCGATTTTCTTTCCTGGCTTTATCCCCGTTTTTCCAGGGCTATCGATCTTTACAGGAACATGGGTTCGTCTTTCGATGCCTATATTACCGGTCTTGTGAACAGCGCCGCCAGGGAATACAGGAGCAGGGAATCCGATCACAGCGTCACGGAATATGTCTGCTGGCGGGCCAAAGCGGAAGAAACAATGCTTTTTGAAAACGAGCCGGAATATCTTCAGGAAAGGAAAAATAAGGCCCTCCCCGATGATTTAAACCCCAAGCAGATTTTGTTTCTTCTCCTTAAGTCGTATTTTTTTGTCTCCAACGAATTTGTGGAACAAGTGGCCAAAGCCATTAAAATGGATATAAGCGAAATTCATGGCTTGATCGATGAGCTGCGAAAGCGGCGTTCCGAAAAGGATGCTGATATTATGGATCTGAAAGAAAGGATCCACTGCCAGCACTACCGCTGTTTGGCATACGAAAAACTAATGATCAACGCCCAATCGGGTACTGAGCATCACGAAAAAATGAAAAAGCGCCTTGAACGGGCAAAAAAAAGATACAAGGCCATGAGAAAGCGGCTTAACGGGATGCGATTATCCGCATCAAACCGCCTGATTGCCGAAATCCTTGGCATTCCTCGCGGAACCGTGGATTCAAGCCTATTCGCAATTAAAAACCGCCTTTCTACCGACCTTGATCCTGACTAAGAGAACTCTCACGAAGACACAGAGAATCTGAGGTGATTTGTTAGCTGTTCTTTATTCCTTGGTGACTGCCATTGAAAACCCGATTGCCGCCACATAGGCGATAATCCCAAACCATTTGACAAAGTTCTTCATAAATAACTTCTTTTTAGCGCGGTCGAGTGACCGCGCAGTCTATAGAACAGGAAACAACGTTTCCTGAAAAATCATTCCAAAGTTAGCGCGTATGGCGACACCGTTGCGTTACACGTTTATAATTCATAAGCGGTGCCGGCACTCCATGATCTAGAGGCGCTTCCGTTTGAAAAAGTAACTGGGGGGTAAGAAAAATTTATCTGGGCTATCATATCCCCACCAGAAGAAGGATATTGTGAAGTATGTATTACAACATCAAGATGGGGACAAGTGTCATTGCCGGAATATCTTTTAAGAGGGGAACCAAAAACCCACATAGGTATACTCACCGTTCCGTTTGAAATAAGCGCACTAACAAGAGGATCCACGTTTTGGTAGCCTATAAGGACGAGATTAGAGTCATCCGGTCCTGTCCCGGCGATCAATGCGTATTTCCCATTATACTTCGATGGAATGCCCGTCAGCGTGAATGTCCCGCCGCTTCCGGAGCCGCCGCCAGTACCGCCGCCACCGGTGTTGCCGCCGCCGGTTTTGGTGAATGTTAACTGACCGCTCATAGTAAGGCTGTTGCCGTTAACTACAATAGTATCGCGATCCCCATCATCCCAATTAATAGTGCCTGAACTGCCATTAAGCGTGTAGTTTCCGTTAAATGCTTGCCCGGAAGCTTCAAGCCTAACCCTGGAAGAGCTGGTAAAGGTCAGGGTAGCCGTGACACCGGATGTCGTACAATTCCAGGTAGTTCCCGAGAGGCCCCCGCCGCCACTACCGCTGCTGCCGCCGTCATCGCTGCACGCCGCCATTGAAAACCCGATTATTGCTGCAAGTACGATAATGCCTGCTATCCTTTGGATAGCTTTCATTTTTATTATGTTTTTCATGATGAAAAACTCCTTTGCGATTTTATCGCGTTAAAAATTAAAAGCCGGTATATGCCTATAAGGGCACACCCGGCGTTTTTCCTTGTCATGGAGGGGAATCTAAAATGTAAAGTAAATTCGCTAAAAGTTGGGTATAGTGTAACTGGGGGGGGGGGGGGGGCGATTTCGCTATTAGAATTGTATTAATTCTACCCATAGTTGAAGCAAATTTTACCACATCTATAAAAAAAGGAATATGCCAAACGGCTCTATTATTGCATAACTTAATGACAGTGAAATACTGTCATTAAGTAAAAACTGTTGCTATAATTCAATAAATGTATCTTGCACCGGCTTATATAACGCTTTTCTTTGTTTATGGCGCAATAACCCCCTTTTTGCCGATATTTATACGCGATCTGGGTTACAACGCGACGGCAGTGGGGATTCTGCTTGCCATTTCCGAGGGGGCCGGTATTATTGGGCCTTTCCTGTTTGTTCGCCATGCTGACAGACGCGGCAAATACAAGGCTAGTATTACCACTGCGTATTTTATAACCGCGGCTTCTGCCATACCTGTTGCTATTTTTATCAACCCGGCGGCAAGCGCGGTTTTTATTGCCCTGCTAGCTATAGGCTATCGATCCGCAATGCCGCTTACCGATGCAATCATTACAATCAAGTTGGGAGAAAGCGGTAATTACGGAAAAGTCCGCGTTTTTGGTTCTATTGCTTTTGCCTGCATTGTGCTTTTTTTTCAGTTTGTGCCGGTACTGCAGCCCAATTCATCTATGAATATTGCCCGCTGGATAAGCATGACATCTTTGCTTGCCATAATTGTAACGGTTTTTCTGCCATTGGGTTATTCAGGCCAAAAATCTAAACCTGAAGATTCCACCGAAAGATCGAATGGCAAATCAATTTGGACGCCTTTCTTCGTGATTGGCTTAATCAGCATCGCGTTAAACCGCCTGGCAATGACGCCGGTATACTCTTTTTTCTCGCTGTATCTGGTTGAGTATATGCGCTGGGACGCAGTTGGGCTTATGTGGGCGCTGGCAACCATAGCGGAAATGCCTTTTTTATACCTTTCTAACCGTATTATCCGCCGCTTTGGCGCGATGCCCGTACTTGCCTTTTCGAGCGGAATGGTGGGCCTCCGCCTGGCGTTATATGCGATTTTCCCGTTCAAGGCAGGAATTATCATCGCGCAGCTGCTCCATTCATGCTGTTTCGGGCTTTTCCATCCCGCGGCAGTGGCTTTTATTTCGAGCAGTGTGCCTCCAAAACAGCGCTCTTTAGGCATGACCTTGTATGTTTCGGCAGGAACGGGGCTTCCCAATTTCATTGGAAATTTCATTGGAGGATTCATTGTGGATCATGCCGGTTACCGCCCTCTTTTTGGATCCTTCACGATTTTCGCGATTTTAAGTATTGTTATTTATATGTGTTATCATTTTTATTTTACCAAAACCACAAAAGGAGTTTTATAATGGCCCAACATCAGTTTCAGACCGAGGTGAGCCAGCTTCTTCACCTCATTATCCACTCCCTTTATTCCAACAGGGAGATTTTTTTACGGGAATTGGTTTCCAACGCTTCGGATGCCCTGGACAAACTCAAGTACCTGACTGTTGCGGACGAGGCTTATAAGTCCATTAGCTTTGATCCCAGAGTTGATATTTCTTTCAACAAAGACGAAAAGACCCTTACGGTCTCCGACAACGGCATCGGGATGAACGAAGCCGACCTTGCCGATTCCCTTGGAACCATTGCCCGCTCCGGAACAAAGGCGTTTCTGGAAAAGCTGTCCGCTGACGCGAAAAAAGATTCAAACCTTATAGGCCAGTTCGGGGTAGGTTTTTATTCGGCCTTTATGGTAGCGGATAAAATCGAGGTAATAAGCCGCAAGGCCGCGGAAGAAGCCGCCTGGAAATGGACAAGCGACGGCAAGGATGGCTATGACGTTGAGCCCTACGGCCGCGACAGCCAGGGTACCACCGTTATACTTCACCTGACCGAAGAGGGGCTTGAATTTGCCAACCGCTGGTCCATCGAGGACATCATCAAGCGCTATTCCAACCACGTGGCTTTCCCCATTTACCTTACCTACGACGAAAAGGAATATGACTCCGGGAACCAAGGTTCCTCCGGAAAGGAGAAGGGCAGCAAAACCAAATGCGACAGGATCAACTCGGGTACGGCCCTTTGGCGCCGCGCCAAATCGGAACTTAAAGATGAGGACTACAAGGAATTTTATAAAAGCCTAGGTCACGATTCCGACGATCCGCTTTTCTATATCCACACAAAAGCCGAGGGGACACTTGAGTACTCTACTCTTTTTTACGTGCCCAAAAAGGCCCCGTTCGATCTGTACCACGTGGATTACCACCCCGGCGTAAAGCTATACGTAAAGCGGGTATTTATCACCGATGACGACAAAGAGCTGATGCCTACCTGGCTTCGTTTTGTCCGCGGGGTTATCGATTCGGAAGACCTCCCGCTTAACGTTAGCCGCGAGATTCTTCAGCAAAACAAAATACTGATCAACATTAAAAACGCTTCTGTTAAAAAACTCCTTTCCGAGTTTAAGTCTCTGGCGGACAAGGCTGCCGCGGGGGACGAAGAGGCAAAGAAAAACTGGGAAACTTTCGTCAGCCAGTTTAACCGGCCTTTGAAGGAAGGGCTGTACCAGGATTATGGCAACCGCGAGGCAATTCAGGATCTGGTCAGGTTCAAAAGCTCATCCGTTGAAGGATGGACCAGCTTTGCCGATTATGTCTCCCGGATGAAAAGCGATCAAAAGAACATCTACTACATTACCGGCGGAGACGAGAAAACCCTCAAAGCTTCTCCGCTTCTGGAAGCCTACACAGCCAAGGGAATCGAAGTGCTAATCATGGACGATGAGATTGACGATCTTGTGATACCCACCCTGCATAGCTATCGAACCAGCAGTTCCGAAGGAACTGCGAAAGGAAAGTCCGAAGGACTTTCCTCGACTT
>Ga0268262_10006617_pt1 | contig 11078 bp, 7 predicted proteins | sample TergutNc150P3_FD_190354 | JGI IMG/M metagenome (GOLD analysis project Ga0268262, IMG submission 190354) | Nasutitermes corniger P3 segment gut microbial community from laboratory colony in Florida, USA - Nc150 P3 (SPAdes) (version 2) | ecosystem: Host-associated > Arthropoda: Insects > Digestive...
AGTCTACAGGGTGGCTCTGACCGTCGTTGATAACACAGCGGATATTGACGATTGGGAAGCCGATAAGACTGCCTTTTTTAATCGCCTCTTTAAATCCTTTATCGCAGCTCGGCACATACTCGGTGGGGATCGATCCGCCCTTTATCATATCGACAAACTCGTAATCGCCCTCTGTATACGGCTCCATGTAACCTGCAACGCGCCCGAATTGTCCTGCGCCGCCCGTCTGCTTTTTGTGGGTATAATTAAAGTCCGCTTTTTGCGTAATTGTTTCGCGGTAAGCGACCTGCGGCATACCAGTATCAAGTTCGCACTTGTACTCGCGGCGCATACGCTCAATGTACACTTCAAGGTGAAGCTCGCCCATTCCTTTAATGATTGTCTGGTTCGATTCAGGATCGACATAAGTTTGGAAGGTGGGGTCTTCTTTTGTAAAACGGTTAAGAGCTTTCGCCATTTGGTCGGCGCTCTTTTTGTCCTTCGGCGAAATAGCCAGAGAGATAACGGGATTGGGAACAAACATCGATGTCATTGCATAGTTAAGTCCGCCGCCGCAGAATGTATCGCCGGAGGCGCAGTCAATTCCGAACAGAGCGACAATGTCGCCGGGCGATCCTTCGTTAATATCTTCCATGCTGTCCGCATGCATACGCACAAGCCGACCTACTTTAAATCTTCTTCCGGCGCGAGTGTTTTGCAACTCGTCGCCCTTTTTCAGTTTACCCTGATAAATTCTTACATACGTTAGCTGACCATATTGACCGTCTTCCAGTTTAAAACCGAGAGCGACGGTCGGGCTTTTTTCATCGGCGCTAAGCTCGACGCTTTCTTCGTTTTTATCAAGATTGAGGGCGTAGTTTTTTACTTCCGTAGGATTGGGAAGATAATTATTCACTCCGTCCATCAGCGGCTGAATGCCCTTGAACTTGTAAGCGGAACCGCACATAACGGGAACAAACTGCTCCGCAAGCGTGCCTTTGCGAATCGCCGCGTGAATCATATCTTCGGGAATATCTCCGCCTTCAAGAAATTTCTCCGCAAGCTCGTCAGAGAACATCGAAAGCGCTTCAAGAAGTTCCTCGCGGTATTTATCGGCATCCGCTTTTAAGTGGGCGGGAATTTCCGCATTGCGGATTGTTTCGCCCTGGTCTCCGTCAAAATAGACGGCTTTCATCGAAATAAGATCGACAACGCCTTCCATTTTATCTTCAAGCCCGATTGGGATTTGAATCATCACCGCGTTAAGCCCTAACTTTTCACCTAACTGTTTTTGAACCTTAAAAGGATTGGCTCCGGTACGGTCGCACTTGTTTACAAATGCGATGCGCGGAACATGGTAGCGCTTAAGCTGGCGATCAACAGTTATTGACTGAGACTGCACTCCGCCGACCGCGCAAAGAACAAGAATCGCTCCGTCCAAAACGCGCAGAGAGCGTTCAACTTCGATTGTAAAGTCAACGTGTCCCGGCGTATCGATAATGTTGATGGTATGGTCTTTCCATGTTACCTGAGTCGCGGCGGATTGAATTGTTATGCCGCGTTCCCTTTCAAGTTCCATGTGGTCCATGGTAGCGCCAACGCCGTCCTTGCCCCGGACCTCGTGAATTGCGTGAATTTTCTTGCTGTAGAACAGAATACGCTCAGACAGGGTTGTTTTTCCCGAATCGATGTGCGCGCTGATCCCGATGTTTCGCATTCTGCTGGTGTCAATGCTCATTGTTTAAATACTCCTTGAAAAATACATTAAATGCTTGCTTATGCCATAAGATAGCAGTATTTGCAAATGGTTGCAAGGGGAGACAGCCCCGTAAATCGGCAAATACTATTGTATTATTTGTACATAAAAACGTTTAAAATGACAATTATTCTTTGTTTTCCACTTGTTTTCCACAGATAAAAATAACAGCCATTATTGTAATTTCAATAAATGATCTTAGTAATTCTAATAATTAAAACGCGTAATTCCTTATGTAGTAAGGAATTAGCATGATCTGTTATTTGAAAATCATTTTTTACGTTTCATAATTGTATAGAAAGTTGTACACTTATAGCATTTATTAAAGACAAATACACAAGTTTTCCACAGATGAAACTGTTTTTTCTTTTTTACCCCTATTTTCTTTATTATTTTGATAAAAATCGCTGTTTTATCGTTGGTGTAGAATGGTTACCCTAAGAGAACTTGTCCATTCTCGTCGATTGCAAGAACGCTTTTACATTCGGAACAGCGGAAACGCCCGGCTTTTACCGCTTTTAATTTTTTATAACAGAGAGGGCATGCGACAACTTTTGGGAAAACTGACGGCTTTTCCTGTACTTTGCCGGATTTGAAAAAATCAATTGATTCTTCAATACTTTCCCTTATGTTGAAAAATTGGGAAAAGCCGAGGAGCTGAAAAACCTCAAAAACTTTCGGCTGAATATCCAAAAGGACAAGGTCGCCGCCCTGGGGTTTTACAGCCTTTAGAAAGGTTGTAAAAGAGCCAATACCGGTAGATGAGACATAATTCAGTCCGCCGCATTCGAAAATAAGCCTTACAAATCCGCCTTCTATCGCTTTTTGTATACGTTTTTGGAAAAAATTGGAATTATATGTATCAATATAGCCCGTTAAAGCCAACATAAGGCATCTTGGAGCATCTTCTATTTTGGTAAGTTTAATTTTGAGACTATCATCCTTCTCATCATCAAAACCGACCACAATTTCGTTATTATACATGTCCCTACCTTATTTCTAACAACCATGCACAATTCAAAGTACGAATTTATTCCCCCAATAAATTTGCAAGGAAAATACGCCTTATTATTATAATATAAACTAATAGGATTATTGTCAATATGTCAATAATTAAGATATTTATTTTTTTATTTTTGCTACAATAAGAATCTATACAGATTATCCAAAAAAACCGTATTTCTAACAATGTAAGAGATTTCCGTGGAGGTGAGGGGAAAGTATCACTTGGGGTGTCACTTAGAGGACAAGAGGGCAAATTGTTGCAGAAAGCCTCCCACGCCTATATATTATTAAATTAAGGAGTAGACTTGAAAAATCAAGATATTGCCGTTTATTCTGAAAGCGAGAAAAGCTTTTTCGCTGATATTTCACGGATATTGAATGAAGGCCGCCATAAAGTCCATGCGGCTGTCAATTTTACTATGGTGGAGACATACTGGAATATTGGCAAGCGAATCGTTGAGCAGGAACAACAGGGGAAGGAACGTGCCAATTACGGCGACCTATTGATTGTCAATTTGTCCCGTTATTTGAGCAGTACATTTGGCAAGGGATTTTCAGAGGCTAATCTTAAAAATTTCAGGCAATTTTATCTTACATGGCAAAACGATGAAATTCGCTACACACTGTGTAGCGAATTGAGCTGGTCGCATATCCGCTTGATTATGCGCCTTGACAGTGAAAATGCCCGTGAATACTACTTAAATGAATCACGATCTCAAAGATGGAGTGTCCGTGTTCTGGAACGTAATATACAGACAAATTATTTTGAGAGGCTTTTATCGTCTCAAAAGCCTGCACTTCCGGCAACGGAGCAGAAAAACATCCTTGCGACAGAAGACTTGATAAAAGACCCGTATGTTCTTGAATTCCTTAATTTACCGGAAGACCCCTTTCCGAAGGAAACAAAACTAGAGTCGGCAATAATAAGCCATTTGCAGGATTTTTTACTTGAAATGGGCAGGGGGTTTTCCTTTGTCGGTCGGCAGTTTCGTATCAGTTCTGAAACATCACACTTTTACATCGATCTTGTATTCTACAATTATTTGCTTAAATGCTTTGTAATCATTGATTTGAAAACACAAAAATTGACCCATCAGGACATCGGGCAAATGGATATGTACGTACGAATGTTCGATAACTTGAAACGAGGCGAAGACGATAATCCCACCATCGGTATTATCCTGTGTGCCGAAAAGGATGAAACAATAGTAAAATATTCTATACTTGCAGAGAACAGTCAGATTTTTGCGTCTAAGTACAAATTAGTTCTTCCAACCGAAGAAGAATTGACAGCGGAACTGGAACGGAATGTCCGTTACTTACGTGAAGTCCGGGGTGATGAGGAAGAGAAATAAAAAGTTTCCGTGGAGGTGAGGAAAAAGTATCACTTGGGGTGTCACTTAGAGGACAAATTTCAATACAATACTCTCACCAGTAGTGAGAGAAAAACGAATGGGGGCAAATTTTCAGGTGTAAAGGCTTCCTCTCAGGCGGTTTTTCACTGCTCCAAGTGAGGAGTATTTCATCGATATTCCGTTTTAGGTACTGTATTTCCATATTTTACTACCCAAAAATAGCATAGTTTTCGAGAAAATTCAACCCAAAAAATTGAGTGTTTTTGAGAAAATTCAAGGCAAAAACAAGTTTAATTTTAAGAAAATTTCTAATTAATGATGATTTTAGAGTATTTTTCCCAGACTTGGAAACAGAACAGTTAGGGCGGACGTGTAAGTGTATTTGAAGTTTAGTCCGAATAATTTTCAGTACATTTAATTTAATTTCACAGTGATTAGAACAGTTGGAATATGAATGAAAGATACTTTACACAGCAAGATAAATCACTATAAAATGAGAAAATCACATCTTTCCTTAATTTAGCACAAAAGCACTGGTTTGTATTACAGACAACTAAACGAGGAAATGTATATTGTTTCAATTCAGATGTTTTTAATATCTATAATATAAAAAGGAGAAATTCCATGAAAATTAGTACGGATAAAAAGAGAGAAATTATTGATGACTTTGCTAAAATTATAAATGAAAAAAAACGTAAAGGTACTGCCCCTGCAAAAGGAGTCATTAACTTTAGAACTGAAATGAGTTCAGGAATAGAAAGGCAGATATATTATGTTCCGATAGAATTGTTAAGATACAGGAAAGATAATGGTCGTATCTCTAGTGATGTTTTAAGTTATGAAAGAACTAGCGATAAAAGGTTAAATGAAACCGAACAGGAAACACAAGAAATCCTCTTTGACTTTTTGTATCAAAAAGATACAGAAAAAACAGAAGTACTAAAAAAGGCTATTAAAAAAGATGGTCAATACGAACCTGCTATCATTACTTGTGATGGTTTTTTAATAAATGGCAACAGAAGAAAAATGGTTTTTGAATTATTAAATAAAGAGGATCCCTCTGGATTTAAAGATATGAAAGTCATTATTTTACCTGGTAAAGACGATGAAGGTGGTCCACCTACTATTCAAGAAATTGAGTTACTTGAAAATCGATATCAATTACAGCAAGATGGAAAATCTGAGTATTCTGGTCTTGATAGAGCTTTATCAATAAAGAGAAAAATCAATAATGGGATAACGCTTGATATGCAAATAGCAGATGATCCTGAGTGTGCTGGTTTAAATGTTAATGATAAAGATTTCAAAAGTAAAAGGGATGAATGGGAAAAAAATTTTTTACGTCCATTGAAGCAAGTCGATGATTATCTTGAAAATCTTGGACGGCCTGAACATTACGCATCCGTAAAAGATCGATGGCAAAGTTTTATTGATTTAAGTATTTTTTATCATAAAAATCTACAAAAAGAAAACTGGAGAATAGAAGCAAATTTAAATGAAGACGATATTGGCTTAGTTCAAGATATTGCTTTCAAAATTATACGAAAACAAAATATAAAGGGTAGACCAGGAAAATTTCATCAAATTTTTAGAGATTTTCCTAGATTTTTAAATAATCCAGATGCTAAAGAAAGTTTATTTTTATTAACAGACAAAACAAAGGAACTAACATCACATGAAAAACAAGATAATAACGGGAATGAATGTGAACTCATTGAACAAGATAAAAAATGGGGTGTAAAAAATGAAAATATTTTTGCCCAAGCAATTAATGCCGCTTATAGTAGTCTTGATACACAAAAAGAGAATGAAAATTCATTAACATTAATAAAAGCAGCTTTAAACAAAATAAATCATCCTAACATGGACGTTAATAATATTCCCTCTACTGACTTAAAAGAATTTGTAAATATTTGCGAAGAAATAAAAGTAGATATTTCCGATCTAAAAACTGAGGCATGGAAGCGAATGAAAGGAAAATAAAATGCTTATTTCGCTTAACGATAATGTAATAGATGTTTATTTTGAAAATAATGAGCTGTCCCAGCCGCAAAAAAATCAGATAAAATATTATGGGTTTGACTATATTTATGGAAAGAATATTTTCAAGTTTTCTGGTGAAAATAGTATTTCAAAGAGTTTGAAACTGATTACATATTTTGATAGGCAAACAATTAATTATTCACTGTCAGAAAACCTACAAGAAATAGTTAAAAAAGAATCTCAAAAGAAACTAGATTTTTCTGTTATTAAGAAAGAAGCCGCAAACTTTAAATCTGGTTTTTTTGATAATCAAAAATTTAATAACTTTTGTTTGTTTATTAATAAACATATCAAGCGAAAATTAAAAGCACATCAAATAAAAGCTGCTTATCATCATTATATATTAAAAAATGCTGCCAATTTTTCAGTACCTGGAAGTGGAAAAACTTCAACTATTATTACTGTTTATGAAAAATTGAAGCAAGAAAGAGTTGTTAATATTTTATTTGTAGTTGGTCCTCCTTCATCATTTACTGCATGGAAAACAGAATTTGAACAAACTTTAGGAAAAATTGCAAATGTATGTATCTTTTCAGGTCATAATAAACAGGAACGACTAAATAAATATTATGATAACCATAAAAATATTGATTTATTTTTAACGACATTTCAGACATTTACGAATGACTATCAATACATTAAAAAATTTTTTTTACACAATGATGTTTTTTTAGTAATTGATGAAGCTCATTATATGAAGCAAATTGGTGGTAGATGGTCCTCTGCGATAGTTAATATGAATGAATATGCAAAAGCTAGATATATATTAACAGGAACACCTTGCCCTAAAAGCTATGCTGACCTTTTTAATTTATTTGATTTTTTATGGGGTAGGAACAATGTTATCAATGAAGAAGAAAAAGCACGAATTAATATTTATGAAAAAAATAAAGATTACGAAAATGCTCAAATCCTTATAAAAGACAAGCTTGATCCTTTATTTTTTCGTGTTAGAAAAAAAGAATTAGGGCTTACCTTGCCGGTCTTTCACGATCCAATAATAATTGAAATGAATACAATTGAGAAAAAAATTTATGATCGTATTTTTAAGCGAATAACAGAGCTTTCCTATTTTGATGGTGAAAAAAACTTTGCGACATTAATAAATTTAAAACGTGGGCGTATCATTCGGTTAAGACAATTGATATCATATACCAAACTATTAAAAACTGCAATTGATGATTATGATGAAAAATTATTTGATGATATGAATGACATTAGCAACCTTATTATTAATTATGATAAATATGAATGTCCTGCTAAATTAATAAAAATTTTAGAATTAATTAATACTATTCAAAGAAATGATAAAAAGATTGTAATTTGGACTAATTTTATAGGAACTGTTAAACTTCTAGAAAAAACACTTAAAAATAATAATATCCATTGTTCTCACATAATTGGTAATACTCCTGTAGTTGAAAAAGAAAAAAATATATTTACAAGAGAAAAAATAATAAAAGAATTCTTAACTAATAAAAGTAGTATTGATGTTCTAATAGCAAACCCAGGAGCTTGTGCAGAATCTATTTCTTTGCATAAAACATGTTATCATGCTATTTATTATGATTTATCTTATAATTGTGCTCAATATTTACAATCATTAGATAGGATTCATCGTGTAGGTGGCTCTGAAACACAAAAAGCTAATTATTATTATTTACAATATAAAGATTCTATTGATAGTGATATTCTTAATAATCTTCAATTAAAAAGAGATAAAATGTATAACATTATTGAATACAATTCAGATATTTATGATTTAGATATAAGTGTTTTTACAGATACAGATGAAGAACAAAATGCTTATGATAGGATATTTAAGAAATGAATTTCAAAAATATTGATTATAAATCTATTAAATATTTATATGATTTGTGTAAAAAATCAAAAGAAAATAATATTGATTTATTACGTTATCTGTATAATAATAATTATTTAAATTTCGAAGAGAATCTTAATTTGTGTAAACAAATTGGAATAATAATTGAAAAAAATACTAAAATATTTTGTGTTAATGAAAATAAAGATTTTAATCATTTAATAATCCAAAAACTAATAAAAAACAAATATTCTTTAGGTACTCTTAAAAGTTTTATGAGTAAGTTTACATTAGAAAATGGGGATTATATATATCGCATTTCGAATCAAGATAAAATCGTATTTATGTGGGAAAGATTTTTTCTTAACGATTTAGGCTTAACAAGCTTAAAAAATAATATCTTAGTATTTAATAACGATTATTCAAATTTACTACCAAATAAAAAATTGTCAATAAAATATTTAAAAAAAATTATTCAAGAAAAAGAAAAACTTGGAGCTATAGCAGAACAATTTGTTATTGATTATGAATCAAAAAAATTACTTGATTTCCCATTATTGCCTAAAAATTGTATTAAACAGGTATCAAATACTTTTGCTAATGCAGGCTATGATATAGAAAGTTTTGACAAAGAATCAGCAACGAAAAATATATTTAAAAAAATATTTATTGAAGTAAAATGTGTTAATAATGATTATTTATTTTATTGGTCAAAAAATGAAATTAATAAAGCCGAAGAGCTTAGAAAAAATTATTTTTTATATTTAGTTCCAAGTAATTTTAATGATATTGATTTAAAAATAATACAAGATCCATTTATTAATATATTAAATAATAAATATTGGTTATGCGAAACTGAACAATTAAAAATAAGGAGTAATAACATTGAATAATATATCAAGTAAACTAATACATGGTCTTTGTGAAAAAGAACTTCTTGATTTAAAACAATTTCCAAATGAATCAATAAATTTAATAATAACTTCTCCACCATACTCAAATCAACGACGAAAATCATATGGTGGGACTCCTGCTCATTCTTATGTCGAATGGTTTAAACCTATTTCTGAACAACTTTTAAGAATACTAAAAAATAATGGCTCTCTTATTATTAATATAAAAGAACATGTAGAAAAAGGAGAACGTTCAACTTATGTTATTGAAATGATTCTTGAAATGAGGAAACAAGGATGGTTGTGGGTTGAAGAATATTGTTGGTATAAAAAGACAGCATTTCCTGGAAAATGGCCTAATCGTTTTCGTGATTCATTTGAAAGGTGTCTTCATTTTACAAAACAAAAATCTTTTTATATGAATCAAAATGCTGTCAAAGTTCCAATTGGCGATTGGAGTAAAAAACGATTTAAAAGTATGACAAAAAATGATTATGTTAGATATTCTTCACAAAATAACAAACATTTAGCAAAGCAAGTTTCTAATTGGCTTGATAGACAAACTGTTTTTCCACATAATGTAATTGTTTTTGATGAAGAACATTATTGTAAAGAACACGTATCAAATGTTTTGGAGATATCTCCTGTTACAAGTAATAAAAACCACAGTGCTTGTTTCCCATTAGAGTTACCAACTTGGTTTATTCTTCTTTTATCTAAGAAAAATGATTTAATTTTGGACCCATTCTCAGGAATTGGTACTACTGCAATCGCAAGTATCCTATTGAACCGAAATTTCATTGGTATTGAAAAAGAAATAAATTATATAAAAACTGCGAAAGAAAATATAAAGAAATTAAGAAAATCACTCTCAGAGAAAAAATGATAGCATAGTGTACTAATTTATGTCTTAGAACATTTCGGAAGAAAGTTTTTACAATTGTGGTTACGAGACCTTAAATATTTTCAAACACTTTTTCAATAACTTTAAGATATGGGACTGTCTTTTCCGCGTTTGAATTTCTTTAATCTGTCCACATTTACAAAGTTATAAGTTAGATTTCTAATATAATTGTCAATATCACCTCATTTCAAGCCTCGAACTTCATCTCACATCATACCAAACGAGTAAAACAGCAAATCTTAAAAAGAGCTTTGTTGGTTTGACTATTATCAGCCTCTTTTTTAATCTTCAAGATACGAAACGAAGGGGCTGTCGGCAACCTCCATTTCAAAACGGATTTCTTTCAGCATTTCCTGAGCTTTCAATTCCGCTTCTCGCTTTCGTTCTTTCTTTCCTTCGGCATAAATTCCTGTAGAGCGAGCCAATGTGTACCTCCGGGCTTTGTCGTTCCAAAACCGGGCGTACCAGATGAGACCATTACCTGCTTTCTTCTTGAATAGGGTAAACGGACAACGCATAACAGCACTCCTTTCCTGAAAAGTGTCACTATTAGTGTCACTTTAAGGTTTTCGTGTGATATGCCATCCGTTGTCGGGTAGGCTATTTCCTTATAACATAAGGAATTATTTCCGTGGAGGTGAGGGGAATTGAACCCCTGACCTCTTGAATGCCATTCAAACGCTCTAGCCAACTGAGCTACACCCCCGGAAGTTACCTTACTTTAGCCAATTTATGGGGGTGTGTCAAGGTTGCTTTGGGGACGGATTTCCGGTAATTAAAAACTGTATGTCAGCGATACTTTCACAAACTTGTTACTGCGGTACTGCCCGAACTGCCCCTCTTCATCGCCGCCGAAAATGCCGCCGGAAAACTCAACCGAAACTGTGTCTTTGGTCAGGATAATTGAGGGCATGAGCAGGTAATCTTTGGCTTCTATTTCCCATATGGCGGCAAAACGCAGTTCTAGCTGGTCGCGGAAAAATTTTCTGGAAAGGGCGGCGATAATTTGTGTGGATATTTTATCGGTATCCGTCTCTGTGTCAATAATCGTCGTTGTAAAAGCGCCGTCAACAAATGTTTTATTGCCTATTTTGTCATACATAAGACGGATTGATTCATTGCACTGGATGTTGAGATTTAGTCCCAGAAAAAGATCGCGGTCAAAGCCGAAAGACCATAGGAGCGCAGGGTTGTAAATCGCAGGGTCTTCGCCGCTTAAATCCTGGGTGATGTTTGCCGCGGCTTCGGCGCGGATATTAAAACCAAGAATCGCCTGCGCCCAATCAATGCCGACTTGATGATAGGGATTGTATGCGTAATG
>Ga0268262_10006618_pt1 | contig 11077 bp, 14 predicted proteins | sample TergutNc150P3_FD_190354 | JGI IMG/M metagenome (GOLD analysis project Ga0268262, IMG submission 190354) | Nasutitermes corniger P3 segment gut microbial community from laboratory colony in Florida, USA - Nc150 P3 (SPAdes) (version 2) | ecosystem: Host-associated > Arthropoda: Insects >...
GGCCTACCGCACAGCCGCGGAAGCCGCCGAGCGCGGCCGTGCGGTGCAGGCGCTGCGCGCGGAGTTCAGCGACCTGGCCGACGAGGCCGCGTTCAAGGAACTGCTTGACCAGCACGGCGACCTGCCCATCGACGCGCTGACGGAAAAGGCCTATGCCCTGCGCGGCCGGCTTGCCGCCAAGCCGCAAAGCGAGTTTTCCACCCCCGGTACGCAGCCGCAGGGACTGCCCCTGGACAACCACGCCGCTGGCAGCGGCGCGGACCACCACCCCTACGGCTCCGCGGCAAAATATTTCCCCGCAAAGAAAGACTAAAAAAGGAGGGTTATAACCCCATATGGCAACCAACACAAGACACGCCATCATCCGCACGGACCTTTTGGCCGGAACGGATGTCGGCGCTTATCTCGGCATGGGCCGATACCTGGGCAGTGACGGCGCGACGCCCACCGCCATCGACAACGGGAACGTTGTCAAGATCGGCGACCTGATCGACGGTGAGCGTGACCTGCGCGTTTATACCACGCCGGCCGCGAACACCCCCATCGACCGCATCGGCATCGTCGCGACGCCTGAGCGCTTCTACGACGGCCTGACCCACGGCGTGAAGGACTACACGAACGACGAGGGCCTGAACCTGCGCGTGTATCTGCTGGCAGGCATGACCACCAGCTCGTGCTTCACCGTGACCGCCGACGGCTTCGAGATCGGCGCGGGCCTGACCCCGGTAAAGGGCTGGGTAGCGGAGCTGCAGGCCGGCACGAAGCTGAAGCTTGTGGCCACCGCGACCGCCGGCTCGACCGTGGTCGGCAAAGTCATCGGCGTCACCAAGCTGGAGGGCATTGACGCCTACACCATCGGGAAGGGGGACAACTAATATGGCAGACAACAAAGACGTGGTGCGCCTCATCCTGGACGTGATGCGCGGCACCCCTCAGCAATATTCCATAACAGAAGCCAGGGACGCGCTGCGGGCCATGGTTCTCGACTACACCGGCGGCGTGACCAAGGTCACGCGGCAGGCTATCCGTGACGGCGCTTTCACGCAGCTGTTCGCCATCCTGGAGGAGGTCCTCCCCACCGTCGTCGCCGACGTCCTCGCGGCCAACGAAATCTACAAGCGCTTCGTCGAAGAGCGGCGCATCGGCTACGGCGATGTCAACCGCTTCCTGCTGCAGGACAGCGTCCTGTTCGAGGTATCCAACATCTCGGACGGCGTGGGCGCTATCCGCCGGCAGCGGATCACCGGGCCCAGGGCTATCAGCATCACCACCGCCTTGAACGGCGTGAAGGTCTACGCGGACGAGGACCAAATCCTCGGCGGCAAGCTGGACGTCACCGACGTGATCGAGCGCGTGGCGCGGTCGATGGTGGTCAAGTACCTCACCGGCGTGCTGATCCTGTTCAACGGCCTGGTTGCGGACAATTTGAACGGAAACTACATCTCGGACGTGGGCGCGTTCGACGAGGACGCTATCTCGAGGATGATCGAAATCGTCCAGGCCGACACCGAGAAACCCGCGATCATCATCGGCACCGCCCGCGCCCTGCGCAACCTCCAGCTCCCCACCACGGCCAACGCCGCGCAGAACGAACTGGCCGCCCTGGGCTACTACGCCAATTGGTATGGGACGCCCGTGCTTTCCGTCAACCAGCGCTACCTGCCCGGCACGAAGGAGTTCATCTTCCCCAGCGACACCATCACCATCCTGGCCGGCGACGATAAGTTCATCAAGCTCATCCGCGAGGGTGACGCGTTGATTGACGAGTGGCAGCCCCACGACAACCCCGACCGCAGCTGGGAGTATTTGTACCGCGAACGCAGCGGCCTCGGCATCGCCTGCGGAATCGGGACGATCAGCCTCGCGCGCTACACCTTCGCGTAAGCAATGTTTACGGGCCGTGGGGCAATGCTCTGCGGCCCCTACAAATCATGAAATGAATGGAGTTTTTATGGCCGACGATACAATCACAAAAGACCTCCCGGAGGAGGAACCCGCGCCGGGTGCGCAGCCGGCAGCGGCTGAGGAAAAGCCGAAGCGCACAAGGGTAAAAAAGGCTGAGGAGGGCGGCGATGCGCCGGCGATCAAGGCGCGCGCCAAACTCGACCCCAGCGCCACGGTATGCGTGCGCAGCGGCCACGACGGCACGGTGCGTTACCGCGGCAAGGACGGCTCGCTGTACATCTGGGAGTCCCTGGGTGTGGAGCAGTTCATGACCGTGGCGGAGCTGCGCTACATCGCCTCCGCGAAATCGCGGTTCCTCAGCGAGGGCTGGCTCCAGGTGGATGATCCATTAGTCATTGAGGCGCTGCAACTGGAGCGCTTCTGCGGCAACGTCCTGACCCTGGGCGAGATGGAAGGCATCTTCGACGCCGGTGTGGAGGAGATTATCGCGAAGCTGGCGAAGGCCCCGGCCGAACAGCGGCGCAGCGTGGCGCGCATGGCCCGGCAGAAGATCCTGGACGGCAGCCTCAACCGCCTGGACGCGATCCGCGCCATCGAGGATACCCTGAACATCAGCCTCATTGAGCGAGAATAAGGAGTGGTGTCATGGTCCCCTATGACCGCTTCGCGCAGGCGTTTTTATCGAAGATTTCCGACTACAATCTGGCTATGCTGGAGCAGTATCAACGGGTGGAACTTGTTGATCGCTTCCTGCATACCTCCTGCGCCAACTTCGCGCGGCTGTGTAAATACGACCTCACGGACGCGGTGCTGGACGACGGCGCGCGCACGCTGACGACGGACATCCCAGGGAACGACCTGGGGGAAATCGTGGACATTGTATCCACCGGCATGGTCGTGGCGTGGTTCAACACGTACCTCTACCGCCAGGAGAATCTGCAGAACGTGCTCAATACGAGCGATTTTTTCGGGTATTCGCCGGCGGAACTGCTCAAGCAGATCCGCGTGGCGCACAAGCAAGCCTCCGAGAATTTCCACGCCGCCATGCGCCGCTACAGCTTTGACAATGCCGACAGGAAGGATTTCGTCGTATGAGCGACATTTGGGCCGACTTCGCCGACAGGGTGTCCGGGCCCGGCGGCACACCGCGGGATCACGCCATCCACAACATCCGGCAGAGGGCGGCGGTGCAGCTGCGGCACAACCCCTCCTTTCACACGCTGACCATTGGCGGCGAGACGCGCGAGATGGCGGTCCTGGCCTTCGCCAAACGGTTCAACGTCAAGAAGCTGTGCGCGTTGCCCGGGGAGCACATCACCCACGGCGGGCTCGTGTATTGGAAGGACAACCACTGGATCGTCACCCAAGTGGACGCCGACGATACGGCCTATGAATCGGGCCTCATGCAGCAATGCAATTACAGGCTCCGTTGGTACGATTCTCAGGGCCGATTGATCGAAAAATGGTGCATTGTCGAGGATGGAACTAAGTATCTCGAAGGCCTCTATCGCTTTGAAATGATGGAACTGGGGGCCGCCAGGATTGCTGTGACGGTCGCGAAGGACGACGACACCAGGGCGCTGCGGCGCGGGGACCGGTTCATTATCGCCGACCCGGACGCGGACGAAAAATTGTCGTACCGTATCACCAAACCGAACACTCTCTTCAACATTTTTGAGGACAAGGGGATCTATCGGTACATCATGACGGAGACCGTCGTGGAAGGCGAGGACAATACCCTCGACTCTGTCGCCCGGGATAACCCCGCGCTAAATCCCACCGACGCGGTCCATTATGACGATAATAACCCGGAAGGAGCATGGCTATGATATGAGCAACTTAGATGAACTGTACGCCTACAAGAACACGCTCATGGAGCTATTGTGCAGCGATGAGGCGATTGTGCGGCTTGTGATGAATGACGAGAACGCTCCCTGCCCCAACAGGGATATGCCCTACACACGCGTGTTCCCTTACCACCAGATCCCGGAGATCACCAAGGAAGCGACCACATATGTGTGCTTCGATGTCGAGATCAGGCGCGTACCCAATAAGACGATCCTCTACCCGGACGTCTACGTGTGGGCGTTTTGTCATCAAAGCCTCATGCGCCTCTCCGGTGGTGGCGGTGTGCGCCCGGACAAACTGGTGTGCGAGATACACCACGTGCTCAGCGGCAGCCCGTGCCTGGGTGCTGGCCCCTTGGAACTGATGGGCTTGAGCAGCGTGGCTCCCATCGACCATCACTGGGGGAAGCTGCTGCACTACGCCACGGTGGATTTCAACCGCCCTTCGGCTTCCTACGGAGACTTGCGTGGGGGAAGGAGGGGCCGCTATGGCTGACGGGCTGCTCTATGCCAGGGAATTCGCCGTGTCGGACTGTCTGTCCATCCAAGTGCCCACGCTCCGGGAGGTACTGGGCTGCTACGAGGACTATTATGCCATCGTTTCCGCGGTAATTTCCACGCCCTCCGACCTTATGGTGCAACTGGAGGACATGGGGATCGACTTTACCCGGATGGATGACTTCACGCTGTTTTGTATTGTTTTTTACGACTTGCGGGAACGGCAGAAGGAGCGCCCGGAAGTGTTCCGCCTGATCTTCGGCGAGTTGGATCTATCCAAACTGACCCCCGTCCGTTTGGAGGACGGGACCACCGTGATCCAGAATACCGACGGGTCTGTACACATCGACAGCGCCGCACATGAAAGGCTCTGCTCATTCCTGCGCGCCGTCCTGTGCGTGGAGAAGAACGTGCGCAACCCGGCCAACGAGGAAGCGCGGCAATTCATGCTCAGGATGGAGCGCCGCAAGCAGCGGAGGGCTGAACGCGAACGGCAAGACGGCGCCCTGCGCTTGAAGCCTCTGGAATCCCTGATCGTCTCGGCGGTGAACACGGCCGAGTTTCCGTACACATTTGAGACTGTGCTGGATCTAACCCTCTATCAGTTCAACATCTCCCTGCGGCAGATCAACAACAAGATCCGGTTCGACAACCTCATGATCGGCTGCTACGCCGGAACGGTGAAGGCAAAAGAACTGAGCAATCAGGAACTGAGCTGGATGGTCCCGCAATCATAAAAAAAGAGGAGAACATATTTGGCAAATATAATCGCTGAGGACAATATCCTCATCACCGAGCTTGATACCATTACCGGGTATCGCCCCAACACCGATGTGCCGAAATACGTCATCGAGGAGCCGCAGAAGTGCTCCATCGCCCACGACGAGCAGATCACCGACCTGACCGGCAAGGCCGGCGTGCTCATCGGCACACTGAAGAAAGGCAAGAGCGTCAAGATTTCCTACTCCAACGGCCTGCTCTCCTTCGCCGCCATGGGCTCGCAGCTCGGCGTGAAGTACGCCGTCCAAGAGGACACCCTCCAGGAGCGCGAGGTGCTGATCCTCGCCGAGAAGCCGTTCTATACCGCGACAACCGGCACCGCCATCGACGCCGGTAAAACGTACTACGAAACCGGCGACGGCGGCGTCACCTTCCAGGCCGTGGCCGTGCCGGACGTCGCCGACATCGGCAGCTACTTCGAGCGCGGGTTCCGGCTCGCCGCGGCGACCACATTCAGCGCGACCGGCACCATCGGCGCCGAGATCGCCAGCGTGGCCGCCGTGGGCCAGAACAAATCCTTCGCCCTGCTGGAGGACGTGGTGCAGGGCGCGGCCGTGGCTCCCGGGACATTCACCTACGACCCGGCCACGAAGGAGCTGCTGTTCGACCCCGCCGACGTCCCCGCCGACACCCGCATTGCCGTCACGTACCGCCGCACCGCCCAAGTGGGCCTTCTGGAAAACGATGCCACCCGGTACGCCGCCACGGACCGCTGGGTGATCGACGCCTTGGGCAAGGACCCCTGCGGTAAGGAATACCGCGTCCAGATCGACGCGAACCAGGTGGACGTCTCCGGCACCTTCACCCTGGACATCGGCGACACGCAGACCGTGCAGAACGTCGAGGGGCGCTGTGTCAAGTCCGGCTGCGGCGGCAGCGATAATTTGTACAAGATCAAGGTCATCGGCCTGGAATAGGGGGAACATATGCAGGAAAAAGCAAAATGCCGCGTGTGCGGCGAGGAGTTCAGCCCCTGCAAGGGCGTCGCCGGAATACCACCGGAGAGCCAGCCTTTCAACTGGCGCAAAATCTGCTGTTCGGTGCAGTGTGGTTCGCAGTTCATCAACGATGTTCTTGCGTCCCGCGGACTCACGAATGACAGGATGCCTGCACCAGCCCCCCCCGCGCCGCCGGCGCCCACCCCGAAACCGAGGCGGCAGGCGGCGAGAAAGCCGAAGCCAGTCGCCGAGCCGGAGGAGCCTGCGGACGCCGCGGCGGAAGACACGGAATAACGAAATGGGGCGCGAGACCAGTCTGGTTTCGCGCCTTTATATATAAATGAAAAGGGTGCAGCTTTATTAAAATACTTGCTCTGGACCAGGCGCGATGTGGCGCGTGGTCCATCTTCGACGCAACCAACAAGAGGTTGTTATCATGGGGCGAATGGTCCTTCCCGGCGCGGAAATACGAATTCTCCCGGGCGGTCTACGAGATCACGCGCGTTGCCACGGAATTGATACGGATCAACAACATAGAGGTGGTGTTCATCGAGGACACACAACTCCGGCAAAACGCGCAGTCATTCAAGAAGCTGGCGCAGTTGCAGGGCGCGCTCATCAACCTTTTTGAGGGTCTTGCCGTTCCATACGAAAGCGTCCCGCCGACCCGGTGGCAAAGCTATTGCGGCGTTCGATCTAAGGCGCAGTCCATGGAATTCGTGCGCGACCATTTCGGCATAGAAACCGACAACGACAACCTCGCTGACGCAATCTGCATCGGCCATTATGCAATCAATCATATGGAAGGATGATCCTTATGCAAAACGCAATTTCTATCACTCTCAGTGATTTCGATATCCCGGAGAATATCACTACCATCGACATCTGTGGCAAGGAAGTCCAGGTGAAATCGGGCCTCGGCCTGACGGAAACCATCGGCTTCGTGGACAGTGTCACGTCCACGGTCATCGACCCCGAAACGGGCGAATACCGCCCCGAACTGTTCGACTTCGCCTTCGACGCCATGGTGCTGATGTACTTCACGAATATCGCGCTGCCTGAAGATGCCGGGGAGCAGTTCGAGCTTGTCTGCCATACGGACCTGTGCTTCGAGGTCAAGCGGAGCATCGACACCGAGCAACTGGAATGCCTGCGCGCCGCGGCGGAGCGGAAGGTCGCGCACCTGCTGCACTGCGCCGAAAACACCCTCGCTTCCAAAATGACTGACCTGCTGGCCTCGTTTGAGCAGCTGCGGGAAAGTACGCACGACGTGTTTTCCAATATCGGCGGCGCTGACCTGAAGGCCATGGTGAACCATCTCTCCGGCATGGACGAGGCCGCCCTGGCCAAGGCTGTGCTGGCCCGTCAGGGTGACGCGGATGCCCGGTAACCCTGCCGGCGACTGGGAGAGCCTTGTGGCACAGGCGCAGGAGACGCTGGATTGTATCCTGCTCCGCGACGTCAGCCCCATCGCTGAGAAGATCCTGAAGGAACGCATCGCCGAGGACATTTACGCCGCATATACCCCTGCGTATTACAAGCGCCGGCACGTGTTGGAACAGAATGTAGAAAGCGATTTGACAAGCGCCGGCACGTTATTTGTGACCAGCACGGCGAACGCTGCGCCCTCTATTGTGCCCGGGTACAGCTTTGAAAACCGCTACCCGGGCGCGTTTCTTGAAATGCTCGAAGTGGGAAACATGGGCTTCTGGCGCAAGCATTTTCCGCGCCCGGCGGTAGCCATGGCGCAGGGGGTCATTGATAAAAGCGCGGAGATAAAGCGTGCTATCACTGATGGGATACGCAGGGAGTTCAGGGCGGAATAGTTAAAGTCCGGCACTTCGCAGAATCTGCAAAGCCGAATTGCAGACATCGTCAAAGGTAATGCCTGTGGCATAGCTGAATTCCCGGCGGTACAGCTCCCACAGCTCCCGCTGGCGGGCGCTGGTCTGGATGCCGTCAAAAATGTTCGCGTAGTTGGGCAAAAGATCGGCGCTGTCCCGTCGCTCGGCGGTTTCCCGCAGCGCCTGCTGGAGTACGGCGTAATCAATGTTCGCGCCATGCAGGGCCAGCAAGATGTGGACGTCGTAAAAATCACGCGCCCTGGTGTTGGTGACGTTGCGGGACAGGATTGCCTCCAGCTTCTCGGCCAGGATGGTTTCCAAATTGTAGGCCGGCATGGAAATGGTCCTGTTCTCAAACAGCGGCGGGAAGGAAAAGCTGATTTCCCTCGGTGTAATGCGGTCCCCTGTGGTGATGTCCACGGTCAGGGGAACCTGCAGCGGCGGATAGCCTGCCGTCAGGCTCACCCGGAGTCCGGGATATCGGTCGGCCAACCGTATTTCGCTGATGCGGTCCACGGAGAACTGGATATTGTCCTCCACAGGAACTGCGCACACGGCCTCGAAAATCTCCCTCACCGTTTCGCGATTCAGCGGGAGCCCTTTGATGGTGGTGTCCAAGTCCATGGTCGCGCGGGTATCCAGGCCGACGATGGCCGCGATCAGAAACCCGCCCTTCAGGATAAAGTTATCCCTGTACGGGGAGAGGGATATTCGTTCCAACAGCCGCTCCATCATGTAGCTCTGCATGACGAGCTGCGCGGAAATATTGTTTTCCGCCGCCTTGTTCTTGACGAGCGCTTTCAATTGCATCGCGTTCTTCATAACAGCACCTCCAGATAATTCTGCGCCTTGGCCGTTACGCGCAGCGCCTCGGCATAATCCATGATCTTTCCAACGTCCACCTTGCCATTTGCAAGGTACTGCTTGAACGCGGCCGCCGTCACGCCGGGGTCGATGCCCTTGCCCCGCAGGATATCGCAGAGGGTTCGCTCGGCGTCGTAGACTCGGATCGAGTTCCCGCAAGGCGAGGCCATTTCCGTCACGCCCAGGGGGAAAATGGATTCCTGGGCCGATTTTGTGGTGAGGCCTTTTGCTTTCGCGCCTGTCGGATTGTACCCGTGCGGGAAGGTCATCGTATACTTCGCCGGCGTCCGATCCGTTAGTTTGTGGAGATAGAGCGCGGTTTCATGCGAGAAGACCCCCGCCGCGAAACGGTATTGCAGGGCGAACATCTCGTCCTCCCAGACCTCGGGCAAGAAATAGACGCCCCGTTCTGACTTGTAAAGCTGCCCCGCCGCGGCCCATTCGGACAGCCGACTGCGGGGGATTCCCGCCGCGGTGGCCTGCGACGCGGTAATCCAGCCGCCATTGTTCTGCATCAACTGACGCAGCATGGCAGAAGACTCCATATCCATCACCTCCGTACTTCCGTGCTACACATTATATCATATTGTAGCGCCGTTGTACAGGGGTTATTCAAAATATTTTTCAAGACAGGCGGTGATGCCCCACGGCATTCGGCGCGACAGTACAATTAACCGTAGATAAAAGCAATGGCGCGGAGTTTCGCCGCCAGATTCAAGAACATATAGACCAATCCACCACGCAGGGCGGCGGCGTGAAGCTCAGGAACATATCCATAGCCCTGGACCAGCAAAAGCAGGCCGAAATGCGCGAGCGCCTGCAGGGATATTTCAATAACACGCAATTCACGGTCAAAGTCAGCAAGATAGACGCTGCCGCCGCGATCAGCGAATTGAAACAGCAGATCCGCACAGAGGTCATGGGCCTGACCGCCGACACATCCCGCGCGAGTGGCTCGGTGCAAGCGCCTGGCGTGTCTGTAGCAAACAAAGAGCTCAACATGCTGATGCGCAGCGCGGACAGCATTTATCGCCGCGTTTCCTCCATGGGCGGGGGCCAGGCCGAAGATATTGTGCGCCGTTACCGCGAACTCAGCGCCGAAATCCAAAAGGCCCGTACCCTGGAGGGCGAAGCGCTGATGGAGGCCGCATCCGGCATCCAGAAGAAGGTCGCCGCGCTGCGCGCCGAGATGGAGGCCATCTCCTCCATCGACAAGATAGAGCAGCAGCGTGTCGGGACGCTCAGGCAGATCACGCAGCTGGAGGGGAAGCTGGATCGGAACCTGGCGAAGGCGCTCCCCGGCCAGAGCAGGTCTGTTGGATCTGAATTATCCGGGCTGAAGCTGGACGCGCGCGTGGCCTCCACGGGCGACGAACTGGCCGGCGTGCGCAACCGCTACATGGAGGTCGCCGCCGCCGCCAAGGCCGCGGGGCTGGAGGCACAGTCCTTCGGCGCCAAGCTCCAGGGCGAAGCCTCGAAGCTCAGCGTCTGGGCCCTGGCCACCACCATGATCATGGGCGCCGTCAAGGCGGTCAAGGACATGGCCGAGAACGTCAAGCGCCTCGACATGGAATTGATCGAACTGAAAAAAGTGACCGACCTGACCCGGGCCGGCTACGAGGCCATCATCGACGAGGCCGCGGTGAGCGCGCGCAAAATCGGGGCGACGTTATCAGATACTATCCGCGCCGAAGCGGATTTTGCCCGTATCGGCAAAGACGTCAACGGGGAGGCGCAGGCCCTAGCGCAGGCTGCCCTGGTCTACAAGCACGTGGGCGACGGCATTCGGGATATCAGCGAGGCGTCGGAGTCCATCATCTCCACGATGAAGGCTTTCAACGTAGAGGCGGAGAACGCCATGGGGATCGTCGACGCATTCAACGAGGTCGGCAACAAATTCGCCATCAGCTCCTCCGGCATCGGCGAAGCCATGCAGCGTTCCTCCGCCTCCCTCGCCGCCGCGAACAACACCCTGGAGGAGAGCATCGGCCTCACCGTAGGAATGAATAACGTCATTCAGAACCCCGAGGTCGTGGGCACGGCCCTGAAAACACTCTCCATGTACCTGCGCGCGGCAAAGGCAGAGGCGGATGAAGCCGGCGAGTCCACAGAAGGCATGGCAATCTCCGTAGCGAAGCTGCGGGAGTCCATTCTGGCGCTCACCGGGCAGAAGGTTGACATTCAACTGGACGAGAACACCTTCAAAAGCACGTACCAGATCATGAAGGAGATCTCTGCGGTATGGAGTGATATCGCCGACATCGATCAGGCCGCGCTGCTGGAGCTCATCGGCGGGAAGCGCAACGCCACGGCGGTGGTGTCCCTGCTGACGAACTTCGCCGACGCGGAACGCGCCATGGAAGTAGCGGCGCATTCGGCAGGCTCGGCGATGCGGGAAAAT
>Ga0268262_10006619_pt1 | contig 11077 bp, 10 predicted proteins | sample TergutNc150P3_FD_190354 | JGI IMG/M metagenome (GOLD analysis project Ga0268262, IMG submission 190354) | Nasutitermes corniger P3 segment gut microbial community from laboratory colony in Florida, USA - Nc150 P3 (SPAdes) (version 2) | ecosystem: Host-associated > Arthropoda: Insects >...
TTTTTTTGCAGGTACAAGCGCTTTAGGCGGATCTGCACGCGCTACGACAAGCTTGACAGCATGTTTGCGGTGTTTATCCACATGGGGTTCATCCACGATGCCTTGCATTAGTGTCAACAGGCCCTAGTTCCCATGCCCCCCCTATGATGTTACGACATCGGACATTTGGGGTCAATCGGGGGGGGGGCAGACCGCAAACCAGCCCTTGGCCACTACCCCCTACAACCTACCCCCCAATCTGCGACATCTTCCGGCCAAAGCCAGACGTTTCAAACATGCTGGGCGGCTTGTTTTCAACGGCTTCCAGAAGCAGCGACTTCAAATGCTCGAAATCCATCACTGGCCGCAGCGCTGGCTTTAGGCGGATTTCGCGCTCAGAAAAAAGGCATGGGCGCAGATGGCCGTCGGCAGTCAGGCGCAGGCGGTTGCACCGTTCGCATATATGGCCTGTCATGGGGGAGATGGTCGCTATGCTTCCCTGCCAGCCTGGGGGCCGCCAAGCGTCCTTTGCAGGTCCTGCGCCCGGCACTTTGACGTTCTGAAATTGTACGGTGCTATCCGCTGGGGGCAGGGCCGCCAAATCGGCCATTGCTGCCTTTAGGCTTTGTTCGATATTTGCCGATGGCACAAAGTATTCGGCGTGTCTGGCGTCCCCTATTGGCATATATTCGATGAACCTGACGTGGACAGGCTTTTCTGACGCGAGGGCGGCGAATCGGCGCAGGTCTTCCAAGCCGTCGTTGATTCCGCGCATCGCCACCACATTTATTTTTATTGGCGAAAAGCCTAGGCGAATCGCGCTATCTAGGCCATCGAGGGCGTCCGTTAGATTTCCGCGCCTTGTGGCTATGCTATATTTGGCGGGGTCTAGGCTGGGTATGCCAAAGTTGACACGCCTGACCCCTGCTTGCAACAGCGCCTCCGCTTGCTGCGCGAATTGAATCCCATTGGTCGTCAGAGCAAGATCGAACCCTGGGATGCAGCACAAATTTTTGGCAAGAGCGACGATGCCTAGCCGCGCCAGTGGCTCTCCGCCTGTGAGCCTAGCGCATCTTATCCCCAGTTCGGTGCCCGCCTTCGCAATGGCCTCAATTTCTTCAAAGCGCAGGATGTCACTGTGGCCAAGCGGTTGAACGCCGTCGGGGGGCATGCAGGATATGCATCTCAAATCACATCGGTCTGTCACCGAAATCCGTAGATAATCAATTGTGCGCCCATGCTTGTCTTTTAGCATTCTTTAGGCTTCCATCGTTTTTGTTTTTTCCGCGGGCTTTGCCCTGACAACGCAATAAGGATAACATCATAAGAGTACACTGATGGCATTGATGCACGTTGGACGGCGGCGCGTCTCCAGATTTACAAGGGGCGATCCACAATGAAAACTCTCAAAATTGACCTTGGCAAATGCGGCTATGGGCGCGACTGCGGCCACGAGTGCGAGGCCACATGCGCCTCAAAGGTGTTCAAGTGCGAAGACCCTGCTAGGGCCGCGCTGCATATCATCGCGCCGGTCAATCCGGGCAATCCTGACAAGGGTGAGGGCCGCGCAATATTGTGCGACCAGTGCGGCGACTGCGTGATAGTGTGCCCCGCAGACGCTTTGGCGCGCAACAAACAGGGTGTCGTCCTGCTCAACAAAAAACTCTGCGTGCATTGCTATACGTGCATTGGCTTCTGCGAGAAACGCGCCTTCGAGCGCAACCCCGCATTGCTGGAGCCTTACAAGTGCATTGCTTGTGGCATCTGCGTCAGGGCGTGCCCACGTTCCGCCCTTGAGATAGCGGAAGTCCCCACTCCCGCGCCAAGGATCATTTGAACTAGGAGACAGACATGGGCAACCCCTATGCTGGATTGACTGACTATCTTACATTTCATCGCGTCGAGACCAACTACCGCCAGCGGACGGAATTTGGCATTGACGTTTCAAAACTGCGCGAATGCCACCGCACGCTAAAAGAGGTATCCTTTGCGCCCAGCCAGCCGGAGAGGGGTTACTGCAACCGCGGCCTATACATCAACGTTGACACCTTGGAAATCAGAGAGCAGCCAGTCACGCAGCAGATGAAGGATCTTTTTATAGGCGGGCGGGGCTTCGGCCTATGGCAGCTCTGGCATGCCGTGTCGCCGTCAACCAAGTGGAGCGACCCCGAAAACGAAGTCATCGTCTGCCCTGGCCCGCTCTCCGGCATCACGCAGTACCCAGGCAGCGGCAAGTCAACTGTGGTGTCCATTTCGCCCCAGACGGACATACCAATAGACAGCAACGTCGGCGGGTATTTTGGCCCTCTGTTAAAATTCAGCGGTTTCGACTACTTGGAAATTCAAGGGAAGGCCGATGTAGAAACCTTGATATTTATAGATGGGCAAAAGGGGACGATTTCCATTGAAGAATGTCCATTGGAGCCATTAGACAGCCACGTTTTGGCAGAGCTGCTGACAGAGATGTACTCAACTGGCCATGAGGACAGGGTCAACATAAGCGTCATCAGCGCGGGCAGCGCGGCTGACAACAGCCTGATTGGCATGCTCAATTTTTCGTGGTTCGACAGGCGGCGCGGCTGCATTAGGCTAAAACAGGCTGGGCGCGGCGGCACTGGGACTGTTTTCCGCAACAAAAAAATCAAAGCCATCGTTATTCGCGGGCCGGTGGTGAGGGGCGACCTCAACCGCCCCGCCGACTTTGACACTATAGCAAGGACGGGCATCAAGCTGCACAGGGAGCTTAGGGAAAACGACCCCAGCCAGTGCGTGATGAGGCGAAACGGGACGGCCCATATTGTAGAGATCATGGACGCGTACGACTTGCTTCCGGTGATGAACTTTCAGTACGGCTCGCACCCCGAATCGCACAAAATAGCTTCGTACGTCTGGGACATGCGCTGCACCCAGCGCACCAACGATGGCTGCTGGTACGGCTGCTCTATGGCCTGCGCCAAGGGCGCGGACGGTATGACGCTTCGCACGGGCCCATACAAAGGGCAGACTGTCACCGTGGATGGGCCCGAATACGAAAACGCGGCGGGCCTTGGCTCAAACGCCGGAATCTTTGACGCAGAAGCTGTGCTGGAACTGAACTTTTACTGCGACACCTATGGCGTCTGCACCATCACCTGGGGCACCATATCGGCCTTCATCATGGAGTGCTACCAGCGCGGGATACTCAACAAAGAGAGGACTGGCGGGCTAGAACTGAATTGGGGCAACTGGGAGGCAGACCTCGAAGTGCTGCACCAATTGTCACGCGGGGAGGGCTTTGGAAAAATAGCGGGGCAGGGCGTGCTAAAGATGAAGCACATTTTTGCCGAGCGCGGTTGGGGGGACTTTGCGCTATTAGATGACATAGGCATGGAAAACAAAGGGCTGGAATACAGCCAGTACCTTTCCAAAGAAAGTCTGGCGCAGCAGGGCGGCTACGCCATGACCAACAAGGGCCCGCAGCACGACGAAGCCTGGGTGATTTTCATGGACATGGTCAACAAGCAGTTGCCGACCTTTGAAGACAAGGCCGAGGCCCTTTACTACTTTCCGCTCTGGCGCACTTGGTTTGGCCTGAATGGTTGGTGCAAGCTGCCTTGGAACGACGTCGCGCCGAGGGACAACCACCTGCGCCACGAGGCCCACAAGATACCCGAGCACGTCGAAAACTATCTGGCCATGCACGGCGCCATGTTTGGCAAGACCATCACCGTTGACGACATGTTGATGCAATCGGCCCGCGTGTACAACTTCCAGCGGATATTCAACATCCGCATGGGCAAGGGCCTTCGGATACACGACAAGGCCCCCTACCGCTCGATGGGGCCCGTGACTAAAGAGGAATACCTGAGCCGCCAAGAGAGGTACGACCAGCAGCTAAAAGACGAGCTGGGCATGGAACCGGCAAAAATGACTCTGGAGGAAAAAATGGCGGCGCAGCGCAAATGGCGCACGGACAGGTACGAACAGTTGACCGATGCGGTATATAAGCGCAGGGGATGGACGGCCAACGGGGTGCCGACTTTGGAAAGAATAGCGGAACTGGGGATAGGCTTCCCCGAAGTGCTAGAAGTGGTCAAGCCACTTCTTCCATAGGACAACGCGCATGATAAAGGTGAACGGAGACCCGCTGGAATGGCGAGATGGCATGACGGTTCAGGATATTCTGGACGCCAAGAAATACAAGTTTCCGATGCTGATAGTTACCATCCAAGGAGAGCATGTGGCCAAGGAGCAATACGCCGCGACCGCAGTGCCAGATGGGGCCGACGTTAAAGTCATCCACATGCTGAGCGGAGGATAACGTGATGGCGTCAAGAAATGACAGTTGAAATTTTTACAAAATCTAACTAATTGGGGGCCGCAAGGCTCCAATTAGCTAGAGGCTTTTTTCTTGTACCTTGTAACTGTAATTAAGCCATGGGCTTGCCGCATGCGCCGCAGAACTTTGTTCCCTTCGGATTTTTCGCGCCGCAGTTGCCGCAGAATATTGGCTTATCCTCACTGGCTGGCGCATTGCTAACCGGCGGGGGCTGCACTGATCCAGCCGCGCCTGCAGCCGCAAGAGCGGGTTGCAAAGTCGGGTCTTCTTGCTGCCCTTTGGTAAATAGTTCCTTAAACTTGGTTGACCAACCGCATAGCTTGCCGTACAGGTCAAACGAGATTTGCGTGGTTGGCGCCTCCTGCATGTAGGCAACTATCATTTTCACAAGCACATAGCTGTCTATGAAAGCGGATTTTATCACCGCCGCAACGCAAAAGGCTAGCAGCATCGCCACAGCGAACACCAAATTGTAAAATCCCTTCTCTTTAAACGGAAGGGAGAGAAGCCAGAAGAACACTCCTGAAACTATGAAAACGATTGTCAGAAGGACAACAACTGCCACTGTGGTAAATGCTGCGCTTTTCAAAAGTTTTTTCCAATTCTGCGTATAAATCACGACGCCGTCCGCCGCGCTCTTAAAGGCACCCTGCTCCTTTTTGTAAAAGGTGTAGCCCAAACAGCATTCGTCAATATATCCAAGCGCGATGCTGATGAACAGTTTGAGGATTGCCATCACCCCGCCTATGCCCTGGACGCCGCCCATAAAGCTGCCCACCACTTTTTCCAGCATTTTTTGAATCTGCCTCACAGCGCCGGACACCAGCTTGTCAAGCACGAAATACACGTTGGACGTGCCAAAGCGCTGTTTTACCATGTCTTTGCCGTATGACACCTGATTGTCGGGCACATGCCCTGTCACAACCGCTTCGGTGATGACCGCGACGTGCCCCGCCTTAACCAAGTAGCCCAAGTAGTGGTTGAGGACAAAATTTACAAGCTTCGTTGCGCCGAGCCAAATAAAGAACATAAGAATGAATACAAATTCAATTTTTAACCACCACGCAAAGCCCATCAAGACCGCGAAAAGCACAACGGAGATTACAACTGTCGCAAGCGCAAGCAACAGCTTCGCCCACACAAAGGGCATTGTTTTGAAATATATTTGACTTGGTTTCATCCCTGTTTTTTGCTCTGCCATTTTTGCTCTCCCTTTGAGAATGCGCCCCTGTCGAAGCGGCTAGTGGTTGGCGTTGCGTTTTTTGATGGCCAGACCGCAAGCGCGGCCTGGCCCATCATTGGTTACAGCTTCTTGCTTAGGCCAAAATTCAGCGGCCATTGTTCGTGGTTCAGTGTCCTTTAGTACTTATACCCTGACCCGCCGCAACTGTTGCAAGTTACTTTTCCTTTGCCACTGCAATTACTGCAGTTCTCTTTTACGTCTTTGCTTTTACCCCCTTTGCCCACGCAAGTTGGGCACCTGACGATTAGTTTACCGTTTGAACCGATTCCGCCGGTGCCTTTGCAAGTTTTGCATGTAGTGAATTCAGTGCGAGTGATTTTGCCCTTACCTCCACAGAAAGTGCAGCTCACTTTCCCTTTTCCACTACAGGCAGAGCATTTTTCTTTGGCATACACCATCGTATGGCCAGTGAGCGCATCAGGGCTGGCATCGCCGGTGGTTGCGGGCAACGCATGGTCTGCGTCCTCGTGGTCGCAGTCAGCGCCGCAGTGGTCGTGGCCGCAGTCAGTGCCGCAATCGGCGTCGCAGTGGTCATGGCCGCACGCGCATTCCTGGTGGGCAGGGTGTTGGCCGTTGCCGTGGATCGGCGCCAGCCACAGTACGGTCGCCGACATGGTGGCGGCTATGATGAGTTTTGAGAGGATCATTTTGATCTCCTTGAAAAATTGGTGGCGTCATCGCCACGGGGTTAGTGATGAAACAACTTGAGTGAAGGGCAGCACTATTGCTCCCCTGTGACATGCAAATTCAAGAGGGCTCCGCAACTGCCGCAATACTTTGTCGCGGGCGGGTTGTCGAAGCCGCAGGCGGAGCATTTGCCGCTGGGCGCGGTGACTAGGGCTGGTGGTTGCAGGTTTTCGCCGCAGTTGGTGCAGAAGCGAAGGTCTTGGGCGTTTTTGGCACCGCATTTTCGACATTCCTTTAATTCCATGCTTGCCCCGCAGTTGTTGCAGAACTTGCCAGTTCCGGCTGGCTCGCCGCAAGAGGGACAGATGGGGGCTGCGCTGGCTGCAGTGGCCGGCGGCGCGGCTTGGGCCGGTGGTTGCAAGTTTTCGCCGCAGTTGGTGCAAAAGCGGACGGCTTGGGCGTTTTTCGTTCCGCATTTCGGGCACTCCCTCAATTCCATGCTTGCCCCGCAGTTATTGCAGAACTTGCCCGTTCCGGCGGGCTTGCCGCAGGAGTGGCAGATGGTGGTCTTGCTCTCGATGGCGCCCTTCCATACGGTGGCCGACTGTCCCGCTTCGTCAATGTTCCTCTTTAGCGCCTGAGCCCGCGCCTGCGCCACATATATCTCTTGCCTTGGGGCGCAGGAAACGCACAGGCCCTCGTCCTCATTCCAACAGTGGTCGCAGACGTACTTGTAGTCATTCGGGCAGCGGTGGAAATACGGCAGGGCCTCGTTTTGGGCCATTTCAAATGCCTTTTCGTGTTCCTTTAGCCATTCGGGGCTTTTGCCATCAAAAGACTGCGTGAGAATGTCCGTCCCACGCTTCGCCACATTCCCCATTTGCGAAGCCATGCCGCCCAGCAGGCTACCCACAAGGCCCGCGCTCTGCCCCAAAAGGCTGCCGGCTTTTCGCTTCTTGTAAGTTTCGCTCTGTATGAAGCTGCTCTTGAATCCGTCCTGACAGACATCACAGGAAAAAGTAAACTGAAAACCAGCGTCGGTTGAATTGTCCTTGCAGTTTCTTGTAAACGCATGCAACATTGGCTATTTGTCCCCCCTCATGGCTTTGATTTGCTTATCCGCTTTTTTGATGACCTTGCCGCATGCAGTGCATTTTGTGTTCTCAAAAAACTGAAGCTCCCCGCACCGCTGGTTTTCGCAGCGTATCATCAGCGATTTTCCGCAGGCGTCGCATTTGTCGCTGCCCACAAAAGTTTGCCCGCCGCAGATGGGGCAGGTTGTGACAAGCGGCCTGCCGCAGCCCGAGCATACGGCGTTGCCGCGCACTATCGGTTTGAAGCAAGTCGGGCATTGAAAGCCAAAGGGCGAGCGGCTGCCGCATTTGGAGCATAGGCGGGAATCCCGCTCTATCATTCCCCCGCAATGGACACACGGCTGCTTGTAAGTGGCCAAATGCTATCCCCCCCTGTTTGGCGCCGCACCGATCCAGCGCAAAAAAATTATGACACCGTTTCAAGAATAGGCAAGCATTTTTTAAGGCCAGACCACAGATGCAGTCTGGCCTATCCTAGCTGCAAGTGTCTTGTCATGGGCCAATTCAACGACCATACCTGCAAGCAGTCGGGTCAGTTGAAGTGGTTGATGGCTAACTACTTCAACTGGCCCGTGCCCTTGCACAGGAAACAATAATGGCCCTTACCGTTGCAAGTAAGGCACTTCGCTTTTTTGGTTTTGTATATATTCCCCTCGCCTTTGCATTTGATGCACTTAAAGAGCCCCCCCGAGTTGCTGCCCTTGCCCTTGCACCTGGGGCATGTGGTGGTTTCGATATAAGTGTACTTTCCTTCGCCGCCACACTTACTGCAAGTGTCATCTGACGCTTTGCTTACCCAGCCTTTCCCCTTGCACCAAGTGCATTTTTCCCCAGCGTGAACCGCCGAATGAGAATGGCCAGTATGCGCGTCAGGGCTGGCGGTTGTGGGCATTGCATAATCCGCGTCCTCGTGGTCGCAGTCGGAGCCGCAGTGTTCGTGGTCACAATCAACGCCACAATCGGCATCGCAGAGGTCATGGCCGTAGGCGCATTGCTCATGGACAGGGTGTTGGCCGTTGCTGTGGATCGGCGTTAGCCACAAAACGGTTGCCGACATGGTGGCGGCCAAGATGATTTTCGACAGGATCATTTTATGATCTCCCTTTGAAAATTGGTGGCGTCACTGCCACAGTGGTTAGTGATGCAACATTTTGCAAGAAGTTAGGTTTTTTGCAAATTGCAACTGGTTCTAGAAGCGATACTTGAACGATACCCGCACCCAATTAAAATCTACGAAGTCGTCTCCTCCGCTGGCTGCCGTAAGAGATGCCTCTAGTCCGAGGTTTCTGCTGATGTTGTACCCTAATCCGGCAGAATAGCCTAGTTTGCTTTTGCTCAAGTCTTCGGTATCTGATATATTGGTTCCCAATACTGTTGCTTCTGCTTTTATTTTAAAGGTGCCGTTCACAATGCCCAGACCAGCGAAGGCATAGAGGCCACTGTCATGTGACTCAAACCTTAGAATGTAGTCTGCGAACAAAACCAAGGCATTTGCGCTGCCTGTAACCTTGCTATTGGGAATTCCAGAACTAGGAAGCCAATCGGAGAAAGTTCCCAAATCTTTTTCACCAAATAGCGCATACTCCACTCTTCCGCGCAGGGCCATAGTTTTCGCAATACCCACCTCTCCAAAGACAGAGAGGCCAAAGCCCAAACTGGCGGTGTCTGCAAGGTCTCCATACGGGCTTACGATGGAAAGTCCGGCGCCCAATCTGAACGATTGGTCTTGGGCTTTGAGAGGGGCAGAGCCTACCAGCCCTGCGAAGAGTCCGGCGCAGATCGCCCTAGACAAAAAAGTTTTTGTGTTCATGAACACTCCTGTGATAAATGTGCGCGCCCTTGGCGCGACTGTACAAAAAAAGAGCCGCACTTCACATCGACAGTTACGGCTGGAGCAAGCGTGGAAGCCGCTCCGAAATCTTTAGAATGCAGTGCGTAATTGTTTTGTGCGGCCATGACTGGATGCCAGCCTCCCCCTAGCTTGGCATCTTAAATTTTGACCATAGGCCGTACTATTTGTCAAGACAAATTTTATTCCTAGCCATGAAGTCAGTGAACATCACAAGAGCCAATTGCAAAACCGGCAGGTTTTGCAATTCACCGGAGGTGTAGGCTGCGCCCGACCGGAGCAGACTCTGGCGTGTAACATGCTGGCAATAAACAAGTTGTCAAACCCAGCCAGAGGCAGCGAAAGGTCGGGGGCAGACGTAACCTCGGGTCTTTCAATTGGCTCACAATACAAAAATGGCTAGGCTTTGCAAGTGCCTCAGGATAGAGTTAATAATGTTTCTTTGGCGTTCATCAAGACTCGGCGCCATTTCTAAAACTCCGAACAAACGCAGCACCGCAAAACCACAATGAAAGTTCCTTTAGTCGCCATCTGTGGGCGCCCCAACGTCGGGAAGTCCACCCTGTTCAACAGGATCACGCGAAGCCGCGCAGCCTTGGTGCATGACCTGCCAGGGATGACTAGGGATCGCTCCTATGGGCGGGTCGTATGCATGGATAGCTCGGGCCAGCCCACAGAGGTGTTCGACCTGATAGATACGGGCGGGCTGGACTTTGAAGGCGACGATGTGATCACGCAGGGCATAACTCGCATGGCAGAGGGGGCCCTAAACGAGGCGCACGTCATCCTATTGATGGTTGACGGCCACGCGGGCTTTACGACCGGCGACGCGGAAATCGCCCAAAGGGTAATCCGCATGGGCAAGCCTGCCATGCTGGTGGTGAACAAGCTAGATGGCATGAGGGGCGGCGCCCCGGACGGGGCCTTTTACGAGCTTGGCTTCGAGAATGTCCACTTGGTCAGCTCTGCCCACGGCGCGGGGGTGCCAGACTTGCTGGAATCGGTGCTGGCAGCCCTGCCATTCCACCGCACGCCAGAAGAAGCGGACGAGCACGACAAGTCGGACGAACTGCGCTTTGCCATCATCGGTCGGCCCAACGTGGGCAAGTCGAGCCTCACCAACTGTCTTTTGGGCTTCGAGCGCAGCTTGGTGAGCGAAGTGGCCGGCACGACAAGGGACGCGGTTGACACCATCTTCAAGCGCGGGGAAAGGGTCTATCGCCTGATAGACACCGCTGGGATAAGGCGCAAGGGCAAGACCACCCAAGGGGCCGAGATACTTTCCATCCTCAAGGCAAAGCAGGCGATGGCCAGGGCCGACGTCAGCCTGTTGCTGATTGACGCGTTGGAAGGAGTGGCCCACCAGGACGCGGTCATAGCTGGATACGCCCATGACGCGGGTGCCGCAGTGATCTTGGCGGTCAACAAATGGGACGCGGTGGAAAAAGATGCTTTCACGTCCCTGCAAGTTGAGGAAAACATCAGAAGCGGCTTGGGCTTTTTGCAGCACGCCCCCATGATTTTTATTTCTGCCCTCACCGGCCAGAGGGTCTCCAAGCTGTTCGGCCTGATAGACGAAGTCGCGGCCTCCCACGCCAAAAGGGTTCCCACGGGCGAGCTGAACCGATTTTTGAGGGAGGCGGTGGCCGCCATGCACCCCCCCGCCGCTGACGGCAAGCTGCCAAAACTGTTTTTTATGACGCAGGTAGGCACTAGGCCCCCAAGCTTTGTCATCAAATCCAACACAGACAGCAACATACACTTCAGCTATATGCGTTACCTAGAAAACCGCATGAGGGATGAATTTGGCTTTGCTGGGACTCCCATTCGCCTTTCTGTACACAAATCCCACAAGGGCGAAGGCCCGGCCCCCAGGACGGCGAGAGTAAGGAAGATTTTGGACGTTGGGGAGGGCTTGAAGCCATCTAAGAGACAAAAGGGGCCATCTTCTAAGCGTAGGCGGGCCG
>Ga0268262_10006620_pt1 | contig 11076 bp, 11 predicted proteins | sample TergutNc150P3_FD_190354 | JGI IMG/M metagenome (GOLD analysis project Ga0268262, IMG submission 190354) | Nasutitermes corniger P3 segment gut microbial community from laboratory colony in Florida, USA - Nc150 P3 (SPAdes) (version 2) | ecosystem: Host-associated > Arthropoda: Insects >...
GAATTTCCGGATAGTTGAAAAATAAGTTTAATGGCATTTTACTTCCGCATTTGGTAGGGTTTGGTTCATTTTCAAGTAAGCATTGAAAGTTTAATTAATTTAAAAAAAAGGAGGGCGTACCCTCCTTCACGGGGTGTGACTGGGGTGGGGGTAGTCCCAGAACCTAAAATATTTTGTTTCAATCCACACACCCGCGCGGGGTGTGACCGTTTCTACCAAACAGGGCAGAGACACTATAAAAGTTTCAATCCACACACCCGCGCGGGGTGTGACGCCGTAATCAAAAATAATAGAGAATTGACAATCCCTGTTTCAATCCACACACCCGCGCGGGGTGTGACAATGTGGACGGGTGAGTCAAGCGCATAGACCGGGTTTCAATCCACACACCCGCGCGGGGTGTGACAGAAGATAAAGGCTCCCACTGTTCCGCCGGCAATGTTTCAATCCACACACCCGCGCGGGGTGTGACACACTGGAAGTCGTAGAGAGAAAATACAGGCAATGTTTCAATCCACACACCCGCGCGGGGTGTGACCCGATACTTGTCGAAGCGACCCCCGAATCGAAGGGGTTTCAATCCACACACCCGCGCGGGGTGTGACGTTATTGCCGGGAAGTTTTACGGCTCCCCGGGCTTGTTTCAATCCACACACCCGCGCGGGGTGTGACTCATATTCCTGTTGAAAATCCTCTAGGAACATTGTTTCAATCCACACACCCGCGCGGGGTGTGACCTATCGCTTCGGCAGATATTCAAAAAAGCCATGCGGTTTCAATCCACACACCCGCGCGGGGTGTGACGGTCGGGGACGACGGGCGTCGCTTGCGTGAACCTGTTTCAATCCACACACCCGCGCGGGGTGTGACCCAATCCAGTTATTTGTTGTTTTGCTTCCAATAGGTTTCAATCCACACACCCGCGCGGGGTGTGACAGCGCATAAGGCTGACAAAACTTCTTGACGGAATTGTTTCAATCCACACACCCGCGCGGGGTGTGACCTTGTCCTCGCTGTGAAGCCGTTTGTCGATGATTGGTTTCAATCCACACACCCGCGCGGGGTGTGACCAAAACTACGAATACTGGAAAAAGTTTGAAGGCAAGGTTTCAATCCACACACCCGCGCGGGGTGTGACCGTCAATAAATGTAAATGTTCCCTCCGGTACATCGTTTCAATCCACACACCCGCGCGGGGTGTGACCCAATTCAAGTTCCTTTTTTTGGATTGCCCTGTCGTTTCAATCCACACACCCGCGCGGGGTGTGACTTGTATATATGCTAATATATAAGTATAAAACAATTGTTTCAATCCACACACCCGCGCGGGGTGTGACATAATTCTCTTGATAGTAGTGATAGCAAAAAAATGTTTCAATCCACACACCCGCGCGGGGTGTGACATAAAGCAAACGGACAGCTTTCAGATGAACGGTATGTTTCAATCCACACACCCGCGCGGGGTGTGACGTTTTTATGCCCTACGTCGAAGGCTTAAAAGAAACCGTTTCAATCCACACACCCGCGCGGGGTGTGACAACCAGCGTTATTATGATGATTTTGTTAAGACAGGGTTTCAATCCACACACCCGCGCGGGGTGTGACATGCCAGCGGCGACGCTTATAGCTTTTATGATTTGTTTCAATCCACACACCCGCGCGGGGTGTGACTAAATATCAATGCGACGCAAGATAATCCTCACCCGTTTCAATCCACACACCCGCGCGGGGTGTGACGCATATACCCTTATTTTGCACGAGAAAGCCCCTAGTTTCAATCCACACACCCGCGCGGGGTGTGACGCAATGTTCTTGTTTTCACATAACAAAAATATAAGTTTCAATCCACACACCCGCGCGGGGTGTGACACAAGCCCTGAATTAGACATGGCAAGATGAACAGTTTCAATCCACACACCCGCGCGGGGTGTGACTCGTCACCGCCAGTAATGAATGAAGTTATGCTTGTTTCAATCCACACACCCGCGCGGGGTGTGACGGGAATAGAACCGTCAAAACTGTTTGAATATAATTGTTTCAATCCACACACCCGCGCGGGGTGTGACACTAAACAGGGCGATTTATTTAGGGAGACAGTATGTTTCAATCCACACACCCGCGCGGGGTGTGACTCCAAATTTGGAACGCACAATTAACAATAGCGTATAGTTTCAATCCACACACCCGCGCGGGGTGTGACTTCGAAAATGACGATATAATCGGACATTGGCGAGTTTCAATCCACACACCCGCGCGGGGTGTGACAAATAAGCAAAATAATAATAGACATTATAAACAAGTTTCAATCCACACACCCGCGCGGGGTGTGACTATAGTAATTTATAGCGCAAGCGATATTATTATATAGTTTCAATCCACACACCCGCGCGGGGTGTGACATGGCTTTAGTATTGGGAATATCGGCTGTAGCGGTGTTTCAATCCACACACCCGCGCGGGGTGTGACGATTTATGTTGGGGGGATTAGTATTGGGAGTTGATGTTTCAATCCACACACCCGCGCGGGGTGTGACGCAAAATTAAATAAATACTAAATAATTGTTAAGTAGTTTCAATCCACACACCCGCGCGGGGTGTGACTTAATTTTCGCCCAAGTGTTATCTACAAAATTACGTTTCAATCCACACACCCGCGCGGGGTGTGACGCCGTAATCAAAAATAATAGAGAATTGACAATCCCTGTTTCAATCCACACACCCGCGCGGGGTGTGACTTTTTTTGTTCTTCCAAGTTTTGCTGGTTAGAAGTTTCAATCCACACACCCGCGCGGGGTGTGACAAAACCCGGTGCTTCAGTATTATCCTCTTCATCTGTTTCAATCCACACACCCGCGCGGGGTGTGACTTCGCCTAAAATTTTTATTCTGCTACGCCAAACACGTTTCAATCCACACACCCGCGCGGGGTGTGACGTTACGATCCATGGGAATATTTTTACGGTAGACAAAGTTTCAATCCACACACCCGCGCGGGGTGTGACTTTAATACCGTACTTGAGAAACTCCGAGCAAAAAGTTTCAATCCACACACCCGCGCGGGGTGTGACGTGTAGTTTAAAATACAAAAGGAGATAAAAAAATGTTTCAATCCACACACCCGCGCGGGGTGTGACTTTTCCGTCTTTCCACAAACAAATTTTCATATTGTTTCAATCCACACACCCGCGCGGGGTGTGACGGAGTAATCCGGCTATTTAAAAAACAGAACCGATTTGTTTCAATCCACACACCCGCGCGGGGTGTGACATTATGTTTTATAAAGTTCATACTAAATATGTTTTTGTTTCAATCCACACACCCGCGCGGGGTGTGACGCCGAAGCCCTAAAGAGTTAATGGACTGGTTAAACGTTTCAATCCACACACCCGCGCGGGGTGTGACGCCGACAGTTGAAGCCGAAACCGCTAAAATAACCGGTTTCAATCCACACACCCGCGCGGGGTGTGACGTTTACCGACGTAGCCAAAGCTCGCAAAAAAGCGGTTTCAATCCACACACCCGCGCGGGGTGTGACCCGAAACCGTTGAAACGCAAGAGAGTAACGCGCAAGTTTCAATCCACACACCCGCGCGGGGTGTGACCTCAGCTCCCTGAATTTTTTTTTTCGCGCTCATCGGTTTCAATCCACACACCCGCGCGGGGTGTGACCCGCAGACGCACGAGAAAGCCCTGCTGTTGATTTGTTTCAATCCACACACCCGCGCGGGGTGTGACGAAGATTCCCACCGTTACGCGACATTCAAAAAACAGTTTCAATCCACACACCCGCGCGGGGTGTGACTTGAAAACGATTTCAGCGAGGAAGTTAACCATTAGTTTCAATCCACACACCCGCGCGGGGTGTGACAATACCGATATTTAATGTCCGCTACACCTTCACCGTTTCAATCCACACACCCGCGCGGGGTGTGACCTAAATTCAACGTGTTCTGCTACGATAATAATTTTTGTTTCAATCCACACACCCGCGCGGGGTGTGACGCGGAAAGCGCCGTAAGCCTTTACAATGATAGCCTGTTTCAATCCACACACCCGCGCGGGGTGTGACTTCCACACCCACAGAATGAAGTCTGAATGTGCCCTGTTTCAATCCACACACCCGCGCGGGGTGTGACGTTTGTCATAAACAAATGCGGTATATAACAACAAGTTTCAATCCACACACCCGCGCGGGGTGTGACACAGAGCAAGATAATACAACGATAATGTACAACATGTTTCAATCCACACACCCGCGCGGGGTGTGACATTTTCGCATTAGGATTAACAAAGAATGTATCGAGTTTCAATCCACACACCCGCGCGGGGTGTGACCCTGTGTCCGTTGACGCTTAATTCCACTACGCTAGTTTCAATCCACACACCCGCGCGGGGTGTGACCCGATGTTCTTGGCGTTGAAGTAAACCAATTATTTGTTTCAATCCACACACCCGCGCGGGGTGTGACATTTGTCTATCAAGATGGAAGAAAACATACAGAGTTTCAATCCACACACCCGCGCGGGGTGTGACCTGGACATCCCGTTGTTAAATTAACGCCTGAGCAAGTTTCAATCCACACACCCGCGCGGGGTGTGACGCCCGAAGAGAAAAAAGACATTGCGGAAAAGATGAAGTTTCAATCCACACACCCGCGCGGGGTGTGACGCAGAATTACACGGTCTCAAAATATTATAGACCAGTTTCAATCCACACACCCGCGCGGGGTGTGACTCGAGGAAATAGAAACATTGATCCTGAACGTCCCAGTTTCAATCCACACACCCGCGCGGGGTGTGACCCTCAAAAGGGAACCACATGTTCGCAGTTATCTGGTTTCAATCCACACACCCGCGCGGGGTGTGACGCGAATATCAGGATTTAGTATGGCATGGGGTACACGTTTCAATCCACACACCCGCGCGGGGTGTGACGGAAACACTTCGGACTTGACCGCGGCAAGTCCCGGGTTTCAATCCACACACCCGCGCGGGGTGTGACCCACAAATTCTGATAATCCATAAAATGATAAATAGTTTCAATCCACACACCCGCGCGGGGTGTGACATTTATCAAAAACGGCGTTATGGTTGACGGCGTGTTTCAATCCACACACCCGCGCGGGGTGTGACAGAACCGCCAAAATACGAAGACCCCGATAAGAAAGTTTCAATCCACACACCCGCGCGGGGTGTGACTTCGTTTGCGCCATTTGTAGCCCGCTCCAGAGCGTTTCAATCCACACACCCGCGCGGGGTGTGACCATAACAGATTAAAATACGAGGAATACCTAGCGAGTTTCAATCCACACACCCGCGCGGGGTGTGACATCAAATGTTGCTTAACAGTGAAATGATGAGGCGTGTTTCAATCCACACACCCGCGCGGGGTGTGACGGACGGTCGAAGCGTGAGTTATCTCTCCGTCGTTGTTTCAATCCACACACCCGCGCGGGGTGTGACCCTAGAACAGGACGCTCTACGCAAAGCCAACGAGTTTCAATCCACACACCCGCGCGGGGTGTGACACAAGTCACAGGAATGGGCAATAAGACTAAAGCACGTTTCAATCCACACACCCGCGCGGGGTGTGACGTCGGGAACATACGGAACGCCACCCACTAACAACTCAGTTTCAATCCACACACCCGCGCGGGGTGTGACGCTCATCTTTTGATAAGTTTTGAATTCCGTGCTTGTTTCAATCCACACACCCGCGCGGGGTGTGACAAAGGGGCGTAGGTCAATTACAACACCCGACCTACGGTTTCAATCCACACACCCGCGCGGGGTGTGACTTTTTACAGTTCCGCATTGCCGACCTTTGCGTCGTGTTTCAATCCACACACCCGCGCGGGGTGTGACCGGAACGATCAGGTTCGTAATTGACGACGTGTAACGTTTCAATCCACACACCCGCGCGGGGTGTGACGTTGTTGTCATTGGCGGGTCCGCCGTACAGTTTGTTGTTTCAATCCACACACCCGCGCGGGGTGTGACGGATCTGGATCAATACCAGTTTTACGAAATGTTGAGTTTCAATCCACACACCCGCGCGGGGTGTGACTAAAATAGTCGAGTTTCATTTTCATAACCTCACCTGTTTCAATCCACACACCCGCGCGGGGTGTGACAACATCCGGGTCGCGGCCTCCGGGGGCAACTAATGTTTCAATCCACACACCCGCGCGGGGTGTGACAGCGCAATATAATTGTTACACGAAACTATTAATTGTTTCAATCCACACACCCGCGCGGGGTGTGACGTAACAAAGACCGAAGTATGAGGAGAATCTTCCTCGTTTCAATCCACACACCCGCGCGGGGTGTGACACATATTTCACCTAGCAATGAGATAACCGAAGGCGTTTCAATCCACACACCCGCGCGGGGTGTGACACTTTTGCGTCGCTCAAGGCAATAACAAAATAGTCAGTTTCAATCCACACACCCGCGCGGGGTGTGACGCGAATACATCAAGGAGGGGATATAAATGGCAGGTTTCAATCCACACACCCGCGCGGGGTGTGACCAAACTTCTTGGATAACGGGCTCGCTCATTTTTTGTTTCAATCCACACACCCGCGCGGGGTGTGACGTAACGAACAACAACGACAACAGAATCACGAATGGGTTTCAATCCACACACCCGCGCGGGGTGTGACCCACAGCTTAAATGTGCAAAACCTTATCAATCATGTTTCAATCCACACACCCGCGCGGGGTGTGACCGCGGGCTTTTTAGCAGGGATAGTGAATAAATGAGTTTCAATCCACACACCCGCGCGGGGTGTGACCCGTTTTGTGTTTTGAAGGATCAAGAGACGAAGGTTTCAATCCACACACCCGCGCGGGGTGTGACTAATCCTCTCCCATCATTCCTTTAATTCCTGTCATGTTTCAATCCACACACCCGCGCGGGGTGTGACAGGAACAAATGCACCGAGACTGCCGATCGGGCTTGTTTCAATCCACACACCCGCGCGGGGTGTGACATCCCGAAGATTTAAAAAATATTGGTCTGATCCCAAGTTTCAATCCACACACCCGCGCGGGGTGTGACCAAATCATGCGTCGAACCGAAACGGACAGAATATGTTTCAATCCACACACCCGCGCGGGGTGTGACATTCCCCCCATAGTAAATTGACGCCTCCGAAGCGGTTTCAATCCACACACCCGCGCGGGGTGTGACGGTCGGGAACGACGGGCGTCGCTTGCGTGAACCAGTTTCAATCCACACACCCGCGCGGGGTGTGACCCAAATTATAAGGCGCTTCATCCACTTCATCAAATGTTTCAATCCACACACCCGCGCGGGGTGTGACCTGGATTACCGAATGTTTTACACTTAATGGAATCAGTTTCAATCCACACACCCGCGCGGGGTGTGACAGGCAATTATCGCCGGAAACTCGCGCCGCCATATTGTTTCAATCCACACACCCGCGCGGGGTGTGACCGGGGAGCCGTTGCCCTGTTTACATGGCTGGCATTGTTTCAATCCACACACCCGCGCGGGGTGTGACCTTGCCCTTGCCGCAGCGGAAAAAGCGGGTATCAAGTTTCAATCCACACACCCGCGCGGGGTGTGACTTTTGGCGTTTGCTTTTTCGCTTGCCGCAGAGATTGTTTCAATCCACACACCCGCGCGGGGTGTGACTTTTGGCGTTTGCTTTTTCGCTTGCCGCAGAGATTGTTTCAATCCACACACCCGCGCGGGGTGTGACCTTTCTTTGTGTGAGTTCTGGAGCGGACAAATCTGGTTTCAATCCACACACCCGCGCGGGGTGTGACTTGAGGATGACGTTGAATGTGTCGAAGCAGTAGCGGTTTCAATCCACACACCCGCGCGGGGTGTGACCTCTTGATTTTTTTTGAAAGATAGGCGATTATAAGTTTCAATCCACACACCCGCGCGGGGTGTGACACGGCAATGACGTTTTCACAGAAACATATTTTCAGTTTCAATCCACACACCCGCGCGGGGTGTGACTTCCTTCTTGCGTTAATAAAAACGGAAAAATATTTGTTTCAATCCACACACCCGCGCGGGGTGTGACATACCTCTCATCTTAGCGTCTATAATACGTGTCATGTTTCAATCCACACACCCGCGCGGGGTGTGACATATTCATGTTTTGAAACAGAGGGAAGGTGGGGCAGTTTCAATCCACACACCCGCGCGGGGTGTGACCACGGCATTAAGTAAAGACCCGAGCAGGAGAATTGTTTCAATCCACACACCCGCGCGGGGTGTGACTCTATCTGGTTTAAATTGACTAACACTTTCCATAGGTTTCAATCCACACACCCGCGCGGGGTGTGACGTGCCTGTGCAGTTGGTCAAGTTTGTGCAAGAGGAGTTTCAATCCACACACCCGCGCGGGGTGTGACTACGACCGCCGACCGTAACATGACTAATTAAATTTGTTTCAATCCACACACCCGCGCGGGGTGTGACAAATTTCCCGTAACACGCAGAGAGCGGGAGAAATGTTTCAATCCACACACCCGCGCGGGGTGTGACTATAACGGGTCTTGCGACTAACACCGTGTTAGTTGTTTCAATCCACACACCCGCGCGGGGTGTGACACCAAATATAACATCTATTCCATACAGCCATGAAGTTTCAATCCACACACCCGCGCGGGGTGTGACGCTAATCCAGATTTAAGACGCATGGTTCAATTTGTTTCAATCCACACACCCGCGCGGGGTGTGACGGACGCATGCGACGCATTAATAGACAGAGCCATAGTTTCAATCCACACACCCGCGCGGGGTGTGACGTGCCTGTGCAGTTGGTCAGGTTTGTGCAATAGGAGTTTCAATCCACACACCCGCGCGGGGTGTGACCGCAGGGCAGGCGGAATTGATAACTTCTTCCTCATGTTTCAATCCACACACCCGCGCGGGGTGTGACTTCCATTTTGTATCAAATATAAATTACAGTGCTGGTTTCAATCCACACACCCGCGCGGGGTGTGACATTCCTGTTATAAATGCTCAGGTATAATTAAAATGTTTCAATCCACACACCCGCGCGGGGTGTGACATAACTTTAGAATTAATTATAACGGTAGCGATGTAGTTTCAATCCACACACCCGCGCGGGGTGTGACACGCAGACAGAGGAAGCATGGGCGACGTTTAGAGGTTTCAATCCACACACCCGCGCGGGGTGTGACATTGGCGACAGTGCGATAATTGGCGACAGTGCGAGTTTCAATCCACACACCCGCGCGGGGTGTGACATAACGGAGTAATAGTTGATAATATAAGAATTTTGTTTCAATCCACACACCCGCGCGGGGTGTGACTTGATACCCGAAAAAATAATCAGCCTGATATTGATGTTTCAATCCACACACCCGCGCGGGGTGTGACAAATCTTTTTCGATTGTCAGGCATAAGGAAGCCTGTTTCAATCCACACACCCGCGCGGGGTGTGACTCCATACCGGGCGTTACCTTGTCGCAGTCGACGTGTTTCAATCCACACACCCGCGCGGGGTGTGACTGGCGGCGCTATTGCGGTATCACTAGGGCGATTTAGTTTCAATCCACACACCCGCGCGGGGTGTGACTTTATAACCCCGAAACAGGGGAGCCGATGAAACAGTTTCAATCCACACACCCGCGCGGGGTGTGACCGGATTTTGTTCATGTTAAAACACCTGAGATAGTTGTTTCAATCCACACACCCGCGCGGGGTGTGACCCAATATGCTCAATCGTATCTTTGCCGGCAAAATGTTTCAATCCACACACCCGCGCGGGGTGTGACTTAATGTACCGTCTCTTTTAAACGCCATATTACGGTTTCAATCCACACACCCGCGCGGGGTGTGACCAAATGTCATGTCGTAAAGTTTTGGCTTTCGTATGTTTCAATCCACACACCCGCGCGGGGTGTGACTTATGGTTAATCAAACAACAACCGCCGCCATAATTCGTTTCAATCCACACACCCGCGCGGGGTGTGACTGGAATCTTTAAGAGAGCAGTTTAAGAATTCTAAAGTTTCAATCCACACACCCGCGCGGGGTGTGACAAAACACATTGGGACAATAAGGCTTGGCAAGCAAGTTTCAATCCACACACCCGCGCGGGGTGTGACGCTGCCTGTGCAGTTGGTCAAGTTTGTGCAAGAGTAGTTTCAATCCACACACCCGCGCGGGGTGTGACGTTATTTTCAAATATTAAATTTCCCTGATAATATTGTTTCAATCCACACACCCGCGCGGGGTGTGACAATTTCTCCTATCGTTAATTTAACCGCAAAATAAGTTTCAATCCACACACCCGCGCGGGGTGTGACCTCCAGCCGATTAAACCTAAAACAATTATTTTTAGTTTCAATCCACACACCCGCGCGGGGTGTGACGGCTGCGCCCCCGCTTTCTGTGTTGCATAGCAACACGTTTCAATCCACACACCCGCGCGGGGTGTGACGTAGTCTGGTCAGGAAATACAAAAGCACCATTTGTTGTTTCAATCCACACACCCGCGCGGGGTGTGACTTTATCGTTACGGACTTTTGGGTTAACGCCCGTATAGTTTCAATCCACACACCCGCGCGGGGTGTGACGGGGTCGGGAACGACGGGCGTCGCTTGCGTGAACCTGTTTCAATCCACACACCCGCGCGGGGTGTGACTTAAATCGCCTTGAGGGATTTGTAGACACAATCATAGTTTCAATCCACACACCCGCGCGGGGTGTGACATTGAACCGCCAATAAATTGATTTCTCATACCTGTTTCAATCCACACACCCGCGCGGGGTGTGACGTTCACTCGTTGCTTCACTTGCTGTTGCATAACCTGTTTCAATCCACACACCCGCGCGGGGTGTGACGTTTTGTAATGGAAGCGGCAGCATGAGAATAACCAGTTTCAATCCACACACCCGCGCGGGGTGTGACCTTAATACACTGGTCGGACAAAACATACGGCATTACAGTTTCAATCCACACACCCGCGCGGGGTGTGACTTATACCATATTATTTCTTTATCCTAAAATAAGTTACAGCTCAAAATATGCGAACCTAGTAATAAAAGGTATATTAATAATA
>Ga0268262_10006621_pt1 | contig 11076 bp, 9 predicted proteins | sample TergutNc150P3_FD_190354 | JGI IMG/M metagenome (GOLD analysis project Ga0268262, IMG submission 190354) | Nasutitermes corniger P3 segment gut microbial community from laboratory colony in Florida, USA - Nc150 P3 (SPAdes) (version 2) | ecosystem: Host-associated > Arthropoda: Insects > Digestive...
GAACACGGCTTGCTCCGCATGATTCGCCAGGGGGTCTAAGCCCTGACACCACAACTCTACCGGACGCGCCCGGGCGCGTCAAGACAAAAAATCCCCTTGTTTTCCAAGGGGATTCTCGCAGGGGCAGGGCTAGCAGTGCCATGCGCTGCCAAGAGGCGCTAGAATGGCAGCAGGAGGAGACAGCCATGACGGACAAAAACGAGGTGCTTTGCGCACACTGTCACGAACATCTCGCAACCCGCTACGAGAACGGCTTGCCAGTGTGCGACGATGATGCTTGCAAAGCCAAACGCCTCAAGCTACAACCGCCAAAACCAGACGACAAGCCGAGGCACGAGCGAGGTGGGCGTGGACTGTAGCCCGACGGCACTCAAGATTTCCCCTTGACATGCCGATGACAATGTGCGAGACTACTACTCAAGCGCATCTCTGGTGTGCTGTAGCCTTTACACCAAACCTCTCACCCACCTACGGAGGATGCCATGACCAGCGATAGGACTTGGGACTGACCCCGTTTTTGACCGCACAACGAGACCCGCACTTGGATCGTGCGGGTCTTTTTTTGTCCGCAGCACAAATCTATTTGATGCGACCCAAGGCCTCGGTTCGCGTTTTCTTTTGGTCGGCAGCGTGTTTGGCTTCCCATTCTTTCGCCAATTCCTCAAATTCGATCCACGCCGTAGTGCTATTTAATTTGCGATGCCCTTCCACGAGGTAGTCACTAAAGCAATTGTAATAGTGGACAGTCATTCCCCCCATGGTGTCGTACAGCATTTTTTCATTGTAAACGCCGTGCTTGATACCCGCCGCCATTATTTCAAGATAATTTGCAACTTCTTTTACATGATGTTCAAGTTCAGCATTTATTGTTATTGGTAGTTTTGGTAACAATTTTATACCGCTTTCAGATTTTTCTCCATTTTTTTCTCTATAATCTCTAATTGCCTTAAAGTGTTCATAATGCGCTTTGTTTGAAACAACTTCTAGACTTTTGACCCTCATATTCCATTCAAGTGTCGATTCAGTACTGTGAGCCATTTCTTGTATTTGTGAATAAACCAGCAGTAATCCAATGGTGGCAATCACGGCTTGCCAACAGAATTCTATAAATGCGATGTTTTCAGGATTAATCCCTGATGTTTTTGTCCAAATGACAACCACCGTCGCAAGAACCACAACAATCCAAGCCGCCAAGTGTAGCCATTTTTTGAGCAGTTCTTCCTTTTTGGTCCTAACGAAGTAGATTGGTTGCTCGTTCACGCGCCCTCCTGAATGACCGATAGCATACTGCCGCTCCTTATCGCTGTCAAGTGCAATACAGCCTACTTCCTGCCCTTCCGCTTTTTCCCGCCCCCCAGAGCCGCCGCTATTCGGGCGCTGGTGTCCTCCACCGCCAGAGCCGCAGGGCTGGGCGCGACGTGTGCGTATCTCGCGGTCGTGCTTGCGTTGCGGTGCCCCATGACCGCGCCGATGGTCTGTAGCGCGTGGCCACCCGAAGTAGCCATTGCCCCCCAGGTGTGCCGCAGGTCATGGATATGGACGTCGGTCACGTCTATGCCGTCCCTGCTGGCGTGGGCGCGGACGCGGACGCGGCTCCAAGTGTGGTCAATGTTCCATAGCGACCTGCCCGTGCGCCAGCTTGGGAACACGTATTCCAGATAGAATCTGCGGTAATTCTATCTGGAATTGGAATTAAACAGGTTTAGACCCGACTGACGGGATGGCGTGTGGGTGGGGCCTGCTGTAAACCCCACAATGCACTCCGGTCGCCCGTGCTACGGCCAGCAGATTGTCACCGTGTCACCACACACCCAAGTTCATAATCGGCAAATCCCCCCGGCTTGTCAAGGCAGCACAAAAGGAGCGCGTTGCCCGCCCTACCCGTTCTTCTTGACGAACTCCTCCATGAACTCGACAAGGGTCTGGATGTTTTCGACGGTCACGGCGTTGTAGGCGCTGACGCGGATGCCGCCGATGTCGCGGTAGCCTTTAAGGCCCACCATGCCGTTCTTTTTGGCCCCCTTGACGAATGCGTCCGTAAGCTCTTCCGTAGGCAGGAAGAAGTCAATGTTCATCAGCGAGCGGTCGGATTTTTCGGTGACGAAGGGCTTGAAGAATCCGGCGTGTTTGTCTATGCAGCCGTACAGCAGCTCGCCCTTTTTGCGGTTGATGGCCTCTATGGCCTTCAGGCCGCCGATGGACTTGTTGTAGGCAAGGACGTTGCGGAGGATATATATCCCGAAGGTTGGCGGCGTGTTGTAGAGGCTGTTCTTTTCGGCGTGTATCTTGTAGCGCAGGTAGCTGGGCAGGTCCTGGGCCTCGCACATTTCGAGGAAGTCGTCGCGTATGACCACCAGCGTAACGCCCGACGGCCCAAGGTTCTTCTGCGCCCCAGCGTAGATCAGACCAAACTGCGATACATCCGTCGGACGCCACATGATGTCCGAAGACATGTCGCAGACGTAGGGCTTGTCGGTCTTGGGGAAATCGTGCCACTGCGTGCCCTCGACCGTGTTGTTGGACGTGAAGTGGACAAAGGCGGCGTCGGGGCTAACCTGCAGCTCCGATGGCTTTGGCAGCCGCGCAAACTTTTCGCCCTTTGTGGAGGCCGCCTCGCGGACCTTGTCGCCCGCCACCAGCTTGGCCTCCTTGAACGCCTTTTCCGCCCAGTTGCCCGTCGTCACATAGTCCGCCTTGCGGTCCTTGCGGAGCAGGTTGAGTGGAATCATAGCAAAGGCTAGGTGCGCGCCGCCCTGCAAAAACAGCACCTTGTAGTTGTCGGGGATGCCCATCAGTTCTTTGGTTAGGGCTATGGCCTCTTCGTGGACGGCGTCGTATTCCTTGGAGCGGTGGCTAATCTCCATGACGGACATGCCGGTGCCGGCGAAGTCCAGCAACTCGTCCTGCGCCCTTTTGAGCGGCTCCATTGGGAGACCTGCCGGACCTGCGTAGAAGTTGATGGTGCGGTTGGACATTGGCTACCTCGATGTGAATGGGTTTTGTTGCACCAAGCAGACACAAGCAACGAAAGCTATTTTACAAAATCCGTCAGTATCGCCACCACTTCGTCCCCTATGCGCCCAAGGTTCTCCTTGGTGCTGGCGCCCAAGTGCGGGGCCATGAACACGTTGGGGGCCTTGGTCAGCGGACAGTCGGCTGGCGGCGGGTCGCTGAACCAAACGTCCGTACCATAAGCGCGGACCTTGCCGCTGCGAAGCGCGTCCGCAAGGTCGTTTTCAACCACGCACTTGCCGCGGCCAGTGTTGATTATGACCACGCCATCCTTCATCTTGGAAATCAGGGCGGCGTTAACCATGCCCTTGGTGTCGTCCGTGAGCGGCGTGTGCAGCGAGATGTAGTCGGCTGCGGCCACAAGCGCGTCCAGGCTTGGCACCAGCTCCGCCACTGGATGCTCTTTGAGGAAGGGGTCAAAGGCGACGACCTTCATCCCAAAGGCGGCCGCGCGTTTGGCTACCTCCGTGGCTATCGCGCCCGCGCCCACCAGGCCGAGCGTCTTCTTGAACAGCTCTGTGCGCTTCAGTTCGTTTTTCAGGAACTTGCCCTCGGTCATCGAAACGTGGGCCTCTATGAGTCGGGCGGGTATCGCCACCATGAAGGCCATCGCCATTTCGGCAACCGCCACGCTCGACGCCTTGGGGGTGTTCAGGGCTTTGATGCCCTTTTCGGCGCAGAGTTTTTTGTCAACATTGTCCATGCCCACGCCGCCGCGTATGACCAGCTTTAGCTTTGGAGCCTTGGCGATGAGGTCGGCGTTCACCGTGGTCTTGGAGCGGATAAGCAGCACCTCGGCCTCGCCCAGTGTGCCCATGTCGCTGGAAACTTGGCCGAACGCCGCCAGACGCTCCGGCAGCTTGGCGTCGAACGCATCGGCTATCAGGATTTTCATGCTTTGCTCCTATATCGAAAAACTAGCCCTCATAGACCCTGACAAGCAGTCCTGAGCGCAGTTTAGGCTCAAACCAAGTTGACTTGGGGGGCATTATCTCGCCGGCGTCCGAGACGGACATCAGCTCCACAAGGGACGTCGGGAACATGGCAAAGGCAACCGCTGCGCCTTCCTTGACGCGCTTTTCAAGCTCCTCCATGCCCCTTATGCCGCCGATGAAGTCAATGCGGGTGTCGGTCCTTGGGTCCTGGATGCCCAAAATGGGCTGCAACAGGTTGTCCTGCAAGATGCTGACGTCCAGCGACTTGACGGGGTCTTTGGCGTCCCAGGAGCCGGGCTTGGCCGTCAGGGTGTGCCACTGACCGTCGAGGTACATGCCGAATGTGTGGATGCCCTTGGGCGAGCGGGATGCGTTTGGCCCAACGTCGAACTTTTCCTGCACCTTGGCAAGGAACTGGTCCTTGGATAGGCCGTTGAGGTCCTTCACAACGCGGTTGTAGTCCATGACCTTCAACTGGCTGTGCGGAAAGACCACCGCCATGAAGTATTCAAACGGCTCATCACCGGTCGCGTCCGCGCCGGCGGCTGCGCGGCGGGCCTGGCCGTACCTGATTGCCGCGGCGGTGCGGTGGTGCCCGTCGGCGATGTACATGGCGGGGACGCCGCCAAAGAGGTTCGTCAGCGAATAGATCACGCTTTCATCATCGATGACCCAGACCGTGTGCCCAATCCCGTCCGGCGAAGTTATGTCGTACACCGGCTTTGTTTCCCGGGCCTTGTTCACCAGGCCGTCAATGTAGGGGGCCGCCTGGTAGGTCAGGAAGACAGGCTCGGCGTTGGCGCCCTGCTCCGTTACGTGGCGAGTCCTGTCGTCCTCTTTGTCCTTGCGCGTGTATTCGTGCTTTTTGATTAGACCGTTTTCATATTCTTTGACGGAGCATAGGCACACCAGACCGGCTTGCACGTGGTCGCCCATGCGCTGCTGATAGACGTAATAGCATGGCTTGTCTTCTTGGAATAGCGTCCCGTCCTTGATGAACCCCTTGAGGGCGTCCACCCCGGCTTTGTAAACTTCGTCGCTGTGCTCGTTTACGCCTTCGGCCAGGTTTATCTCGGGCCGCCCGACGTGCAGGAACGAGTGCGGCTTGCCGGCCGCCAACTGCCTTGCCTCCTTGGTGTTGATTACATCGTAGGGGACCGACGCCACCTCCGCAGCCAGTTCGGCCTTGGGGCGGTAAGCGCGGAATGGCCTGATTCGTGACATGGCGCTCCTTTCATCCACAGGTAATTCTGCCAGAAAACGCACATGCGCCTAGGCGCAAGCCAGTCTATTTTTCCACATGCAGGCGCTTCCGGGGCGGATTTTTGCCGGACCTGTGACAATCGGCAATTGTAGCCGTTCCCGTAGGGAATGGCTATATATTTGTGGCATTGCTCGCCACTGCCCCGAAGCGTGGGGGGGGCGCTTCGGGGTCAGGTCAGGGAAGTGGCGCACGGTCTTGGTTTTAGAACACGTACCCCGCGCTGAGCCTTAGATAATTCGCCGCCACGTCGGTGTCGGCGGCGCCGGTCTCATCGTTGGACTGCAAAGTGGCGTGGTAGGCCAGTTCAAGCGTCCAGCCGCCGCGTCCCTTTTTGGCGGGGAAGGTGTGGCCCAGGCCGGCAGTCCAGCCAGCCCGCGTCTTTCTGTAAGTGTCCGTGAAGCCGTCGTCGCGCTGGAACATCTCGCCGTTGATCGTGCCGCCGCCGAACAGGTAGGTCCCCCGGTGCCGGTAAGACTCATCGAAAAATATCTGTAGCTCCGCGCTGGCGCCTATCGCCAGGTAGGTCAGGTCAACGTCGGCGTAGCCGGCCGCAGTGTTGTAGCCACTGTTGAGCATGAAGCCCCCGGCGGCTCGCAGACCGACGTATCTGAATAGCAGCGGGAAGGTCATCGTGAACCTGGCGCCGAATCCCGGGTTGTAGCCCTCCGTCTGCGGCACAGTGAACTGGGGCGTGGCGGGGTAGTCAACCCCGGCGAACTCGCCCATGGGTATGCCCGCGCTGGCGTAGAGGCCAAACGTGACACTTCTGCGGAGCGCCTTCTGGATGGCCACCTGCTCGTATGTCTTCATGCCCATCATCTTGGCGGCTATGTTGACCGTGGTGTCCCTGACCACCTTGGGGTTGTTGCCTATCACCGTGTCGCTGCCCGACCTCTCCACCACGCCAGTCTCCACGTTGATGAGCGAGATGTTTATCACCGTGTAGCCTTCGTCCTTCTGCATTTCAGAAACGCACAAAACATTTGCGCCCAGTTGCTTCCCCATCGCTTTTGCCGTTTTGGGGTCTATTGTCGCCGTCCGCTGGTGCTGGAGCTCCCCAAGTATCTGGCTGGTGTGTTTCCTGTCAACCACCGTATATCTTTTGCTCTCCCTAAGAAAGTCCTCCAGGGCCCCCGTGACGGACAGTTTGTTCCCGGCCGTCGCGGTGCCAGCCGGCTCCAGCACGGCCACCACCGGTTTCCTCTGCTGTGCGGCCAGCGGGGCGCTGAGGGCGCATGCGGCCGCCAGTAGGACCGCTTTTGAGATTTGGGTGAAACCGCGCATGGTCTGCTCCTGTTTTGCTGTTGATGGGCGGGTTGATCAGTTCTTTACGAAGACGGAATGCGCGCGACTCGCAAGGGGCCTATTCCCCCCACTGGACATCGCTGTACCAAGTGTCCGTTGCCTCCTCTGTTGCGTCTGGGGGCTGGACTTCAGGGGCGCTGGTTGGTACGCGCCAGTTGGGACCAACAGTCACGGGGACGTATCTGGTATTTTGGTCGCCGACACCTAGTTGGCCATAGAAACCATACCCCCATGCCCAAAGACTGCCATCGGTCTTTAGAGCCAGCGTGTGGGCGTTCCCAGCAGCTATGGCAACCCAGTCCGTGTCCGTGTCCACCCGGACTGGGGTTACTTGGGATACACCTGATCCATCGCCGACCTGATGGCGACCATTTCCCCCCCACGCCCAGAGACTGCCGTCCTCCTTGATGGCCACAGAATGTCTCTCGCCAGCCGAGATGGTCTTCCAGTCCTTGGCGGTGCCAACCTGAACCGGGACGTTTCGGTTTGAATAGGACGAGTCGCCCAGTTGACCGTATTCGTTGTTCCCCCACGCCCAGAGACTGCCGTCTGCCTTGAGCGCCAACGTGTGTGCGCTGCCTGCCGAAACTGCCACCCAGTCCTTGGCGGCACCCACTTGAACCGGCGTGGGTTGTTGTACGGTGTTGCCGTTGCCAAGCCGACCTGATCCGTTGTATCCCCACGCCCAGAGACTGCCGTCGGCCTTGATGGCCATCGTGTGGAAGCCACCCGCTGAGACAATCCTCCAGTCCGTTGCAGTGCCAATGTGGTAGGGTACGTTTCTGTCTGTGGTCTGGTTGTTGCCTAACTGACAATTACCGTTGCGCCCCCAAGCCCAGAGCGAACCGTCCTTCTTGACGGCCACTGTGTGGTAGCCACCACGCGCGGCTGTGACCCAATCATTGCCCGTGCCCACCCGGGCTGGGATAGGATTCGCGTCGTTCAAGCCGCTATTGTCGCCGTTGCCCAACTGTCCATGATAGTTGTACCCCCAAGCCCAGAGGCTGCCGTCCGTCTTGATGGCCACCGTGTGTGAAGTGCCATTAGTTGTAAGGTCGCTATAGTCCCCTTCATTGCCCTGTGCAAGGAAGAGCCAGTCATTTGCCCCGCCCATAACTTCGCGTGGGGTGGTTCTGCTACTGGATGTACCGTCGCCGAGTTTGCCGTAAATGTTGCTCCCCCAAGCAAAGAGTGTGCCGTCCGCCTTGATGCCAAGTGAATAGCCATTTCCCCCGGCGATTGTCATCGAAACCACGGTGACACCCTTGGGCACGGTGACAACGCAGGTGGCCGTCTTGTTGCCGTCGGCGGTCGTCACCGTTATGGTCGCGCTGCCTGGCGCGACCGCAGTGACGAGACCCACGGCGCTGACTGTGGCTATGCCGGCGTTGCTGGTGGACCACGATACAGCTTTGTTTGTGGCGTTGCCGGGCTGGACCGTTGCTGTCAGAGTCTCCGTTGTGCCCTCGCTTAGCGTCAGGCTGGTCTTGTTGAGCGTCACGCCCGTGACTGGCACTACCGTCGTCAACACCGTGACAGCGCAGGTGGCCGTCAGGCCTCCGTCGGATGTGGTCACAGTGATGGTCGCGTTGCCAGTGCTTACAGCCGTCACCGTGCCGCCTGTCACCGTGGCCACGCCCGGGTTGTTGCTGGACCACGAGACGTTTCTGTTTGTCGCGTTGGGGGGCATGACCGTGGCCTGAAGCGTATCGCTGGCGCCCACGCCCAGCGCGACCGACGTCTTGTTCAGCGACACGCCGGTGACGCGGACGGCCTCCTGCTCGGTCATGACATAGACGGCGCAGGTGGCCTGTTTGCCGCCGTCCTGCGTGGTGACGGTGATGGTCGCGCTGCCCGACGCCATCGCCCTGACTATCCCGTTGCCCTCCACGCGCGCCACGTTTTGGTTGCTGCTGCTCCACGTGACGTTTTTGTTGGAGGCGTTGCTTGGCGTGAATATCGGCGTCAGCACGTCCGTGTTGCCAACTATAAGGGTGGTGCTGGTCTTGTCCAGGGCGACTCTCGTGACCGCCACGTTGATGACGTACACATGGCACTTGGCCGTGTGGTTGCCGTTGCTGGTGGTCACAGTGATGTCGGCCTCGCCTGGCGCCTCGCCCTTTACGCGGCCGTTTATCACAGTGGCCACGGACCTGTTGTCGCTGGACCACGTAAGGCCCTGGTCGGTGGCGTTGCTGGGTATGATGGTCGCCACCAGCCTTTCTTCCTCGTTCACGGCAAGTTCCAGCGTGCTCTTGTTCAGTGACACGCTGGTCACGTTGACCACCCGGCCGTTGTCCGGGTTTTTGTTCCCGCCGCAGCCAGCGAAGGGAAGGGCAATGGCCAGCATTGCCGCGAAAAGGGAAGAAAGGCGCCTGTTCATGGATGAATCCTTTACTTGATGGGTTTACGTTTGTTGTCGTTCACTTCTTTCACTGCCTTCACTTTTTGACGCGCAGCATGGCGGAGGCTATCTCCGTGGTGGCGTCCGCTATGACCTTGGGGCTGTCGCCCTCCACCAGGCGGGAGCCGGACGCCGACACCACGCCTGTCTCGGAGTTAATCAGCGAGACGTTGATGTTCGTGTAGCCTTCCTCTTTGATTAGCTCCGAAGCACACACGAAGTCGGCCCCCAACTGCTTCCCGTACTGCTTTGCCGTTTCGGGGTCCATCATCGAACCTCGCTGCAGGTCAAGCTCCCCCTGCACCTGGTCAACCCTTGCCCTGTCAACTACCCTGTACTCCTTGCTCTTTGTGACGAACTGCTCCAGCGTGCCCCTGACCGAGGACTTGTTCATCCTGGAGACATCCCCGGACGGCTCCAGGATGGCCACCACCATCTGCTTTTTCTGTGCGGCCACTGGGCTGTTGACCGCGCACAGCGACGCAAGAAGAAGGGTCTTGGCTATGGCGCCGACTTTGATCATGGTTCACTCCTGTGTGTCCGGGGATGTGCGCCTGCGTTTTAGTACTTCTTCACCAGATCAACTTCTTCGCTTCCGGTGAGGTTGGGGATTTTGAGCCTGCCCCCCGCGAACCTGCCGGTGATGACCTTGGGGTAGGACTGCATGGGCACCCATTCCTGCGTCTCCGGGTTGGCTTCCTGGAGGACGGTGAGGTCAAAGGTCGAGCCGATGAATGTGTATGTGCCCCGGGCCAGGCGCATCTTTGCGCCGTACTTCTCTACGTGGGCCTCCCATTCTGAGGCGGTGAACCTGACCGAGCAGATAGTGCCGCTTTTGTCCCTGCCTTCCCAGATGCCGGCGAAGCTGCGGCTAACGGGCGCAGAGGGCGCAGGGGCTATCTCCACGGGCTTGGACTTGCAGCCCAAAAGCAGCGCCGGGGCCACAAATGCGAGGACGAGCGCCGTGTGGATTACTGTTGCTTTCATAAACTGATCCTTTCCTTAAAAGGCTCCAAAGAAGAGTGATGTGGCAAGTGGGCAAGGGCACACCGTTTCGCGCTGTGTCTTTGCGTTGCCGGGCCGAAGCGCCGCAGCAGGCGGTTGTCAGAACTGGGAGATCAGGTCTTTGACTATGCCGGGCACTTTGGGCTGTATCTGGTCCATGATCTTCTTCCTGATCAGCTCGTGGCTGCTTTCCACGAAGCGCGTCAGCGGGACATAGACCTCCGCATTATTCGCCAGTTCTATTTTCACGCCCCCGGTCACCGTGTAGGTCACTGCCCCGCCGTATGCGCTGTCCCTGGTCAATTTGACGGAGGTAAGGTCAACCTTCACCTCGTTCTTGGATGTGTTCCACTTGGGGACTGCCGTGTAGCCCTTTAGGGTGCGCGTGATTTCTGCCTCCAGGCTGTCCAGCGGGTTTTGGGGCTTCCCGAAGTTGTCAATGCCACCCTTCAGGTTGGAGTTCGCCCTCTTCAGGATGTCTTCCATCAGGTTCATGCTGGCCAGTTCGATCGCTGTGGTGCTGATCCCTTTCACTGAGCGCGACATGGTGGCAACCGTCTTGTTCAATTTGATGTGGTTCATCCGACAACTGATGGATACGCCGTCGTCGAGCATGTTGACGGTGGTGATCAAGTTCAAGGACGCGCCGCTCCAGTTGCCCTCATCCGTGACTTCTTCTTGGTTGAACATCGGGTTCTTGACGGTGTCGATTTCGCCCTTGGTCTGCTCCATGGCGTTCTGCTCCCTGGTGGCAATCCCAAAGCCCATCTGCTGAGCCCTTTCGCTGTTGAGGACTTCTTCGAACTTGCCGACGACAAGTTGCTTCCTGGTTTCGTCCGCATCGCCGTTGGGCTTCAGGACGGCCACTGTGAACTCCTGTGCCGCAAGGCCAGAGCAGATGAGCGACATCGCAAGGATGGCGGGGACTTTCAGGATGCTGTGAAGTCTGAACATGGGTTGGCTCCTTTCTGTTCAGTGGTGGTTGGATTTGGGTTGGACTTGGGTTTGGAGTACATAGCCTCCCCGGCGGCGCGAAACACGCCGCTGAGGGCACACTGCCGGATATGCGACTGCACACGCGCCCACGGCACGTTCTGACAGCCCCGCGCTCTCATTCTGGATACGCAGATTGGCTGAAAGCCAGTGTTTAT
>Ga0268262_10006622_pt1 | contig 11071 bp, 11 predicted proteins | sample TergutNc150P3_FD_190354 | JGI IMG/M metagenome (GOLD analysis project Ga0268262, IMG submission 190354) | Nasutitermes corniger P3 segment gut microbial community from laboratory colony in Florida, USA - Nc150 P3 (SPAdes) (version 2) | ecosystem: Host-associated > Arthropoda: Insects >...
TCTCCAAGAGACGGCGTTGTTTTCTTTACGATTTTCACTATATGCTTTTTATCTTCCTCCTTGATGTAAATTTCTTTTAAAAACAATTTATGGGATTTAATAAATTCGACATATTCCTTAAATAGGTAACGGTTGCAATAATACATTTCTTTGCTCGCGTCCTCCCGAAGGCGGAAAAATTGTTCTTTAATAGCATTTTCCACCTGAGCCATATCCTTAACCTCGCAAGCGAATAAATACTTGTAAATATTGTCTTTGGACTTGCCAGTCATATTATTATATTCTTTCAATCTACGTTCAAGGTCGTTGGTCTTGCCAATCTTGCATTTTGAAGGTTCCAGCGATGCCTGAACAATGTAAATATACTCTTGCATTTTTTCTCCAGATTGGAAATATAGAAAATTAGAATTTTTATATTTTTCCCCTTATGGACTTCCTCCCCATATCCCGCAAAGAAATGGATTCCCTCGGCTGGGATTATGTTGATGTTATCATAGTAAGCGGAGATGCTTATGTTGACCACCCATCTTTTGGACACGCTGTTATAGCGCGGATTTTGGAAAGCGAAGGTTTGCGTGTTGCCATTTTGCCGCAACCAAATTGGCAAGATGATTTGCGAGATTTCAAAAAATTAGGACAACCAAAATTATTCTTTGGAATAACTTCCGGTTGCTTGGATTCCATAGTTAGCCACTACACCGCAAACAAAAGATTGCGCAGCGATGATGCCTACACACCAGGCGGAAAAGCCGGATTTCGCCCCGACCGCGCAACCACGGTTTATTCAAAAATACTAAAACAGCTTTTTCCAAATACACCCGTGATTCTAGGCGGCATAGAAGCCTCTTTGCGCAGAACAACCCATTACGATTTTATGGAAAGCCGCTTGCTGCCAAGCATACTTTGCGAAAGCGAAGCAGACTTGCTAGTTTATGGAATGGGCGAAAAACCAATTTTAGAAATAGCAAAAAAACTGCAACGTGGCGAAAATATTTACGATGTAAAACAGATTGCATATTTGGGAACACACAATGCAGGACAAGAGCTATATTCTCACGAAGACTGTTTAGCGGATAGCAATAAATTTTTTGAGAATACCAAAATTTTGGAGCAAACTCAAACTGAAATTATAACCCAAAAAATTCAAAATAGAACTTTAGTTATTAACCCACCTTTTCCGCAAATGACAGAGAGCGAAATTGACAGGAGTTTTGATTTGCCTTATATGCGGCAACCGCACCCTCGCTATAAAAAAAGAGGCAACATTCCCGCTTACGAAATGATAAAACACAGCATAACAACACATAGAGGCTGCTTTGGCGGCTGTGCATTTTGCGCCATCAGTGCGCATCAGGGAAAATTCATAGCGAGCAGGAGCGAAAAAAGCATTTTAAAAGAAGCAAAAGAAATAGCAGAACTGCCAGATTTCAAAGGCAATTTAAGCGACTTGGGAGGACCAAGCGCAAATATGTATAAAATGGGTGGAATGGATAAAGATTTATGTTCCAAGTGCAAACGGGTGAGCTGCCTATTTCCAAAAATTTGCCAAAACCTCAACACAAACCACAAAGCGATGAATGAACTTTACAAAAAAGTTTTGCAGGTAAAGGGCATAAAAAAAGTTTTCATAGGCAGCGGTATTCGCCACGATATGCTTTTGCACAACCCAAACGAGCAAAATACCCTCTACACAGAAAACCTCATTTTGCGCCACACAAGCGGCAGGCTAAAACTAGCCCCCGAACACACAGAAAGCCACATTCTTAAAATTATGCGAAAACCGGATTTTGCCGAATACAAAAAATTTATGCTCATTTTCCAAAAAATCTGCGAAAGATATGGCTTAAAAACGCAAATTGTGCCTTACCTTATGTCTAGCCACCCGGGTTGCGAAACAAAAGATATGAAAGCCCTTTCCCGTATTTTAAAAGATTTGCAAATTCACCCCGAACAAGTACAAGATTTTACCCCAACGCCTTTTACCTTTAGCACGGCATTATTTTATTTGGCTTTGGTGAAAAACAAGAACGCTCCTTATGTTGCTACTGGTGTGAAAGAGAAAAAGGAGCAGAAAGATATGTTTTTTAACACCTAAAATATGCAATATATCCCCTTTTTCTCTTAATTTTCGTTTTTTTGCCGGTAAAAATTTTAAATTTAATTCGGAGGCAAAAATGCTTTTTGACCCTATTTTTATGCTCATTACGCTTGCAGGATTAGCATTATCTGGAGTGGCTACTCTTATGGTGAAAAGCCGTTTTAAGAGCGGTGAAAAAATATCCATTTCCAGTGGTTATACAGGTGCGCAGGTTGCCAAAGCTATTTTGCAAAGCTCTGGAATTAGCGATGTGAGCGTTCATGAACACAAAGGCTTTCTCTCCGACCACTACAATCCTTTGAACAAAACGCTCAATCTAAGCCCCGAAGTTTATAACGGGCGTTCTGCCGCATCTGCTGGCGTTGCCGCTCACGAGGTTGGTCATGCAATTCAGCACGCTCAAAATTATTTTCCCATGTGGATTCGCTCAACCATTGTACCTGCTGCAAATATAGGGAGCAGTTTGGGACCCTATATCATTATGGCAGGTCTTTTGCTTGGGGCAGGAGCAGAGATTAATCCAGGAATAGGGCATTCTCTTGCTGTTTTGGGCGTTGCTCTGTTTGCTATGGCAACAGCGTTCACGCTGGTTACGGTTCCCGTTGAGTTCGATGCCTCCGCACGGGCAAAACGCCAGTTGGAGAATTTGAGCATTGTGAAGCCCGGCACCGAGGCAAACACAGTTTCTTCTGTTTTAACTGCCGCAGGCTTAACTTACGTGGCTGCCGCGATTATCTCTGTTGTGAATCTTCTGTATTGGGCTTACAGAGCTGGTTTAATTGGTGGCAGAAGGAATTAATTGAGAATTAAATTATATAAAGATTTTTTGAAAGAGGTTTTTCCCGAATACGAGCGAGTTCGCAAAGTTTCGCTTAATGCTGGTTTCAGTTGCCCGAATTTGGACGGAACGGTTGGAACTGGGGGTTGTGCATATTGCAACAATAAATCCTTTAGCCCTGTGGCTGCAACGGAGCTTTCTGTTATGGAGCAGTTGGAGAAAGGAATGAAAGATACAAGATCTGGAGGGATTCTTGCCTATTTTCAAAGTTACACAAATACGTACGCTTCGGTTCAAAAACTCCGCGAGATTTTTATGCCTGTGATTTTGCACAGCAAGGTTGCCGGAATTGCCATTGGAACTCGCCCAGATTGCTTAAACCACGAGGTTGTGGAATTGCTTGCGGAGCTGAATAAAATAAAACCAGTTATTGTGGAAATTGGAGTGCAAAGCGCAAGCGACAAAACATTAGAAAACATAAATAGAAACCATACCTCAGAATGCACTCGCGCTGCCGCCTTGCTCTGCAAAAATTCAAAACTCTTGATAACTGCTCATATAATAATAGGGTTGCCGCAAGAAGATACAAACGATTTTGCAAGCACCGCAAAACTGGTTAGGGAATGCGAATTTTCCGCTGTTAAAATTCATCCTTTGCACATAGTAAAAGGAACCAGATTCTCAGAGGAATACGAGCAAGGCAAAATAGAGCTTTTGTCTATGGACGACTATTGCAAGGCGGCTGCAGAAGTTATTCGCATTGCGCAGCCTGCTGTTGCCATAGAAAGGGTGAGTGCAGAGTCGCCGGCGGATATGCTTGTGGCGCCAGCTTGGTGCGGGCAAAGAGAAAAAATTTGGGAGGGCATCAGTGCCCAGTTGCTTGCGGAGGGTTTGCAGGTTCGGTAGCAACGTTTGCCGCTGGTTCAGTAGCAGTGTGTGCCGCAGGTTGTGTAGCAGTATGTGTTGCAGGCTGTGCAGCGGTGTGTGCCGCAGGCTGTGCGGCAGTATGTGTTGCAGGCTGTGCAGCGGTGTGTGCCGCAGGCTGCTGTGCAGCGGTATGTGCAGCAGGCTGTGCAGCAATGGGTGCTGGTTCGGCAGCAACAGAATCTGCTCTTTCTTTGGCTTCTAGCTGCTGCTTGTAGCGGTAATATTCCCACGGACTCATATTGGTTCCGGCAGGTACCTCAGCAGTGGAATCTTTGCTGTATAATTTGCTGTAGGCACTCTTGAAAAGCTCACCGCTGCTTATTTTTTGCTCCTCTGAAACATTGGAATTATAGCCGGATGTCGGATCCAAAACAAAGTCTCCGCTCAGGTCGCGTATATAGATTTTTTTGTCTGGTCCGTCTGTTATAACTGCGGAAACGGCTATGTCATTAACCACTTTTATTTGCATAATGTCTTTTCTGTTGCCCCAAGCTTCGGTTGCGTGTTCCAAACTAGGCTTTGTCTCTTTTGCCGTTCCGTCTAAGGCTTTGATGAATTTTGTGCTATCGTAAATAACTGTGGCATACATTGTGGGTCTGTAATTGTAGTAATATATGCTTGTGTCTCCGTTGATTTCCACAAGGGTAGGCCGCCCTGCTTTAACCATCCATTCGCTCACATGGGTGCTGGCCAAACCTATTACATCTCTTTCGTCTATCCAGTTTTCCTTTAAACCAACCTGCGTTGAATTGCAGGAAAAAATCAGCGTTGCCGCTAGGGTGCAAAAAATAAGGTTAAATTTGTTCATAGGGAGTAATATAGAAATTCCCCTCTTTGGAGGTTTGTAGGGGAAAGCCTTCCCCTAGCTCCAAACTGCGTTTTCCGCTACCCTTTCGTGCCCACACAAACTGGCGAAATATTTTGTCTGAACCAGAATTTTTAGAATTTTCAGTATTTCCAGAATGAACCTCATTTTTTTGGCTTTTTTTAGAAAAAATGCACAAAAATGTAAACTTTTGTTTGCAAAATCACGATTTTAGGATTTTTTTTCCGTTTTTTTACGTCTAATATGTAACGAAGTAAGAACGGAGGATTCAAAATGACCGAAATCAACACCAACCGCAAATACAAGTCCAGTGTTTTCTCGCTGCTGTTCAGCGAAAAGAACAATCTGCTGGAATTGTACAACGCGATAGAGAATACCAACTACGGCAGTGATACCGATGTTTGGATAACCACGCTTGAAGATGCCTTGTTTATGGAACAGATAAACGACATCGCTTTTGTTATAGAAGGCAAGTTTGTAGTGATGATTGAGCACCAATCATCGCTGAATCCGAATATGCCCCTAAGGATGCTTCTTTATATAGCAAGAGTTTACGAGAAGATAGTTGACGAAGATAATCTCTACGGCACGAAAAAGATAACCATTCCTAAGCCAGAGTTCATAGTGCTGTACAACGGGGACGATGAATGTCCCGACAAGCAGGTACAGAAGCTTTCCGATATGTTCAGCGAGCCGCTACCCGAAAGTCTTGCCAATCTTGAGCTTGTGGTGAACGTTTATAACATAAATAAAGGCAGGAACGAGGAATTTGCAAATCGTAGCGAAAAATTGAAAGGCTATGAAATTTTTATATATTTAGTGAAGGAGTATGCCAAGTCAATGGATAAAGGCAATGCTATAAAGCAAGCCATTGGCGATTGCATACACCAGAACGTGCTTAGAGATTTTTTGAAGGAACACGGATCGGAGGTTCGTAATATGCTGTTGAGCGGATGGAATTGGGATGATGCCAAGCGGGTTTGGCAGAGAGAAGCTAGGGAAGAGGGCATTGATATTGGTGTTAGCAAGGGTCGCAATGAAAATCGTGAGGAAATTCTGGACCTCATAAAGAAAGGCTATAGTTTAACCGATATTGAAAAACACCTTCGCGGATAAACATTGGAACCTGCCTTCCGGCAGGAGTGAGAGTTATTTAGGAGTTATGCGAAACTATTTGCCGCAACGCACAAGTCCAACTTGTTCAGAAAATTGTTCCCACGTTATGGGTGCGGATGTTGGATCTGTACAAACATACTTTTCGCCGTTATACCACACATCTCCGCATTTGTATTCAACAACTCCGCTTCGACATCTGCCATTGTTAGGGTCATAATATAATATATGATTGTTGCTGCCACCACCAGTGTCATCGCCAGACGAGCAGGAAAAAGTGAATGCCATAGCAAGCAAAAAGCCTGCCACCAACGTGTAGGGGCGAATTGCATTCGCCCAAAGCAAACATCTCATAAGTTACCTCTATTTTTTTGAGAGTTAGGGAAAAAATTGTGAAAACCTGTGTTCAGGCAATATTTTGAAATTTTTTTCTCAGTTTTGCGAAATTTTGTATATTCATTTGTTAGAGTAAGAAACGACGTTGCTAACCGCAACGCCACTCAAACCCCAGTGGATAAAATTCAGACATAATAATCATAGTATGCAAATGTAGAAAAAATTTCCGTGCCTGTCCAAAAGTTTTATCAAAAAAACAGGCATTGTTAGGAAATTTTTAATGTCCGCAGGACAGCCCGTAGGGCGAACCCTGCCCACGAAGTGAAGCTGGCAGGGTGAGTAAAATTTCAAAGAGCTTGCGGTGCAAGGTGTGCCTGCTCAAAAAAAATGCACATTTTTGCCTGCAATTCTTTAAAAAGCCTATCTATAAATGCTTTATCAAGTGGCAGGCATACTTATTTGCAAACAACTGTTGACAAAATTCACTTTTTAGAATTTTTTTTCCTAAAAGTCACGTCTAATATATAGAAAGAAAAAACGGAGGATTCAAAAATGGCAGAGGTCAAAACAAAATAAAAGCCCTGTTTTTGAGCGGCTACAACGAGCTTATAGCGGAGGTGAACAAGAATCGCCAGACTATGGAGCTTGCAGAAGCCGTAGAGGCAGCGATAAAGAGTTGCGTTGAACGTAATATTTTAGTATATTTCTTGGAGAAGCACGCTTCGGAGGTGTTGAATATGCTTTTTACAGAATGGAATTTGGACGATGCCATTGCGGTTGCTAAGGAAGAAGCTTTGGAAGATGGCATTGATATTGGTCGCAACGAGATTCTATATCTCATAAAGAAAGGTTATACTTTAGCCGATATTGAGAATCATTTCCGCAGAGAAACCTCTACCTAAACTAGTAAGGAAGGGCAACCGCGAGGGTCGCCCCCACATTTATATTTACAATCCTGAAAATCCTTTAATCCTGTAAATCGGGGTTCCAGACAAAAGCATTTACTATATTCCAGCTATGCAAACTCAAAATACCCTGCTCGTTTTTGCCACAGAAATGGAGAAAAAAGGAGTTTTTCCAAATGAAATTCCGCAAAAATACGACTGCTTGGTAACTGGCATTGGCATTTTATCTGCCGCTTTTAGCCTGAGCAAAGCTTTTCAAAAGCAGAATTATAAAAGTGCCATTCAAATAGGCATAGCAGGAGCATATAAATCCAGCGGACTCTCACTCGGAGACTTAGTGGAAGTAAAAAGCGATTGTCTCATTGAATTCTTGCCCTGGGAACCCAACACTTTTTTTGCTTCTGGAACCTTGCCGGGCATAATGGAAGCCGAAATAACGCCTGTAAAGGGTGCAACCGTTTTTAGCTGCTCCGAAACAACGGAAATGGAGGAGGCAAGGGGTGACCTTGCCCAAGTGGAAACAATGGAAGGCGCGGCATTTTTTGCTGCCTGCAAAGAATACAATGTAGAAGCCGTGCAAATTAGAGCCATAAGCAACTATGCCACCAAATACGAAAAAGAAGAATGGAAAACAGAAGACGCTTTGAAAAAATTGAGGGATTTTATTTTACCCATATTGGGGTAGTTACCCATATTGCGTTAAATTCCTTTTGTTCAATTCGTCTATGCAGAGTAGCATGAGGGGTTGCAGGGCGCTTAGTTCCAAATTTATATGCCATTTGCCGAGTTCGCCTGCAAGCTCTGGCGTAAACACAGGGGGCGCGTAATTTCCTCCGTCTCCGGCACCTAAAATTCTGCACAGAATATCTGCAAAGCTCACTAGGGTCACCAACGGCTTGTTTATTTGCGCCCTTTCCAAGTGGTGATGATACTGCATAACTTCGTTTATGGCGCGTGGAAGCCTCCAATTTTCGGCAAGCCAAGAGCCTATTTGCCCGTGATCCACGCCCAAAAGCTCTTTTTCTGCCAAATACAATTCGCAGGAGTTGCTTTTGCTCATATTTATTGTTTGCTCAAATTCTTTGTTCATATATTGCAAAAGAACAATTTTCCCAATATCGTGCAAAAGACCTGCCGTGAAAGCATCGCTTGCCAAATTGGGTTCATATTCGCTGGCAACAATGCGGGCAACAATGCCAACCGCGCTGCAATGGTCCCAGAATTTTTGCAAATCCACGGCGGAATTTTTAAGCTCAAAAGCTCTGGACATGGATATTTCCAGGCTTATGTCTTTTACCTGCTCAAAGCCCAGCTTGCTTATTGCGCTGTGAATGCCTGTCACAGACTCGCTGCCTGCGTTTGTGGTTTTCAAAAGCCTTGCGGCTAAAACAGGGTCGCTGGAAACAATTTGCTCCAAAGCCTTTCTTTCGCATTTTTCATCATCCACCAATTCAAAAAGTTGAGCCACAACCGTTGGCAAGGTTGGCAGGCTTATAAGGCTTTGGGTTATTCTTTTGATATCGGCTTGCACAATTTTTTGTTATACCTCTGAATGCACGTTCCTTGAGCTTATTCGTTTGCGGAAAATATAATAACTCCAAATTTGATATGCCAAAACAATCGGAACAAAAACCGCAGCCACAATGCTCATTATTTTAAGCGTATAATCAGACGAAGCTGAATTCATTATAGTCAAGCTGTTTTCTGCCACGGAAGACACAAGCACATAAGGATATAGGAAAAAGAAAAGCCCCGCAACGCAGCTCGCTGTGCAAAGTGCAATTGTAAAGAAAGCTATTTTCAAACACTGACATAAAACCAAAATTACCGCTACAAAAATCAAAGCGAGCGGCACAGTGAAAATAAGGCTGCGTTCCCAAGTTAAAAAAGTAGCAGTGGTAAATAAAATGAGGTTTATCATAATCGCTATTTTTGAAATTTTATAAGCCCTTGTTTGCAATTCGCCCTCTATTTTCAAAGTTAAAAACAAGGTTCCATTTGTTATGAACAGAGAAAGCCCAAGCAGAGCACCAAACAAAGCAGGCGGCTGAACCAAATCAAAAAAATTCCCAGCAAAATTCCCGTTTTGGTCTATTGGAATTCCAACGGCAAAATTTGCCACGGCAACGCTTGTGAGCAGAGCAATCAAAAAACTGCTTGTGGCAAGAGTGATATCGCAGGCATAACATATTTTTTGAATGCGCGATCTATGCCTTATTTCAAAACACACGCCTCTGGCGATGAGAGCCAAAACCAAAATGACAAGAGGCAAATAATGCGCGCTGAAAAATGTTGCATACCAGCGAGGGAAGGCAGCAAACATAGCTCCGCCTGCAGTTAAAAGCCAAACTTCGTTTCCGCCCCAGTGAGGGGTTATTGCAGAGATATACGTTCCCCTTTCCTTTTCATTTTTTCCCAAAAGAAATTGCAAAATGCCCACGCCAAAATCAAAACCCTCCAAAAAGAAAAAGCCAGCCCAAAGAACAGCAATTAACACAAACCACAAAATTTCCAAATTCATAAAACCTCCATTTCGTTTACATAGTTTGATGTCCGCCCGTTATGGGATGATTTGAAATTGTAACTCTTCTAGTTATTTTTTTATTTATGCAACCGCGCAAAATTTCTTGATGCATAAAATAAACAATTATGGCACCTAAAATTACATAGACCGTAGAAAAAGCGAGCAGCGAAAAAAGAACTTCGCCACTTGAAATATTAACAGACACTGCTTTATCCGTTGGCATAACTCCATAAATTATCCAAGGCTGGCGACCCACCTCTGCAAGCAGCCAACCCGTTATGTTTGCAATAAACGGAAGCGAAATTCCAAAAGAGATTAGAGTCAGAATTTTTTTGTGCAAGGATTTCCCCAAAATCAAATACCAGACTATTCCATAAAAAACAATGAGACTCATTGCAAAGAAACAAAATACCATTGCCCTGAAACAAAGGTATGTGATCCACACAGGAGGCTTATAGTCCCCAGGACCAAAGCGGCTTTCCATAGTGTTTTGCAAATCATCCAATCCTTTAACCTCGCCTACGGGTTTGTGATAAACCAGAATACTGAGCATAGCAGGAATTTCTACTCCCGGCACAATTGAGAGCGGCGCAGAATTTTGAGTTTTTTCCAGATTCTCCATAGCTGCTAGTTTCATAGGCTGATAATTTGCCACCATTTGCGCTTGCAAATGCCCGCTCAAAAGAACGGATATAATTCCAACAAGCCCCATGAACAGGGCAAACTTAAAAGTTTTTTCAAACAAATAGGCATCTTCTGTGTGCTGTCTGATTTTCAAGGCAGATATTCCCAAAACAAAAAAAGAAGCCGTGCACAAGCTAGCCGTTATCACGTGCGGGAATTGATGCAGAAAATAAGGATTTGAAATCAATTCCCAAAAATGAGTCATTTCTGCTCGTCCATTGCTGAATACATAGCCAACCGGATGCTGCATAAAGCTGTTCGCTACGAGAATCCAAACCGCGGATATGCAGGAGCCGGCAAATACAAGCCATATACATATTACGTGAATGCTTTTTGGCAAAATATGCCGCCCAAATATCCAAAGTCCTAAAAATGTGCTTTCTAAAAAAAACGCAAGCAGAGCCTCTATTGCAAGGGGCGCGCCAAAAACATCGCCAACAAAGCGGCTGTATTCGGACCAGTTCATGCCAAACTGAAATTCCTGTACAATGCCAGTTACCGCGCCAACCGCGAAACTGAGCAAAAACAATCTGCCCCAGAATCTAACTATCCTCTCATCTTCAGAACTCCCGCTGCTGTAAGATGTGGTTTCCCAGATTGCCACAAACAATGCCAAGCCTATGGTCAAAGGCACAAACAAAAAATGATATACCGTTGTTATGGCAAATTGCAACCGAGATAGGAAAAGGACATCCATAAAGGATAATATAGTAAGTAAATGCTGATTAACTATCATTTTGTATATTAAATTTATGTCCCAAAACCGCCACTCAATATTCTTTTGCCTAGTGTGCATTGCGATATTGCTATCTTTGGTTTCTTGCGGCGATGACCTGCCAGACGCCCCAGAATGGTGCGACACTTATGGGGGCATGAATTC
>Ga0268262_10006623_pt1 | contig 11071 bp, 11 predicted proteins | sample TergutNc150P3_FD_190354 | JGI IMG/M metagenome (GOLD analysis project Ga0268262, IMG submission 190354) | Nasutitermes corniger P3 segment gut microbial community from laboratory colony in Florida, USA - Nc150 P3 (SPAdes) (version 2) | ecosystem: Host-associated > Arthropoda: Insects >...
AAAATCATTCTAAGGAAAGGAGAAAACGAAGGCTTTACAAGAAAGAACTGCATTATCCCCAAACCCTGAGCAAGATACAGAATAGAACAAATGACCAAAACATTCCAGAGGACGATTTCGGGAATCTCAAATTTTATGGTTCTGGCAATAATAATAAGGAGAAGCGAAGAAGAAAAAACCCAGATTACCATTGGGTTTACATGAAAACCCGCCAGGGGATTAATGCCGTTTAGCTTTACTTCCCCGGAGATCTTTTCCTGAATGTTCTTTCCAAACAGCCTGAAAGACAGACGCGCCAGTATAAGGCTCATCTGACAACATACAAAAAACAGCAATACGCAGGAAAAAAGACTGCCGCCGCGCAGCATGAAGGCCATAATTACTCCCATCACGAATTCGGGAGTAAGGCTTTCAAGCATGGCATTTTGAACAACGTCAATTTTGGCGGATTGATAGGCAGAGATCAGGGAATTAACAAAATAACTGACATATTCCAAAAAGGCTTGAGAATTCATATTCATAAAAAGAATGTAGTTAAATAGCAAAGAGCCCAAACAGGCGCCGGCGACAAGTCTGACAGGCCAGGACATTCTCGTTTGCAAAGACGGCGGAGAGGCAATGATCCAGATAAAAATGAAAGTTAAAACGCTGTAGTATAAAATATCCCATCCGAGCGCTTCAAAAGGTATTGCCCTGCCTGCTGAATAGGCAATAGATAAAATGGTGTTTCCGCCGAACGCCAACAAAAAAGCAAGCCACGCGACCCTGTAATGGCATCTATAGGCGACAAAACCCAGGGGCACAAGAAAGAAAAGAGAAAGAAAGCCGGTTTTAAGCATAATCAGGGATATGCCTGCCCCTATCAAAGCAGGCAAAAAATCCCTTTTCTCAAAACTCAAGGAAACTGAAAACATCGAATTTGCCCGCTTGTAAACGCTTATACTGTAAGTCTATTGCGCGTTAGTCGGCTACAAACGGGAGGAGGGCTATAATCCTGGCTCTCTTTATAGCCAGGGCCAAAGCCCGCTGGTGTTTGGCGCAAGTTCCGGTCATGCGCCTTGGGAGTATCTTCCCCCTTTCAGTGATGAACCGGCGCAGGGTATCAGAATCCTTGTAATCGATCTTTAGTTTTTGAATGCAGAACTTGCAAATCTTCTTCTTTTGAAAGAATTTGCCCTTTCCGCCGCGACTGCCGTCGCCGTCCCGGCCTTCCATCTGCGGTTCAAGGCCGCGATCCCTGTATGGCCGTTCATTGTTTTCAGGATATTTTTCATCAGACATAAAAAACCTCGTTAAAATGGAATGTCATCGGCGAAATTATCATCCGATGGGGGCGGGCTGTTATCGCCGCCTTTTTTCTGCCAGGAACCAGAGGGTCCAGAGGAACCTTGGTTCCCACCCTGAGAGCCGCCATCGCCATGGCTGTTAGAGCCTCCGGATCCCCCGAGAAGCTGGATATTGTTGGCAACAATCTCTACTTTGGATCTGTTCTGCCCGTCCTGCTGCCAGCGATCCTGGCGCAGTTCCCCTTCAACGCCGACAGACTTCCCTTTTGAAAGATACTGGTTCAACGATTCGCCCTGACGGCCCCAAAGAACCACATCAAAATAATTTGCCTCGTCTTCCCACTGGTCTCCGTTTTTTTTGCGCCGGTTTACGGCCACGGAAAATTTGCATACCGCCTGCCCTCCGGCAGTGTATTTTAGTTCCGCGTCCCGTGTAAGGCGTCCAACCAGGACGACATGGTTAATGTCAGCCATGGTTTTCCTTGTCCTCAATGTTTACGAAGAGGTACTTCAATAAATTGGAATTGAGCTTAAAAATACGATCCAAATTTGCGATTTTAGCCGGATCCGAGCGGATATTAAAAAGCACGTACTTGCCGCGCTTTTTTTTCTTTACTTCGTAGGCCAGATCTTTGTCCCCGAGTTCTTCGGTTTTATCGATCTCAACCCCATTGTTTCCCAGGTCGGTCAATAACTTTTCCCGCCCTGCCTTGTGTTGGTCTTCTTCCAATGGAAAAATTACCACGAGCTCATAATGACGCATGAACCCTCCTTACGGACTTAAATTTCCCGTTAAACTAACGGTTTCATGGCCCAGCCAAAATGGATGGGCAAAGAGGTTGATATATTTAACATTCTTTTTAATATTAAATCAAGCGCGGTACGAGTAAAAGAAACAAGAAAACAGTCGATAATAAATATAGTATGAACAAACGTGTAAATTTTGAGGATGATATTTTCCTGCTTATGATTAGGATCCGCATGATTCGGGATATTATTACTCTTGACGCGGATCCCGAACTCTTCCTGGAAAAAACTCTGGACGACATTTTTTTTATCGATCAGACCCTAAAAACGCTCCTTGGAGACCTGGAACGGAACAGCCATCTTATCGAACGGGATGAGCTGTTGGAACAGCTTTCCAACGCGGAAGAGCAGTTTTCACAGGTTTTGAAAGATCTAAGCGTCCACGAAGGAAATTTTTCAATCAGGGAACTCCCCTCGCTGGCTGAAAAACTGGCGGCTTTTCGCTCTTGCAGTCTTGAAAGGCAGAAAAAAGCCGGCAGGCTTCATCCTGACGAAAGCCCGGAAAATGTTGTCTACGTCGGCTCCGATGAACTTACTGAGCTGCTAAAAGCGTTTTAGGGTAAGAAAATTTCTAAAAACTGAAGTTTTTCGAAATTACATGGTTTTCATGTGATACAATATTTTAATGAGGATTACCGGGGGAAAGCTTAGGGGCAGACAGGTAAAAGTACCAAGAGGATCCATCCGTCCGGCTATGGACAGGATGAGAGAATCGATCTTTGCCTCCCTTGGCGACATTTCCGGTAAATCGTTTCTTGACGTTTTTTCAGGTTCCGGCATAATCGCCCTGGAAGCGGCTTCCAGAGGCGCTGAGTACATTGAGGCGGTGGAAGCCGACCAGTTAAAACGCTCCGCCCTGCTGGAAAATGTCAGTATTTCCCCTGTTAGAATTAATTGCCATTTTATGCCGGCGGAACTCTATGTCAAAAGGGCAAAACGGCGCTTTGACTACATTTTTTGCGATCCGCCCTTCCCTTACAAATACAAATGGGAATTGCTAAAGTGCATCGCGTCCTCGGTTCTTATGGGCGAAGGTTCATGCCTGCTTTTACACAGGCCGCGCGAGGATTTCTGCGACTCTCCTTCAACAAATCTTGTTCTTAAGAATAGTAAAGAATTTGGACGTTCTGTAGTAAATTTTTATGATTTTTTTATTATCGAAAAATAACAATAATTGACTAAAATAGAGATATTTTATATATTATAATTGTGATTAGTTAAACGAGGGTAAAATGAATATTGAAAGCATTTTTGAGAAATTTGATGATCAGAACGCTTTTATTAAGACTATAAAGAAAACTGCGATTGAGGGAACACAGAAAGTCGCCCTTAATCGCAAGGGAAACGCCCTCTTTAACTCAGGCGATGTTGAAGGCGCAAGAAGAATATTCTTGACAACCGGTTATTCTGATGGCCTTGTACGTGTAGGCGACTATTATAATTCCAAGGGCAGGCCTTTAGACGCCCTTAGAATGTACTGGATCGCGCCTGATCGTAAAAAAGCCGAGCCCATCATTATACAAATATCGGCGGTGATACAGAGCCTGTTACAGGATGAGGGGCCTACCAATGAATAATGATGAAGTGTATATTAATGAGCAATATCAGGACCTTAAAGATACAAAGAACGATATTTCGGTTCTTTCAAAAATGGGCTATCAGTACTTAAAAGAAAACAGGGCGGATGACGCGATTGAATGTTTCGCGAAGATACTCGCGTCAGCGGAGAACAACAACTATGCCCTTGTGGGTATGGGTGACGCTTATCGAAAGCTGGGGAATTTCAGGAACGCTATACTGTTTTACCAGCGCTGCCTATCGTATCACCCGGGCAATAACTACGCGCTATTTGGCCTGGCCGACTGTTTCAAAGCCCTTAGCCAGTTTCACAAAGCGATAGAAATCTGGGAGCAGTACCTTGTTCATGACGAAAACAACATAACTGTCTTAACCAGAGTGGCTGACGCTTATCGAAAAGTCCGTGATTATGTCCATTCAAAAGAAGTTTATCAAAAAGTGCTTGATATGGACGGTCAAAATCCCTATGCCATTATCGGTCTGGGACATCTTCATTACGACTTTAAAGAATACCGTGAAGCCCTGTCTTACTGGGAAAGAATGATACAGTCAGATTCCACCAGTGTCGATATCAGGGTATTGACTTCAATCGGGAACTGCCACAGGAAATTGAAATCCTTTAAGGACGGTTTGGGTTTTTTTGAAATGGCTCTTAGGCAGGAACGCCAAAATTTTTACGCCCTTTTCGGCATGGCGGACTGTTACCGCGGACTGTTACAACAGAACCGTTCATTGGAATTCTGGAACCGAATTCTGGAGCAGGATCCAAAAAACCGCGTAATTCTGACCAGGGCGGGAGACGCTTACAGGAACCTTGGAATGCTCGATAATGCCGTTGATTATTATCAGCGCGCCTTAAACACTGAATTTGACATGTACGCGGTATTGGGTCTGGCTATGGTTGACAAATACAAGGGCAAATACAAAGAGGCGATTGAGTCGCTTGAACGCCTCATTCAGCAAGATCCAAAAAGTTACCGCTTCTACGTTGAACTGGCCGACTGTCGCATTGTAAACGGCGAAATCAAAGAGGCCGTGGAAGTTTTGGAAGATTATCAAAAACAGGGCATTCGCAATGTTGTCATATGTGAATTGCTTGAAAAACTAAGGCCTTCATTAAATTTAAAACAATTGAATGTCAAGTAACAATGATAGACCTGTACTTGCCGGACTTACTTTTGAAGAAGTAAAAGAAGTTTTTTCCAGCTACCCATTATTTCGTTCTTCGCAAATTTACAAATGGCTTATCTCGGGTATCGAAAGCTTTGATGGGATGAATAACCTTCCCCTCTCGCTTAGAGAGGAATTGGCGGAAAAATACGCGCTTTATCCGGGTGAAGTTTCATCAACCCGGCGTGACGCGGACGGGACTGTAAAACTGGGGATAAGCCTTAAAGACGGAGCGGTGATTGAAGCGGTGCTTCTAAGAGACGGCAAAGATCGAATAACCGCCCGAAAAACAGCCTGTCTTTCCACCCAGGCAGGCTGTCCAATCGGATGTGTATTTTGCAAAACCGGCATGATCGGCTATAAGCGGAACCTTACGGGTGCGGAAATTAGCAGTCAGTTTCTGCACCTGCTTAAAACCGAAAGAGAAATTTCCCATATTGTTATTATGGGCATGGGAGAACCCCTGCTTAACCTTTGCGAATTAAGAAAGGCCCTTGATTTTTTTACCGACAAAAAAGGCCTTAACATATCAAAGCGCCGGATAACGGTTTCAACTTGCGGAATCGCGGAAGGAATTCTGGACCTGGCAAACAACGGGCCTGATATACGCCTTGCCATCTCTCTTACCACAGCCCGTGAGGAGCTCAGACAGCGCCTTATGCCATCAAGCGGTCAAAATCCCCTACCCCATTTAAAGGAAGCGCTGCTGGCATATCAGAAAAAAATGAAACGCAGGATCACTTTGGAAATGGTGCTTTTAAAAGGGCTTAACACCGGCGTTTCCGACGCAAAGGCGGTACGGGAATTTGCCAGCGGGCTTGATACGGTAGTCAACCTTATTCCATGGAACGCGGTAGACGGCCTGGAATTTGAAGGTATCCCTTTACTCGCGCCAACCCAAAAGGAAGTTACCGATTACGCCGCTTACCTTGAAAGAGAAGGCCTGAAAGTTACAACGCGGATCAAAAAAGGCCGCGGCATTTCAGGCGCTTGCGGTCAATTGGGAAGTACAACGTGACCACGCATCATCCGATAGGAGATGTTTTCTTAACTCTTGCCTTCAAACGCTAAACGCAATTGACTCAATACAATATGCTGCCTGCCACTGTCATTTTCAAGTTTTTCAAGGAAAGACCGGATTGTATTCTCGGCAATTTTTCTTTCAATAGGATCTGATACAAATTTGAGTCTTTCCGCACAATCCAAATAATACTCTTTACCAAAATGCTTTATAAGTATCCCATCATTTGGATAGCGTTGCTTATAGTATAAGTAAAAAGCTTCATGAGATTTCGCCGCCGCTGAAATATATTGAAACGCTTTTTCCATATCATTGATGCTTTTATGAAGTCTCCACAAATCACGATATACATAACCTTCATAGACTTTTGTATAAATTGTCTCTTGAGGGAAATTTTCCGCAATTTCACTCAAGATTTTTAAAGTTTCTTCGAAATATTCCTTTGCTTTTAAAAAATATGTTTTTTTATATTCCTCATCAAAATCATTATCGCGTACTATGAACATATAAAGCAAGCCTAAACGACCATTGGAAAAATATTTAAACCACAAGTGAAGATTTCTGTCTTGATTTGAGAAATCAAAATTTCTCTCAAACAATGATTTTTGCTCTGAGAAAGTATCGAATGAAATTGGCTTCGTAAGTCCGGTGGATTCGCCAAACAAAACTCTGTTAGATTTCACTATCTGTATGGCAAACTCTAAAGCGCTTGAGGCTGGAACAATGTTTTTTATAATATCAAGAAATTCATCTTCTTCCATATAGCCATAACTAAGCTCAATGCTATGAAGCAAGTAATGCGCGCATTCGATTTCAGAATATACAGGCGCGCTTGTATATTCGCTTAAATTGCGCTTTACCTCGTTCCAACGGTTAAATATTCCCATTTTGTCTATGTCTATCGGACGTGAAGCCGCCTCAAAAAAAGTATTGGCAATCTCTTGCGCTATGCTTTCTCGAGTTTTATTTTCAGTGATTTTTACTTCTTCCGCCCAAATCCCGGCAAGATCGCTGGGGAGATTTTTTACCGATTCGCCGATTAAAAAAATATGCAACTTGCGAGGATCAATTTTAGCCGTGAGATAACCCCATTCAAACATCAAATTGTTGCTGAAATAGTTGACTGAGTCTGATCGTGTGTTTTCGACCAAAATAATGGCGCGTGTACATTGATGAATTTGCGAAAAAACCTGAGTACCGATATATAAATCTGTAGGAGTACCTCCACCGACAATCCCATCGTAACCATGCTTGATCAATTCACTACTAACAATCTTGGCGATGTCCTGATTTCCTCCCCATGCGATAAATACCTTTTCAATTGACGCAGACATAAACTATCCTCCGTTTCTCATTATACAATTTTTTAGATGTTTGTATATCATGTTGTTCATATTACAAAAAGATCCTAAACGCCTTACGAGATAAATCAATAAGCCACTTCCAGATTACCCAAGGCGAATTCAACCAACGAGAGCTAATAATAAAAAGTCGCCATATTCCGCTGTCACTCCGCGTTGCTTGGGTCTTTCTCGTCAAGCCGCCGCATGATTTCCTGCGATTCCGCATAGCATTTCAGCGCGCCGGGCATATCGTCGTCGGCTTTCAGAGCATCTCCAACTTTGTTCAAAGACCAGGCAAGGTATTCCTGCCACTTTAAGTTGCTTGGGTCTTTCACGACAAGCCGCCGCCTGATCTCAAGCGACTCTTCATACTGTTTCAGTGCGCCTGACTGGTCACCCATGGCCTTTAGAACACTACCAACATTGTCCAAAGACCAGGCAAGGTCCTGCTGCCACCTCGCGTTGTTTTGGTCTTTCTCCGCAAGCCGCCGCCTGATCTTAAGCGACTCCTCGTAGTGTTTCAGCGCACCTGTCATGCCGCCGCCGTCATTCAGAACATTGCCTACATTGTTTAAAGACACGGAAAGGTCCCGTTGCCACTCCGCGTTGCTTGGGTCTTTTTCCGCAAGCCGCCGCATGATCCTAAGGGACTCTTCATACTGTTTCAGAGCGCCGGGCAGGTCACCCATGGCATTCAGTATATTGCCAACTTTTTCCAAAGACACGGAAAGGTCCCGCTGCCACCTCGCGTTGCCTGGGTCTTTCCCAGCAAGTTGTCGCATGATCTCAAGGGACTCCTCGTAGTGTTTCAGTGCGCCTGTCATGCCGCCGCAGTCATTCAGAACATCGCCGATTCTGTCTAAAGACACGGCAATGTTTCGTTGCCACCCTGCGTTATTCGGGTCTTTCCCAGCAAGTTGTCGTATGATCTCAAGGGACTCCTCATAGTGTTTCAGTGCGCCTGTCATGTCGCCACCGTCATTCAGAACATCGCCCACATTGTTTAAAGACACGGAAAGGTCCCGCTGCCACCTCGCGTTGCCTGAGTCTTTCCCCGCAAGCCGCCACATGATCTCAAGGGACTCCTCATAGTGTTTCAGCGCGCCGGGCAGGTCGCCACCGGCATTAAGTACGTCACTAACATTGCTTAAAGCCTCAGCAAGGTTACGCTGCCACCCCGTGTTGCTTGAGTCTTTCTCCGCAAGCCGCCGACAGATCTCAAGGGACTCTTCATAATGTTTCAGTGCGCCGGACAGGTCGCCGCCAGCTTTCAGTACGTGGCCGACTTTGCTTAAAGCCTCAGCTAGGTTCACCTGCCACCCCGCGTTGTCTGGATCTTTCTCCGCAAGCCGCCGACAGATCTCCAGCGATTCCTCATAGCACTTCTGTGCACCGGGCAGGTCGCCGCCAGCTTCCAGTACGTGGCCGACTTTTCTTAAAGTCCCGGCAAGGTCCCGCTGCCACCCCGCGTTGCTTGAGTCTTTCTCCGCAAGCCGCCGACAGATCTCCAGCGATTCCTCATAGCACTTCTGTGCACCGGGCAGGTCACCCATGGCATACAGTACGTCACCGAAATTGTTTAAAGGCAAGGTAAGGTTACGCTGCCACCCCGCGTTGCTCGGATCTTTCTTGACAAGCTGTCGCATGATCTCTAGCGACTCCCTGTAGTAATTTCTCGCTTTTGTCAGAGCCCCTGTTTTTATCAACATATCGCCTAAAATACTGTCGAAATAAGCGATCTCGTACGCCCATTTAGTAAAATCCACATACTCAAGCATTCCGCCGAGGGGCTGGAGCCTTATTTCCCAAAGACATTCAGGCGGGATATTATCCCGATCAAGGTTCTCTTCAAGAAAAACGGCCCTGGAATATATGTGCTCGATCAAATGTTCCGAGTATTGTTGATTGCTGTCATGCCTTTGCCGAATCGCGTCCTGAATCAGGCGGTGCATTGAGCCGATCTTCGGCTCCTCAACAGAAGGAAGCAGTAACTGAAACTGTTCCAGTTTTTGTAAAACTCTTTTCTACGGATCAATAGGTCTTTTTTGAGTTGGCGCGATTTCAGGGAACTCTTCCTTAACCAGTTCAAAAATCCACGGGAACGGAATGGAATCCGGCGGCAACAGCGCGGCATATTCCAGTACCCGAGTCTCGGCAGTTGGTTTTCCTTCAGGCTCCAACAGTGAAAACACCTGTTCAAAAACTTTCGTCGGAACCGGATGGGCGTAATCATCAAGGCGAATCTCCTTGCTAATTTCGTCCAAAGAACCGATACCTTCGTTTTCAAGCCATTTTAACTGCTCGGCATACGTCACATCTCCCTTATTGGCAAGGAAAGTACCGATCATCGTAATCGCCAACGGATGCCCGCCAAGCCTGAGCGTAATTGAGTTTGCGGCTTTCCACTCGTCTTCATCTTTAGCCTGAAACAGTTTAAGCAATAAATCCAATGAAAAATTCTGTCCCAAAGGCGGAGTATGAAATTCTTTAATACTTCTACCGGCAACAAATCCCTGTCGGGACGTTATCAAAATGTGCAGTTTATGCCGATCAGGGGCGTAATCCGCTATGCGGTTCAGGATCGCGTCATTGTCAACATTATCAAGAATCAAAAGAGCCGTTGGGCCCTGGCAAAGGTTATACCAGACTCTCTGGCATTGAAGGTCAAGACTCTTTTGCTCCTCTTCAGTAAACGCGATTCCTGAAACAGCGGCGATACTTGCGAGGGCTATGCGAAAATCTTCACACCCTTCAGCGTTGAAATTGAACGTCCCTCCCTGATAGTAGTCAATATAGGCATGAGCGTACTCGTAGGCGATGGTACTTTTACCGATTCCGCCAATCCCCTTAATCGCCGTAATGAGTCCGATACTGCTTTTCGTCAACGCCTCGTGAATCTCCCGGATCTGCTGAGCGCGACCTGTAAAATTGGCATTGTGCGGACGGACATTCGATGGGATATTTTTTCGTTCTTCTAACTGCCGTTTTCGATCATAAATCCGCTCACAAACAGTTACGAGACGCTGCTTAAATGTTTCCGCGTCCCGATTTGCCTGCCAGTCGCTGATATCGCAATATTGCCGTTTGCCTAAATCCTCTATCCAGTCTTGTATCCAGATATTTACTGAGGGGACTGTAAGCTCCGGTTTTTGATCACCGTTATATTTGTTCGCGATTATTCCTGTACCGGGAAGCGAATAGTGGATTTCCACATCCTGAAAATGCCGCCATTCTTTGTAACAGTATTCGCTGTTATAGTATTCGCCTGACAGGATAACGATCATAACCGCCGACTGGCGGAGCGATTCGAGGAGTTTGTTTTCCCAAAGATCGCCCGGTTTTAGGCCGTCTTCATCGAAGAAAACATCTATCTCTTCACCGTTGTAACAAGTACGGTAGGTTTCTTTAAGCAAAGCGACTAATTTTGTAATTGGGCTCTCAGGCGGTGGATTGTCTTTATGGGCGTAACTGATAAATACATCATGACGTTTGTCAATGACAGCCATCTTAAACTTTCCTTGCCTTCGTTATATTTTACAAACCTCTGCTTAAAAACGTCAATATGAACGCATCCTCATAACTCGCGTTTGTCGCTCCGTTGTTCATTACTGGTTTATTTGCTATTGCTCTGTAATGTGATTGACCCGTAGCCTGCGTTAGCGGGCAGTAAATCCTTTCCATAAAAGAGCCATAGGCAAAGCTAAAGGCTTTGCCTTTAACGAAGTCATTGACAACAGTTTCCTTTTTGTTTAGCATTTCACCAACAGTCAAATCGGGGTGGTTGAACGTTTGCCGGATGTCATTCGGAAACGTAAAGCCTGAGATCACACCCGTTGAACCTGATCCGGGTAATGCCGGCGGAGGGA